>Ga0067045_1028427_pt1 | contig 33742 bp, 31 predicted proteins | sample TerdegcTABiofilm_FD_59184 | JGI IMG/M metagenome (GOLD analysis project Ga0067045, IMG submission 59184) | Combined Assembly of (Gp0054472, Gp0054536) Wastewater bioreactor microbial communities from Singapore -Terephthalate degrading...
CAAGCTTGCCCTCTACTGCTGCCTTTGATAGCATGTTGGCGTCTGCTATCAATGAGTTGACAGCGTCAATACATTGGTTAAGGTTATTCTTTATCTCATTGAAATCACCATTATAAGTATCAGTGATCTTTGGTGGAATATCTCCCTTACTGATTCTATCAACATATTCTGCAGCGACATTCAAAGGTCCGATGACAGCATCAAGCGTGTCATTAACGCCTTGAACAATATCTTGATAACCACCTTGAAATTTCTGTGCATTTCCTCTTGTATCTAGCTTTCCTGCAATAGCCGCTTTAGAAAGAGTATTTGCCTCAGAGATTAGGTCTTTTAAGGTTGTGATAACCTGAACAACACTCTTTGATAGCACATCTTTATCAGATTTGGGCTTGATGTCAATTGAAACGTCACCTTTACTGATTGATATGATAGAATCTGCAACACCTTTAACATAATCCATCATCTGGCGGAATGAATTAGCAAGTATTCCAATTTCATCGGCTGATTTGTATTCAATTTTTTGATCAATATCGCCATTGGCAATATTACTCGCTACTTCTACCATCTTTGTAATTGGTCTAGTAATAGATAGTGTTAATGCTATTCCCAAAACAATAGCTATAATAAAACCAACAATACAAGCAGTTAGCATTATGTTATTTGATCTTTTTACATAAGCATTTGCAACATCATCATTTAGCGTTATTAAACTTTTTAAATGTTCCTCTACTTTAAGTAATGCTTGGCTACCATCACCAGTTGATAAGGCTTTTGCCTCATCCAATTTTCCAGCTAGTGCTAATTGAATCACTGTTTCATGCTTAGTCTTCCAATCTTTAAAGGCCGGCACAAATTGCTTCCAGATGATTGCTTCTTCTTTAGTTTGAGGCAAAGGCTCATATATTTTCCAACCATCCTCAAGAGTTTTCCAGCTTTCATTCATTCTATCGGTCATAAGTTGCTTATATTCAGCAGAAAGATCAGAAAGTAAGAGTGTCCTTTCCGAAACTCTTATATCATTCATCGTTCTGTATATTCTTTGAAGTCCAATAATACTTGGGAGTCTTACATCACCTACTTCCTTAATACTTGTATAACCGATTATACCCATCACAACTGAGATCAGCGATACGATCACAAATCCGCCGATAAGTTTTGGTCCTATTTTAATTTTGTTTAACATATTTTTAATACTCCTTACTCAACTGTGGCTTTGCTTGATCTGTCCATATTAATAAAAGCAACCACAATTACAACAGAAAAAAAATAAGGTTATATTATCTATATCACCTCCATTTCTTTTTTTGATTTCGTTTTTTCGCTATTATACCCCCTTTCATCAAGATAATTACTTTATAGGCTCTTATTTATGAATAGTTTTTTTGTGCGTTGTATCGTTTCACGTTTAACTTATCGGTAATTTGCGACAAAACTTTAGCATTTATTTTTGAGTTAAAATCAAATTGTTGACAGCAAATCCATTTTTTTATAGAATAAACAAGCTAAAACAAATATCAAAATCAAAATGAAAAAGATTTTTCGCTTCGCTCAAAATGACAGCAAGATGTCACCCTGAACGGAGTGAAGGGTCTTCTTGGATTAATACAAAATATATAATTTCCTATACAAGAACATAGATGACAATATATTAAAAAAACTTACAACCATTATAAATTTTTTATAATATAGATAATTTCGAATCCGTTAGAAATATAGGAGTTAAAAATGCCAAAGGTAACTGATATAAAATCAAAAGATATATCACTCTATTTTCTGCCTGTTGAAACAAGAGTGCCTTTGAAATTCGGACCTGAAACCTTAACTTCCGTAACATGCGCTCGTGTCCGTATGACTGTCGAAAGCAGAGATGGAAAAATAGCAGAAGGCTGGGGCGAAACACCTCTAAGTGTGCAATGGGTTTGGCCAAGTTCTATAACATACAGAGAAAGACATGAAGCCCTGAAAAACCTTTGTATTGATTTGGCAAAATCATGGTCAGAGTTTGATGATTATGGACATCCTATTGAGATTGGTTATAGTTTTCAAATTAATGTTCTTCATAAATTGCTTAATCAGATAAATGAACGAAAAGAAATATCAGAGCCTATCCCATGGCTTGCGGGTCTTGTTTGTTGTTCTGCTTTTGATATTGCTTTACATGATGCCTATGGAAATCTACTTGGACTTCCTATTTATGAAACCTATAATTCACAATTCATGAATTCAGACCTTGCCAAATATCTAACGCCTGCCGAAAACACAAAAATATCGTTCTCTGGTAAATATCCATCAGACTATTTTATCTATCCAAGAGCAAATAAAATGCCTGCATGGCATCTTGTCGGTGGGAAAGATTTGATTGAAAAAGAGGAACTTACGGGCAATGAGCCTAATGACGGTTATCCTGTCCTTCTATCTGATTGGATAAAACGTGATGGCCTAAAATGCCTAAAAGTCAAACTTCGTGGTGATGATTCAGATTGGGATTATGATCGGCTGGTTAAGGTAGGTAAAATTGCTCTTGAGCATGATGTTTTTTGGCTGACAAGTGATTTTAATTGCACTGTAACTGACCCTGCTTATGTAAACGATATTCTTGACAGACTGATGATTGAATATCCTCGAATATATGGCATGATCTTATATGTTGAACAACCATTCCCTTATGAGCTTGAGACAAATCAAATTGACGTTCATAGCGTTTCTGCAAGAAAGCCTTTGTTTATGGATGAAAGCGCGCACGATTGGCATTTGATAAAACTAGGACGTGAACTTGGTTGGACAGGTGTTGCATTGAAAACCTGCAAGACTCAAACAGGTGCTTTGTTAAGTCTATGCTGGGCAAAGGCGCATGGAATGACGCTCATGGTGCAAGATTTGACGAATCCCATGCTTGCTCAGATACCACATGTCCTTTTAGCAGCACATGCTGGCACGATTATGGGTGTTGAAACTAACAGTATGCAATTCTATCCAGATGCCTCTTTGCCCGAAGAAAAAGTCCATCCCGAAGTATATAAAAGACATGACGGCATGATTGATCTTTCTACAATACAAGGGGCAGGATTTGGATATTGTTTAGATAAAATAAAACGAGAATTGCCAAAGCTAATTTGGTAAGCAATAGCTTTATGAGATCTCTCATAGCTCAATCTTTATCAATAAGCTCAATAGTCCCCCATGTGCTAGGATCAACATGTCTTAGAAAATCAGTTCCACAACTCCACCATTGCGCCTTTCTATCTGTATTGTTTATGTGATAGTTAAAGCCAATAATTGGGAAATTTAATGGATCGTAGGTAGGTATGACACTTTGTGGTATTCGTGCCTCAACAGAATAGCCATTTTTTCTGATAATTGAGGCAACCTCAATATCTTTGTGATCATATATTGTATCCTGAATACTTGCACCTGGTTCTTTACATTCTCCAACAGTAGCCAATTCAGCATTACTTTTTCGACCTTTTGGAAGCAAAAAAAAATGATGACAATGTTCGTTATATCTGCGAGATGGCTTTTCGTTTCTGAGATCTAGCCATAACTCCATGCAATCCTTTGTCCAGAATCTTATTGGATCAACTTCGACAGGAGTATTTTTGCTAGGCACATTCCAACCTACATACAGATTTTCATAATCCCATGAGAAATAAACATCCGCAAAAGGTTTCTGCCCTGATAGGTGCATAAGATCAGGCACAAGATTAGATTTATCCCATTCAGATATATCGCCATCAATTTTGATGTCGGATTTTTTACTGGCGCAACGAAATGTAAACGAAAAAAAGGTTGTATTTGGTATAATTGATGACATAGCGATCCCCTTTATTGTCTGTTATATACCTCTTTTTTCCCAATTCAATATATTAAAAAGGCTATTCAGTGAATCGCCTTTGGTATCACATATTATTCTATGCCCTGCCCCATTTTTCATAGACTTCCTTAAAAGACAAGCCCTCTAAAAAGCCATTACGACTACCTTCTTCGCGTTTCCACATTTCCTCAGCCTTAATCAATATCTCATAGGAAGCTTCTTTTGGAACAACCATTACAGCATCAGCATCACCGACTACGAAGTCTCCGGGGTTGATTCTGACTTGCTTTATAAGCTGACCTGTTAAGACTATCGGGCATTGTATTTCATTAATACGCCATCTTGGATGAGATTCTATCGGTGTGGTATATCTGACAAAAACATGCCAATCTGGTATTTTTAACAATCCTGCACGGTCTCTTATTCCACCATCAATAACGATGCCTCTTGCGCCCCTTTGTTTGAAATTCCAGCTTGTCATCTCTCCAAAAAATCCAAATCCACCCTCACGCGCCATACCAGGGTCAACGACTATAATACAGCCGGGATAGACTTCACCCCATAGATCACGCCCTTCCATTGCTTTTGAATGTGCCTCTGCGCCTGTTCTGCAATCTCTTTCTCCCTTTATGGTAAAAGCGGCGCCTGCAATTTGCATGTTATCTTTTATGGGACGTATATTCAGGTCTAATACTGTGTTTGATATACCTATGTTTTCCATAGTATCAAAAATTGTTGCAGTAGCGATCTTACTGAATCTTTCGGACATCTCAACTACCGATATTTCTTTGCTTTCCATATCATCTCCAAATCCTAACCTTGACCGACTTTGTGAATTTGTATCGGTCACTTTAAAGTATCAAATCAGCCCACTTTCCATCAGCATATGTAGCTTAATTTCACTGATTTAGGCTTCGTCTCCTATTAAGCACTAGTAATATATAAATTCATTTTTGGCATATTTTTCATATCCTCCATCATGTATGTTATTATGTCATCAAATTATTTAGGCGCCATTATTTTTTATACTTTTCAAGCTCTAAGGTTATTCGCTTAATCTCCTCAAAGGTTTGTCCTGCCTCCGAATTATTGCCCTGTATTTGTGTTTTATATTTTGCAAGTAACTCATTAATTCTATTAATTGCAGAGATCAATGGGTCATTTGTCGTTTCAGTAGTTGAACTGATCTCTTCACCAACCCCAAAGACTTTTTCCATAGCCAAGCTAAAATTTTCTGCCCATGCGATCTTATCACCAGCAGCAACAACGACTTGCTTTAGCAATGGCATTTTAGTATTCTGATCTCTAAGATAAATTGGCTCAACATAAAATAGCGCATTATCAACAGGCAAAACAAGCATATTGCCCCTAATGACAGAAGACCCTCCTTCATCCCACAAAGTCAGCTTTTCAGACATCTCTGGATTCGTATCAATTTTCGATTCAATCTGCGCTGGTCCGGGTACAGGCTCACCTTTAGGAAAGACATATACTAAAATTTCACCATATCTTGAGGCATCGTTTCGGACAACCATCCAAGCAACCATATTTGGTCTTTGGGTTGTTGGCCAAGGTGTAAAAGATATTATACTAACAAATTCTGGGACATCAATTTCTACATCAGGAACACTTATCATAACATATAAAGGAGCAACGGGAACAATGACTTGCTCAACCGTTTTTGTATCTTGTTTTGTGCCTTTTTGCCCATCTTTATTTATTTCATCAACAGCTTTTGACTGATAATATGTTTCACGAGGAATATCCCAACGATCTGCTCTTGCAAAAAAGCCCTGTGGGTCATTCATGTGATATATACAATACATATCAGCCTGAATTTTTGTCAGGTCTGTTGGATAACGATTGTGGTCATATAGTCCATCAGGCATTTGATCTCTACTTTTAAAAAGTTCAGGAAAAGACTTTTTATATACCTTAGTTATTATTTCATTATCATCCCATATATAAAAATCAACCGTGCCGTTATATGCGTCAATAATAGCCTTAAATGGATTTCTTATATAATTGAAGTTCTTATTATATGGCTCTGAATAAGGAAAAGATTTACTAACAGTATAAACATCAACGATCCACCATAAACGCCCTGATTTTCCTATAACTATATATGGATCGTCATCAAAAAGCAAAAATGGAGTAAGGCGTTTAAGTCTCTCCATTACAGAACGGTTATAGATTGCCCTGCTCTCTGGTTTCAAATATGCAGATGTTATTATCCTAAAATCCCTGAATCGTGTGGCAAACATACATCTTCTTAAAAAAGAAACCAAAGGAACGCCACCTGTTCCATCATAGTTCTTATATCGATCTTGTGATTTTGTTGGTTCAGCTTCCTTTGCAGGATAATCAAATTCTGGTTGAGATGTATTTACAAATATATAATCCTTTGTTATTTCACCGAAATATATTTCAGGTCTTGTTACCTTTAATTCAGGATAAGAAATATTTGGTGGAATACCCATAATCCACAAATAAGGCTCTCCTTGTTTTGTAAATTGATTTACAGGTCCAAGACATAAACCGTATCCATGTGTATATGTTAATCTTTCTGTCACCCATGTTTTTGATTTTGGATCAAGCCTACTGGTATCAATTTCTCTTGCTGTAATCATAACTTGACGATATTCTTTTTTTCCTGTTACAGGATCGGTAACATAATAACGATCTGCATCAACATCATAAAATCTATAAAATGGACGAAAAACTTGATTTTGATTTAGAAAGTCTCTTGTCGCCTTACGATCCCACAATTGAATATTTTTCAATGTATTTGCATTTTTTTGTATGTTTTCCAAATCAGCAACTTTTGGGACAATCTCGCTAACCTTTATTCTGTTAAGATCATATCCCAAACGAGTATATTCTATATTGCGTTTTATAGATTCTTGCTCATAAATCGGTTCATTGGGAGAGACCTTTATATATTGATACACAAATGGAATAGCCCAGATTAGTAATAAGTTACTGCCAATCCATATTACAACTGGAATAGTTATAAGATATTTCTTTTTCATAAAACTATTAACAATTACCGAAACAGCAATTAAAACAATTACACCCATGTATATATAATATGATGGTATGCGAATATGAATATCGGTATATCCAGCGCCAAAGGCAAAGCCATTTGTAGAATAAACTAGCCTGTGAATATTTATAATACTACGCCAGATTGACGAGGTCAAGACAATTAGAGCAATAAAAGAAAGATGAAAAACTCCCCGTGTTCTGAAATATATATTATTTTGGGAATCCCTTCGTCGATAAAAGTTATATTGGATAATGTTAATCAAAAGAGTTATCCATACTAAAGCTCTATACCATTGACTTTCAAAATTACGAACAGGCATAACAAATAGGTAATATCCCAAATCTTTGCCAAACAAAGGATCAACAATAAGCTCATCAGTCTTGATATTCGGATTATATTGCACATAAGATTCACGGTCTTCATATCTACGAAATTCATCCCACATTGGTATAGAAACAGCGCCCATTACTATTGAGATAAATATTATAGATGAAATTAAAAGACGGTTTACTGTGTTAGTTTTCCCTGCACCCCATCTTTTAAATGAACCTGGAATAGGGCAAAGTTTCCAAGCAAGAAGGAAATTAGCTAGTAGAAATGTCAGTGCAATCAGACAAAATCTTATAAACAATGACCATGGCAAGTTACTCAACTTCCAAAATAGAGACTCATAGCCTAATCCACTAAACCATAGAAATTCAGTATAATAATAAGAAAACCCTGGCCAAAATACTACACATGCAATTATCAAGCCCCAAAATATCAGGAAAATACCCCGAACTCTGACAGATTTAATACGCCTTTTTTTTCCCTTAACAATCAAAATAATGCCAATTGTGGCAAAAAGCAGGAATATTAATGCGGAAATTATTAGGACTATTGATGCTATAAAAAGCTCTCTGTGCATAAATAAATCTCATAAATATTAGTTTTAACTACAAGAAATTTCTTTCAATTAAAACTTGATATGCAATACGACCTATAAGCGATATATTAATATAAAACACCAAAGCAATAAATGCAATACGTATTGGTAAAGGTGCTGGGTGTATCCTTTTCCATGTCATAATGATACTATATGCAAATAAATTTGCTATCATCATTCCACCAGAGATAAGCCTTGAACCAAGACTTTCACTTGTTGTTGGTTGCTTAAATTCACTTGTTACAGGCACAGCAATAGTAAACCAAAAACATATTAATGCAAAGATAATGAAAACATAAGCAAAAGCCATTCTTAATGCGCCAACGTTCTTATGTGTTAGAACTATCATAGAAAAGTATGTTTTCAATATTTCAGATGGTTTAATATCTCCATTAATATCAACTGAGTTTTTCTTCTGCCCTTTCTCTTTCATATTTTTCTCGTCTTTCACGTAGATATGTTGGCACAGGAACATCCCACCAACCAGCAACTCTGCCACCTGAAAAAGGCAAATCTCTTTCCACAATAACTTCAATTATAGATGGTTTTCCCGAATCAAAGGCTTTTTTTAATGCAGGCTTAATATCATCACCGTTGTCAACCCTTTGACTAAAACAGCCAAATGCTTCACCGATCATCTTAAAATCTGGTGTGTATATATTGCCATCAGATTTTATAAAATCTGTTGCAAATACTCTATCAGCACCATAAACCGCAGACTGTAAGTCTTTTATCGAAATCCAACCCATGTTATTAGCTATTATGGTTACAATCGGAATTCCATATTGAACAGCAGTAGAAAGTTCCTGCATTGTCATCATAAAGTCACCGTCACCAAGCACGCCAACAACCTGTCTATCAGGATAAGCCAATTTTGCACCAATACTCGCTGGAACAGTAAATCCCATTGTTGAGAATCCACCTGTTGTCAGGCATGTTTTAGGCTGATAAAATGGAAATTCCTGTAATATTTGTGCCTGTGTATTGCCTGATGAGCAAGCGACTATTGCATCATCATCAAGGAACTCTCTTAATTCCTTTAACATCCTTGAAATGCTAGTTGGAGTTTTATTATATTCTCTAAACTCCTTCATACTCTCAAACCATTCATTGACAAGATGCTGAATCTCAAGAGTATAATGTATCCTATCAGTTTTTGGGCTACTTTTTATGCCTTCAATTATATGAGCTAAAGCGGATTTTGCATCTGCTACGATACCAACTTTACAGGGATAATTTTTTCCGATTTCGTTTTCGTCAATATCTATGTGTATTAATTCTGTTGGTGGTATGGCAAAGCTTACGCCATGCTTATATGATGATGTGGTCTCATCAGCGAATCTGCATCCTACAGCAATAATAACGTCTGCCGACGAAGTTAGTTTATTTCCGCATGAAGTTCCTTTGGAACCTGTGTGCCAGCCATATAGAGGATGATTTTCAGGAAATACGCCTTTTCCCATCATGGTTGTTACTACTGCGGAGCCTAGAAGTTCCGCAAGTTCGAGCAATTCCTTATAGGCATTTGATGAGGCGATTCCGCCACCAGCCAGTATTACAGGTCGTTTTGAATCAGAAAGCAGGTTGACTGCTGATTCAATAGCTTTTGGATCGGGTGATATTCTACCATAGGGTTTGCGTTCCATAGGTTCAGGAATTATAACATCAGCAGAGTCGCATTGAACATCCATCGGCATATCAATCAAGACGGGGCCACGTCTTCCTGTCATCATGTATCCAAAAGCCCTTTGCATTATGTGTGGAAGTTGTGCAGGATCAGTGACCTGCCAATATCTTTTGACAATAGGCTCTAATATGCGTGGAAAATTAGAGTTATGTTGACGTTCTATCTCTTGAAGAACGCCCTTGCCGACCATGTGCGTATGCGTATCTCCTGTGATAACAAGCACTGCAGTTGAGTCAACATAAGACGTAGCTACGCCTATCGCAGTATTAATCGCACCGGGACCGATGGACGTAAAGACAGCGAGAGGCTGACCTGTAACACGATAATATCCGTCTGCAAGATGGACTGCGCTCTGTTCGTGCTTTACCATAAGAGTCTTTATTTTGTCCTGACGATCCCTTAAAGCATCAACAACGCCCAGTATCCCATGCCCGGGAATCCCCACAGCATAAGGCACATTTTCCTTAATAAGATATTCTGCTATAATTTCCCCACCCGTTAGTTGCATTGTTTAGTCTCCTCTATATTTCATAATAGATCATCAAGAATTAATACATCAATCTCTTTGACTCTCTTAAAAACATTATCATTTGTGATGAGTAAATAACTTCCAGAAATTATTGATACTGCGACTTGAATGGCATCAGGAGTGCGTAAACCATACTTTGCTCTCAAATATGCTGACTGTTCGCTGATCTCTGGTGTGACAGCCATTAGTTCTAGATTTTTGCTGTTGGTAAGGTAAAATTTAAATTTCTCTGCCAATTCAGTTTGTTTATCTTTAATTGGCTTTGTCAATACTTCAATCAAAGTAATAACTGATGTTACTGCAAAATTATTACCCATAGCAATAGAATCAAATAAATCTTGTAACAATAAAGCATAGGGTTCTATATTTTCGATATAATAAATAAGTGGCGTGGTATCAAGAGCCACTTTTTGCTTAGTTTGAAAAATTATCTTTCCCATTGATTGCGCTCACTATTAATATATTCCTTGATATTTTCTTTTGACCACGTCCCCTGTCCCATATTTCGGAGATCACGTATATCAAGCTTTTTGCTTTCTTTTCGGTTTATTAGCCGTTCGATTATTATATTAACCAAAAGCAATTGCTCATTTTCTGGAAGATTTTCAATTTCATCACTGATTTTTTGTATTGTGCTTGAGGACATTAGTAATCACTCCTTTAAGGCTATTGCTTATTACGCTATAATTTCCCCACCCGTTAGTTGCATTGTTTAGTATCCTTATTTTGTAACAAGAGCTTTCTCAAATTCAACAAAATCTTCATCATTTGCCAATTCCCATATGTCAAATTCTGATTTCAATTCATCTGGAATTTCAAGTTTATCCATAATATCAACCTATAACCTTCTCATTTTTCATCATGGTTATTGTCGCATCAAGAGCCTTAGCGGTCTTTTCAACGTCTTTTTCGGTATGTGTTGAAGATACAAGTGCAAAAGATGGCATCATATCAACACCATTATTGAGCATACCTCGCCTGAATGCCGATTCAATCTCTGGGCTTGCGCTTTTCTTGAGCCTTGCATGGTCATATTTCCACATATTTGATTCGAAGCCACTTTTTCTATCGCCATCATAATCCATGAATATTCTAAAACCCGAAAATTGACCATAGGCGCACCAATTAAGGCTATGCTTATCTATAACTTTATTTAATTCGTCTTTTAATTGCTTTGTAATCGTATTAGCTTTCTTTATGTCTTCACCTGTTGATACAATTTTTAGCGCCGCAACACCTGCACTTGCGGAAAGAGGATTAGCATTGAAAGTTCCCGGATGATAGATTTTCTTATATCTGTTCCATTTTGAGTCTTTGAAGCCGAGAAATTCCATAATATCAGCGCGTCCAGTAACAGCCCCGCCGGGAAGACCGCCAGCAAGTATCTTTGCCAAAGCGGTTATATCAGGCATAACTTTATAATATTCCTGCGCCCCACCGGGAGATACTCTAAAACCTGTAACAACCTCATCAAATATCAAAAGGACATTATGCTTTTTTGTCAATTCACGCAAAGATTGCAGAAATCCTTCACGACTAGGAATTGTTATAAATGATCCGCCTGTCGGCTCTATAATGACTGCGGAAATATCATTATCTTGCTCAAGTATTTCATTCAATTTTTCTTCATCGTTTGGTGGACAGAGTATAGTATTATCAAGAACAGCCTGTGGAATACCCGTTGATGCTGGAATTTCATAGGGAGGTTTTACCCCCGGCATTACGGAATCGTGCCATCCGTGAAAATGCCCTTCAAATTTTACGATCTTATTCTTTCCCGTAAATGCCCTTGCAAGACGTATCGCCATTATTGTTGCTTCTGTTCCAGAACTTACGAATTTTACTTTTTTGGCAGATGGGACAAGCTTCTTGACAAGTTCACCCCACTCAACCTCTAATTCACTACATGCGCCGTAATGTGTGCCTTTACTCACCTGTGATGTTACAGCTTCAACTATCTTGGGATGACTATGTCCAAGCAATAAAGCTCCATGACCCATCCAGTAATCTATATATTCGTTACCATCAACATCCCATTTTCTTGACCCTAAAGCCCTTTTTATGTAAATTGGGAACGGATTGAGGTATCTGGAATCGTGAGTCGCCCCACTGGGAAAAACATCAGATGCCCTTTTATAAATATCAGATGATCTTTTATGAGAATCAATATATTTATCAAGTATGTTTTTTTCATTGTTAATATCCATGTTATTTAAGTCAAACTCCCTGTGATAATAAAAAGTTTAATTGCATTATTGTTGATGGCGATTATATCAATAATCTATAAGTATGTCAACAACTGATAAATTCAAATATTCTATACAGGGCCGAAATGTTCTCCCCATTTTTCTGATAATTCTTTACCTGCTTTCTCAATAATTGCTTTTTCATCATCAGAAAGAGGCTTATAGGCTTTTACCGTTTTAACAGCTTGTTTTATTTCGTTCTCATTTTTCAAGCCAACCACAATTGTAGAAACTCCCTGCAAACCAAGCGCATATCTTATCGCAAAATTATAGTATTCCTCTGGCATAAGCGAAGGCATTGGTTTTTCATACTGCATACCAACTGCCCCTCCAAGCACTTTCATTGCTACAATTCCTGATCTATGCTTTATTGCCACTGGCAAAACTTTTTCTTCAAAATTGTATGTATATCGATCGGCAAAATTAAGGACAGGCATCACAAGGTCTATTTCGTTGGTTTCCAATGCTTTAAGAAATTTCATTGGTTGTTGATGCCCACTTATTCCGATAAATCTAATTAAACCTTGTTTTTTTGCCTCTTTTAATCCAGCAAGAGCGCCATCTTCACCCAAAACAAATTCAATGTTCAGTCCACCAAAATCATGAAGATGAACAGCATCGATGTAATCTGTTTGCATTTTCGTTAGACTTTCCTTTATTTGTCTCAATGACCCATTTTTATCCTGTTCTTCAACTTTAGTTACAAGAAAAACTTCATTTCTTCTCTGTTTCATAACAGGACCAAGCTTTTCTTCACCATCACCATAGACAGGTGCATTATCTATATAACTAATTCCCAGATCAATACATAAATTAACAAGTCTATTAAACTCAATTTGTTCTCTTCGGCTTATTCCCAAAGGTCCTATGCCTAATCCCAATATAGAAACCTCGACACCTGTCCTTCCCAGAATTCTTTTCGGCATGGATTCATTTTCCATATTTGTATCATCCATTGCAGAGATATTGTGGATCCCGTTTAATGCAAGCCCAGTAATTACGCCAGCTTTCTTTATAAAATCTCTTCTAGTTATCTTCTCTAACATGTCGATTGCCTCCTGAAAAATAGTAATCATCTTGCATTTTAAAAAAAGAAAAATAACAATATTATGAATGAAGCATCTTCACAATAAATAATGATAAACTATTAACGTAATTCATGCAAGGTAGTATTGATAATTAAATTATTTAGCAATTATTCTTGGATTGGCAGAAAAAAGAGGGCTTTTGGCTTTTCTAAAAAAGCCAAGACATTTATATCTTGACTTTTTGGAGATAAGATTATTTATCTGTTTTTCAAACTAAATTGCGCCTTAAATACGATGGTGCGATTCAGAGTATTCTATAATTGATCTCATAATCTCATTACATAAATAATCAACAAAACTTAAATTTTCAGAATCGCAATAATTCTCGGAGGCTTTTACAACTGCTAAAACTCCTATCTGAATGAGTTGGGAGAAAGGCGTGCCATTCTCTAATGAATACCAACTTGCTAGTTTAATTATCATATCAATACATATTTTAACTAGCTCTAGCTTCATCATAACATCTCCCGAAGCACAACTGCAAATCTTTTCTTCTTGCTCAGGAGAGAATGAAATTTCCGTGTATCCTTTTGTCATATATGGGCAAAATTCCTGTATTAGCACTTTCTTACCTCCCCATTGGAAGATTTATTAGTTACATGAAAACAATAAATTATTAGCAAAAAATATGCCTATATCTCATATTCAATAAGATTTCTATATAATCATTAGAAATTCAATTAGTCGTAACTTATGTAAAAAAACAAAATTCGAAAAACTATCTATCAAACCGAAGAAAATTTGACACTATTAACAGAAATTTGACTATTGTGCTATTGATATTTTGTCTGTTGGTGGTTATAATAATCTTATATAGTGACATAAAAATTGATGAAATTGTTTATAACTTTATAGTGAATATATATTGCTTTATTGAATAAATGGAATAAAAAAGATTTTTCGCTTCGCTCAAAATGACAGCAAAATGTCACCCTGAACAAAGTGAAGGGTCTTCTTTGTGTCGCAAAAAATAATTTCCTATACAATGAAAAAAGGAGACTTCATGGATTCTATCTGCATTTTTGATTTATATGAGATTTTACAACAGCCAATAAATGATGATATGCAAGCAAGGGAATGTTGGGATATTTGCCATCTTGTTTCAGCTTTACAAGGTCTTGTTAATCGTGATAAAGCAAGACTTTACTTGAAAGCGATAAAGCCAGCAGATGATTTCTGGTGGAATTGGCTGACATCAAAGGGTGAATGGCTTGAAAATGTAAAAGAGATCAAAATAGCATCAATTGATGACCTTCTTGAGCAATTTAAGGGCTTTTATAACGGTGCCGTAATCTATGATCCAAATGTTCCTGCGACATCAAACGTTGCATCAACTATTGCTGGTATAGAAAATCTTTTGCCTATAAGATATGATAATGCTCCAAAATCATTATATACCACGTTGGTTAAATCAGGAAAAATAAAACCTATTCAATGGTTGTTAAATAAAGATGGAACAAGCATATTTACAGATAAAAACGACCTCAAGAGTGCAAAAGCCAATTCTTATATATGGGCAAAAGAAAACTATCTTGACAAGGGTTTATGCAATCCCTGCAAATTAGCATATTATCTTGATTCCTATTGGCTAAAAGTGCCTAATATAGCAGGTGTTCAAAATCATACACTTACAAATCACGATTATTTTATAAGCAACAAAGCCTTCTTCTTTGATTTGGGGCCTTGGGATGATGAATCCCCCGTTGATGAACCTGATCAACCTGAAGGAACAGATGCAAAAGTTTTGCGCTCAATATTACTCTCTGCATATCAACAGACAAAAGGACAAAGCATGATTCACGCTGGCGGATTTGTCCCCTGGGCTTATAAATATACCAATCATGGAGTTGCTGGTGGAAAACATGACCCTGTGCCTTCTGAGTGGCAATATGCAATGATACTTTCCGCCTATAATGCTTATATGGATGCTGATGCTCTCGGGATTGGTGCTATGGCAAATGCCTCATTTTATCAGCATTACCCGCTTGAATCGTATTATCCGCAAAATCCGAAACCGACATTAGAATCGCTTAAAGAAAAAGGCTTGATCGATTCTGATGGTAAAGTTATCAAAAAGCGTTTTGTAACATTTTATATAGGCGATTATGATTCGTCTGCATGGCTTTATTCACAGATTCCGCATATATGGAATGACCCAAAACGTGGTGAAATGCCTCTTGGATGGGCTTTTAATCCCAATTTGGCGGACCGTTCACCTATGGCAATGGCATATACACGCAAGACCATGTCCGCAAATGATTGCTTTATCGCTGGTGATTCTGGTGCAGGTTATATAAATCCCGGTATGCTTCAAGAGCCTAGGCCTTTCTCCAATCTGCCTTCTGGTTTAGAAGTATGGAAAAACCATTGTAAAAAGTATTATAAGCAATGGGATATAAGCATTACAGGATTTATAATTGATGGATATGCAGATGGCTTGAATGAAGATGGTATGAGAATCTATAAGGATTTTTCGCCTGATGGTATAGTTGCTCAAAAAATAGAAAAACAAGGTGTCTTTGAAGGGATGCCGTTTATCAGGATGAACCTTGATCTTGATGGCAGACCCGAAGACGTTGCCAAAACTATCTATTCACGATTTGAAGGTGATATGCCTCAATTTCTCATTTTTCGTGATATATTAAAGACACCTTCTTGGCATGTTGAGGTTAAAGATCATCTCAAAAAAATTGAGCCAAATGCTCAAATCGTTGACCCCTATACTTTTTTTGCTCTTTTGAAATTATATAAATAAAGGTCTAAATAATATTTTACAATAATAAAGGGACTGTATATTGAGGTTGGTTGTTATGGGAGGGACTTTCAACCCTCCACACATAGCTCATTTAATATGCGCAGAAGAGGTATTTGATCAGCTTGGTTTTGACAAAGTTCTCTTCATACCGAGTGCAAGGCCTCCGCATAAAAATTACAATGAAATAGCAGACGCTCAGGCTCGATATATTATGACTTCACTTTCTATAGATGATAATCCACATTTTGAAGTGTCAAGAATTGAACTTGATAGACCCGGAAGATCATATACAATAGTGACTGTCAAAGAACTCAAACAAATATATGGCAATGATACAGAAATAAGTTGGATCGTTGGAACAGATGCTATTATTGATATGCCATCATGGTATCATATTGACGAATTGCTTACTATCTGTAATTTTATTGCCATAAATAGACCAAAATATGATCCATCACTTGCAAACCCAAAAATACTAAAAAACGTTCAATTTATGAAAGTAACCAATATTGATATATCTTCAAGCGATATTAGAAAACGCATAAAAAATGGTATGTCAATAAAATACCTTGTGCATCCAAAAGTCGAAGAATATATATACAAAAATGGATTATACAGATATGATAAAGAAAATTAAATGCCCTATATGTGAAAAAGAAGTTAAGTTTGATGATAAAAAGAAACTACCACCAAGCTTTCCGTTTTGCTCAAAAAAATGTAAACTGATCGATCTTGGAAATTGGCTAGATGAAAAATATGCTATAAGTGAACCAGCACCAGAGGAAGCAATAACAATAGATGACGAAGAATGAGATCAAGCAGAAACTAATAGAAAAGCTAACACCGAAGTTATATCGCCATTCAATAGCAACAGGAGAAATGGCGGAAAATTTAGCTAGGCTATACAATGCAGATAAAGAAAAAGCCTATTTAGCTGGAATTCTGCATGATGTTGCCAAAGCTATGGAAAAGAAAGAGCTTTTTGTATATGCAAAAAGCCGAAATATAAAAATAGATGATATTCAGAGCGAACAGCCGGGGCTTCTGCATGGTATTGTTGCGTCCCACATAGCAAGAAATGAGTTTGGTATTATTGATGATGATATTTTACACGCCATAGAAATTCATAGCACTGGCTCAAAAAATATGTCTATACTGGATAAAATATTGTATCTGTCTGACTCAGCAGAGCCAAATCGTAATTATGATGGTGTTGAAATGATAAGAGACCTTGCCTTTCATGGAGAACTTGATAAAGCGTTAATTATTGCAATGAAAATAAAACTTATTTTTGTATTAGAAAAGGAAATTATGCTTCATCTTGACAGTATAGAAGCATGGAACGAAACAGTTATAACTCTAAAGAAAGTAACTTAAAGGAGGCACCTCTATTGGAATTAATAGGGAAAGAAATCGCAGAAATTGCCGCTAATTCAGCGCTGGATAGAAGGGCGCTGGATGTTGTTATACTAGACCTTAAAGGGTTGTCATCATTCGCAGATTATTTCGTTATATGTAGTGGAACATCAGACACGCATGTTGATGGTATTGCCCGTAATATTGAAGATAAACTTGACGAAAAGGGGATAAAAATTTGGCATCGTGAGGGCGAGAGAAGATCAACATGGTTACTTTTGGATTATATTGATGTTATTGTTCATATATTTTTGAAAGATGCTCGTGAATTCTATAACTTAGAAAGACTTTGGGGAGATGCTCCTAGAACTATAGTTGAGTATAGAAAAGATCAATAATGATGTTTATGCTAGTTGGGAGTTATAAATCATGTTACAGATAAAAGATAATCCTTTGGCTTCTATAAGAGAAGACCTGAAAAATCTTATTATAAAATCAGTTAATAAGGCGATTGATGAAAAACAAATTAAGGAGATTGATATTCCAGATTTTATCATTCAAAAATCAGATTCTAAAGAGCATGGCGATTTGTCCATATCACTTCCGATGATGCTCTCAAAACAAGTAAAGATGTCCCCGCGCCAGATCGCTGAAATTATAATACGTTGTATTGAAAAAAACGAATTGATAGATCATATAGAGATAGCTGGACCCGGTTTCATCAATTTTTTTCTTAAAAATAGCTGGCTTTATGATACATTATACGTTATAAAAACAAAGGCTGATAAATATGGTCAAACCAAGCATGGAAAAGGCGAGAAAGTTCAGGTTGAGTTTGTAAGCGCAAATCCTGTTGGTCCGCTTAATGTTGTTAGTGCAAGGGCAGCATCTGTTGGTGATTCAATTGTTAATCTTCTCAAAGCGATAGGCTATAATGTAGAAAGGGAATTTTATGTTAATGATGCAGGTGTTCAGGTTTATACGTTTGCAAGATCGATAAATGCAAGGTATTTTCAATTGCTGGGTCAGGATGTAGAATTTCCAGAAGATGGCTATCACGGTGATTATGTAAGAGACCTTGCACAAGAAATTCTAGATGAATATGGCAATAAGTTTGTTGATATTCCTGAAACCGAACGATTAGAATCATTTAAGACACTGGGATTAAAGAAAATATTAGATGGTCAAAATCAAGACTTGAGGGAATTTGGCGTCGAGTTTGATGTCTGGGCAAGCGAAAAGGCTGTCAGAGATTCTGGGAAAATAGACGAGGTTCTTAAAGTTCTTGATGAAAAAGGATATTTATATAAGCAAGATGGTGCGGTCTGGTTTAAATCAACGGATTTCGGTGATGACAAAGACAGAGTCATAATAAAAAGCAATGGTGATGTAACTTACATAGTGCCTGATTTAGGCTATCATCTTGATAAGGCGCAAAGGGGCTTCCAGAAAGTCATTGACCTATGGGGACCTGATCATCATGGATATATAGCACGAATGAAAGCTGGTATGCAAGCTCTTGGTATGCCTCCTGATTGGTTGGAAATACTCATTGTTCAACAAGTAAACTTACTTCGTGGCGGTGAAGCAGTCAGGATGTCTAAGAGGGCGGGGCAGTTTGTTTCCCTTAAACAATTAATTGATGAGCTTTCAGAACAAGTAGGGAAAAAATTTGCGGTTGATGTTGCAAGGTTTTTCTTCCTTATGCGCTCGATAACTGCGCACCTTGATTTTGATATGGATTTGGCTGTTCAGCAGGCTGAATCTAATCCTGTCTTTTATGTTCAGTATGCACACGCAAGAATTTGCAGTATATTCAAACAAAAAGATGAAAAAGGCATTGAATTGTTAGATGATGATAAAATAGACGTTTCGCTTCTAAAAGAACCTGAAGAGCATGAATTAATCAAGAAGTTGGCGGAATTTCCCGATACAGTCCACGAAAGCGCAATAAACTATGCCCCTCATACAATAACACGATACCTGCAGGACTTAGCGTCAACTTTTCATACTTTCTATAATAAATGCAAAGTATTGGATAATGAAAATATCGCTTTAACAAGCGCAAGGATTTTCCTTGTAAGTTGCGTCAGAATTGTTCTGCATAATGGTCTGGCTATCTTGGGCATTTCCGCACCTGAATCGATGTAATAATCCTTGGAAATCTTTCTTTGTCAAATGGAGACTTGGAAAAATTTTCTAGCAATATTGGAAATGGAGTTATAATATGAACACCATAAAATATTTTGATGCGTGCTGTTATCTTGGTCGTTACGTTCATAAACCCGATGGACAACCTGAGACTGCCGAAGAGATCGTCTCCGCAATGGATCATTTCGGCATCCATGAGGCACTTGTCATTGATGTTCTATCAAGGGAAACTAATCCAATGGCAGGCAATAAACGGATCATTGAACGGACAAAAGATTATCCGAGACTCCATCCCGCATGGGCTGGGTTAATGCCACAAAGCAAGGAATTGCCTGAACCAAAAGAACTTGTCGCACAAATGGAGGAATTTGGCGTTGGCGCATTGTATCTTTTTTATGGTCAGTTTGATATAAGATTGACTGAATGGGGTATTGATAGTCTGCTTGAGGTTTTTGAAGAACATCAAGTTCCTGTTTTCCTTTGTCCATTAAATTATCGTGCTAGAAGCATAGATGCGACTGATTGGGCAAACGTTGTTAGGATCTGCAAAAAATTTCCTGATTTGCCTGTTATAGTAACTGAAGATCGCACATATAAAAGCCAGCGTGCAGGATATTCCGCACTTGAGGCATGTCCTAATCTTAAATTTGATCTATCGTCATGGTGGCTTCATCATCGGATTGAGTTTATATGTAAAGAATGGGGTGCAGAGCGCTTAGTTTGGGGTTCACAACTACCAGAGAGGACTCCAGGAGTTCCGATAATGCAATTAAACTACTCTGATATTTCTGATGGGGAAATATCGCTGATAGCTGGCGAAAACATGAAAAAACTTCTATCGTGGAACAAAAATATCAAATTCGTCAGTGATCAAGTAAAACTACCAGAACCAAAGGATCAACTTCATAAAACAGTTAGAGAACGTCTTTCATTGAGAGACGAAAAATTTTATGATTGTCATGGGCATATTGGCTGGTGTACTCCTCATCATGTAGTCCATGACACTGCTGATGATCTTGTGAAAGAGATGGATAAATTCGGGATTCAAACCTGTTGCGTTTTTAGCCTCGAAGGCGTATTTAGTGATGAAACCTACGGAAATGACGAAGTTGCAAAAGTAATCAAGCAGTATCCAGATAGATTTATAGGCTTTACTCTCCTTAATCTTAATCATGGTGAAAGAATTGTTCGACAAGAGATGGAACGAGGCTTGGCAATGGGCATGAAGGGTATAAAGCTAATCAATGACTATCATGGCTATCCATCGGAGGGTTGGCTTATTGATATTGCCTGTGAATTTGCCAGCAACCATAAGCAATTTATCTTGAATCATAACTGGGGATCGCCTGCACAAATCGAAAGGCTTTGCAAAACATATCCAGATGCTTGCTATTTTACAGGTCATACAACGCTTGCGTATGTTGATGTTACCAAGAAGGTTGATAATCTGTTTATATGCACTTGTCCATTGCTTGGTTGGGAACAGACGGAATTATTTGTTCAACAGTATGGTGCGGATCGTATCCTTTTCGGTTCGGATTTGACTGATCTTCCTATTGCATGGGGCATGGCTCAAATCATGTATGCAAAGATTTCTGAAGCCGACAAACGAAAGATTCTCGGTGAAAATCTCAAGGAGTTAATGAAAAAATATAGTCTATAAGTTTATAAGAAGCTTAGGGAGTTGCGGAGCTTATTAAGGAAAATCCGATGAACGAAAGAATACCAATTTTACAAAGATTGTTTTCGTTAGATGGCAAGACTGCACTTGTTACAGGCTCATCAAGCGGAATAGGACAAAGGCTTGCTATTGGTCTTGCAGAAGCAGGTGCGGTAGTGGCGGTTCATGGACGGGATCAGGGTCGCATAAATGAAACTTGCTCTATGATTGGGAATTTTAGTGGAAAATCCATTCCTTTATGTGCTGATTTGGTGAATATTGATTCCTGTCAGAATTTAGTTGCAGATGCACACAAAGCTTTAGGAAGAATAGATATATTAATTAACTGTGCTGCGACAAATCGAAGGAAACCTATCAACGAAGTTACAGAAGACGATTTTGATACAATTGTATCTGTCAATCTAAAAAGCGTCTATTTTCTAAGTCAAGCGGTTTATCCAATCATGCGTTCTCAGGGTGGGGGGAAGATTGTCCATATCGGGTCTATAAATATATTTTATGGTTTAGATACTGTTTCTGTCTATGGTTTAACTAAAGGTGGAGTTGGTCAGCTAACAAAGGTTATGGCTATAGAATGGGCTGATGATAATATTCAGGTGAACAGCATAACACCGGGATTTATCATTACACCATTGACAAAACCTTTGTTAAGCGACGAAAAGAAATATCAATGGCTAAAAAATCGTATTCCTTTACGCAGACTTGGCAATCCTGATGAACTTGTTGGGATGGCAATTCTGTTATCTTCTGACGCATCATCATATATTACAGGACAAAACTTTACTATCGATGGTGGATTTCTTGCTGGTGGTTCATGGAATCGTGATGAAGGTTAGTTCTCAAAAAGGAGGCTAAAATGTTCAAAAAAGCTTTAACCGTAGCTTTTGTGTTTATCTTAACTGCTTTCATGTATGCTAATTTGGCGAAATCTCAAATTGTTACTGATGGGTTGGTTAGTTATTGGACATTTGATAAGGCTGACATAGACGGTAAAACTGTCAAAGATGTTATTGGAAAAAATAACGGAAACATCGTTAATCAAGTTGAAGTAGTGAACGGTAAGATCAAGCAAGCCTTATTGTTTGCAGGTGGTTATGTGGAAGTTCCTGATGACCCTTCGATAAAGCCCGAGCAATTCTCATTTCAATTTTGGGTTAATAGCAATAAAGATTTTGGTGCAACCTCTCGATTTGAGTTAGTTGATAATACAGGTCAAGTAGTAATAAGGAATGACGAGAGAGGTGATTTTGGATCAAATCTAGCATTTCATTGGAGCGATGGTGGTGCATGGTATGCCATTAACCCCGCTAAGGTGCTTTCTGCAAAGGAATGGTATAACGTGGCAGTTACACATGATAATTCAGAGGCTAAGATCTATCTAAATGGAAGTCTTGAAAAATCACTAAAAGCAAGATTTGCATGGTCAGCAGGCGAGGTTGGCATTTCTATTGGGGCGCATAAATGGGCTTCTGCGAACTTCTTTGATGGTATGATCGATGAGCTACTATTCTATAAAAAAGCATTAACTAAAGCAGAAGTGGAGAAAAATTTCAGGGCTTCTGGGCTTGCTGTTGCACCTACAGATGATAAATTGCCTGTATGTTGGGCAAATATTAAGTCTTCAGAATGATTTATGAATAACGAACTTTTCACTTATAGAACAAGAAACATGATGAATAATGTATAAAACGTGATAAGTTTATATATTACGAAATAAATCAGCGAAAATCTTATAGATCCTTCTAATTCTAGTTCTAATCTCTTTTTTGAAAATATGTTGGAGCTAATAAAATGATAAAAAGAGTAAAATTCGGTCTTATTGGCTGTGGTGGGATGGCAAACACTCATGCAACAAACATCAGCAAACTAGAAAATGCAGAAGTGATTGCTTGGTGCGATATTTTGAAAGAAAGGGCAGATCGCTATTTAAGCCAATATGGCGGGAAATATTCTACCGATAATGCAGAAGATATATTCAATGACTCTGATATAGATGGTGTTTTCATTGTAACATCGAGGACAGACGATCCGGGATTCATGCACGCAGAACTGGGCATAGAATCGGCAAAAGCTGGGAAGCATGTATTTGTTGAAAAACCTATCGCAAGTTCATTGGAATCTGCAGATATGCTTGTTGAGGTAGTATCGAAGTCTAACATAAAATTCCAGCATGGTTTCTGCTTTGAGTATTCACCAACGATAGATCGAGCAAAAAAACTAATGCCAAATCCTGCTTATTCTGTCTGCCAATGTGCTGCTACTCTGAGTGGTCAGGTATGCCATAATATAGATATACTTGTCCACAAGTTCCATGATGCCCCATTAGTCTCAGTATTTGCATCTGGTGGGAAATACTTTGATTTTGATAGATACCTTCCGATAGATTCTTTTTCCGCAATATTAAAATTTGCCGATGGTTCTACATGCAGTTATGTCCAACATGGGACAATGAATAACAAGCTAGAAAAATTCCAGATACAATTATTTGGTCCTGAGGGTTGTGTTTTCTTGGGTGATAGATTCAGAGATGTTTTTTGGTATCCAGCAGATGGAGCAAAAACAGAGCCTTATCGTGATGAAATAATGTATATGGGGCATTTTCAGGAAGTTGAGGACTTTGTAAATTGCATAATAGAAGATAGAGAACCAATTAACACCGTCCAAAAAGGTAGATATGTTTTGGCTATTGAAAAGGCTATAATAGAGAGTGCAGTAACAGGTAAGATTATAGATAAATTCTAATTATGATCTTTTTACTTTTTCAAAGGGATATTTAGAGGGATTTATTAACAATTAATATGGTTTATTAATAAACTGTGGATTTTTTATTAAAAGATGGTAGCGCTACAGGGAATCGAACCCTGGTTTAATGGCTGAGAACCACTCGTCCTAACCCCTAGACGATAGCGCCACTTTATAAACTCTGGCTGCCGGGGAAGGATTCGAACCCTCAGCAACATGATCCAGAGTCATGCGTCCTACCATTAGACGACCCGGCACTATTAGAAAATTATAGCGAAAAAAGGCACTTTTGTCAAGGTGAAATCTTTTTATGGTTGAGATTCTTGATACTATATATAGACTCATAACAAGAGAGCAGATGAATGGATATAAAAATTCCTCATCTCCCAAAAGTTTAGAAGAATTTATCAATGAGTTATGTGATAGGGAAATCTTGATTATTAATAACGAGCATATTCAAAAGATGCTTCAAGACATAAAAGAGATCGCTAAGGGCTATAATGAAGCAAATACGGATATAAGAGAAAGAAAGATCGCAGAAGTAGGAAGAATATTGCTAAGTTTAAGGGATGCCTATCAACAAATACCCTTAAAAAAAGCAAATTTAAACGACTCCGTTAGAAAGTTAACAGATACCGACATCAAAGAATTAGCCCTAAATCATAAACAGGAGGGAAGATTTCCTGAAGCAATAGTGGGATTTGAGAAAATCCTTCAATCACAGCCAAATGATGATTTTGTATTATCGCATTTGGCACATATCTATTTTCAGCAAGGAAGACTCGAGGAAGCAAATAGACTCATTGACAGATCATTAAAAATAAATCCATCAAATTACTTTGCAAATATAATAAAAGGTGATATGCTTTTTACAGAAGGAAATTTTGTCGAATCCGCAAATTTATTTGAAAGTGTTATTAATATAAAGCCTGATGATACCTATGCCTATAATAAACTTGGTATAATATATCGTAAGTTAGGGAAATTAAATGAAGCTATGTCAATCTTGAGAAGAGGGCTTGAAATTAATCCTAGTGACCCTTCATTACATCATTCCATAGGCGATGTTTATTCTGAACAGGGAAAAGATGAAGAAGCCATAGCGGAATATCAAAAAGCGATAGAGATTAATCCAGAAGATGATTATGCTTTTAGGGGATTGATGTCAAGAAAATCAAAGGGTAAAGATACAAAATCATCTATATCACAGCTTCAAAAAGTCTTAAAAATACCATCTCATAACCAAAATCCGCATCTTCACGCACTTTTGGCAAGCTATCTAAAACGTGATGGACAATATGAATCTGCAATAAATGAATTACGTGAGGCATTGAGGATAAGCCCTGGATCCATATATTTCCAAACACAGTTAGCTTTCTGTTATTCTAAACTTGATCAATATGACAAAGTAATTGAACTCCTTGAGCCAATTAATAGAATACGACCACAGGATACACTTATCATCCAAGCATTAGCAAAGGCTTATTCGAACATGAATAGAATTGATGACGCAAGAAAATTGTTGATTGATATATTATACATTTATCCAAATGACTATTCCCTTAGAACAGCATTAATGAGAATCAGCAAAGCAAGATCAAGAATTTCAGGAATAGAGGCTGGCAATGACGCGGAAAATATTGAATAGTGAAGATATAATATTGTCTGCAAATCAAAAAAAAGCATACGATATTCTTGTCGCAAATTGTGAATACAGCATCAGGCGAGGAACAATTTGCATTGTAGGTGATTTTCTATCAGGAAAGACCACTCTCGTAAAATATTTTCTTTCTGAGATGTTTGGAGATATAGATAAATATTATATAAATGTAAATAAATTATTACTAGAACGTCTAAAAGAAGAAAAGACTGATTTTACTATTATGTCAAAAATAAAAGCCAAAACACGCCTGATAATGTCAGTAGCACTTGAGGAAGTAATTGAAAAGCATTTTATTGAAGAAGACATTTTAGTATTAGATGCTATAGAAATTATATATCCCTATAATTTTGATATTATATCTCTTGTTAGTAAATATACTCGTGATGGCAAGATATGTATTGTATGTGTCCCTGAAAATGACAATTTTTCCTTTAATTTCTCATGGGGCAATAGCTATATCATAAGGCTCGATCATAAATAAAACTAATAATATTATTAAAATATAACCAGACCTTCCATAAGTTAAAATTTCTTTATTGAACGAAAATTCTTGTAAAGCATATTTTTTGCTTGACATTATATTTTTTTTCTGGTATTTTAATTAAGCAAACACATATCACATTGCCAAAAATTTTTCGGTGAGGGCTACTCATGATCTCGGTCATCAGATTAGAAAAATACATACAAGGTATCGGAACTTGGTGCTGGTGGCGCACAGAGATTGGAGTGTGCCTAAAACCGGGCTGATAAGCTATTTATATATAAAGGTTTTATAAAAAGCCACAGGCATACTCAATAATGCTTGTGGCTTTTTTTATGCCCAAATTATTTTATGAAACAACAAACCATAACCAAAGGAGAAATCAATGAAAAAAAGAGTTTTTTCTGGAATTCAGCCAACAGGAAATATCCATATTGGCAATTATTTAGGGGCAATTCAGCATTGGGTAAATTCGCAGGATGAGTATGACAATATCTTTTGTGTAGTTGACCTTCATGCAATAACTGTTCCACAAGACCCAATTGCATTAAAGACTAAGACAAGGGAACTTGCAGGTATTTTATTATCAGCGGGAATTGACCCAGAAAAATCCGCACTTTTTATTCAATCGCATGTTAAAGAGCATTGTGAGCTTGCTTGGATACTTAATTGTGTTATACCGATGGGTTGGATGCAAAGGATGACGCAATTCAAAGAAAAATCAGAGAAACAAAAAGAAGAGGTTAGTGTTGGTTTATTTGATTATCCTGCGCTTATGGCAGCAGATATATTGATCTATCAAGCGGATTTTGTTCCTGTTGGTGAGGATCAAAAACAGCATGTTGAACTTACAAGGGATACAGCCCAAAAATTTAATTCAAGATATGGTGAAACATTTAATCTGCCAGAACCACTGATCGCAAAAGTTGGTGCAAGGATCATGGGGCTTGATGATCCAACAAAGAAAATGAGCAAAAGCGAGGAATCTGCAAATCACGCAATACTCTTGCTTGATCCACCTGATAGCATACGTTTCAAGATAAGCAGGGCAACAACAGATTCTCAGCGAGAGATAGTATTTGATGAGAATCGCCCCGGAATATATAATTTACTCGTTATTTACGAATTATTTACAAAAATGAGTAGAGACGAAATAGAGGCTAAATTTAATGGCAAAGGGTATGCGATATTCAAGAAAGAACTTGCAGAGGTTATTATAGAAGGAATTAAACCGCTACAAACCAGATATAATGAGATAACCGCTGATGAGACTTATATTGACTCAGTGTTATCAAAAAGTGCAGAAAGACTGCGACCAATTGCAGAGCAAACATTAAAGAAGGTTAAAGAAAATATGGGAATAGGATAGGAGGCAAAAGTTATGTATTATCCATCACTGGATGAATTTCGCAAAAAGTCCGCAAGGGGTAACTTAGTTCCTGTATATAAAGAGATACTCGCTGATATGGAAACGCCTGTTTCAGCATTGAGGAAGATTGATAATGGCAAATATGCGTTTTTGCTGGAAAGTGTAGAAGGGGGAGAAAATGTCGCTCAATATTCCTTTTTAGGTAGTAATCCATCCCTGCTTTTCTGGAGCAAAAATGACAAGGTTAATATAATAAGAAATGGCATAAAAGAGCAATTAATCGGAGTCAAAGACCCTATTGATGAGTTAAAGAAGCTAATGTCAGAATTCAATCCGGTGGGTGTGAAAGGTCTGCCTAGATTTCATGGCGGGGCGGTTGGATATATCAGCTATGATATGGTGCGCTTCTTTGAAAGATTGCCTGAAAGCAAGGAAGATGAGCTTGATATTCCTGATTGCTTCTTTATGATTACCGATACGATACTTGTCTTTGATCATGTAAATCACAAGATAAAGGTCGTATCAAATGCACATATAGATAACAGAGACGAAGTTGAAGAGGGATATATCAAGGCAATAGAGAAAATAGAGGACATTATATCTACACTTAAACAGCCATTAAATTACCAAAGATCAATAAAAAATGGATGGGATGAAAATAAGGTAAAATCCAATTTTACAAAAGACGAATATGAAAAATCAGTTGAGAATGCAAAAGAATATATTAAAGCTGGCGATATTGTCCAAGTCGTGCCATCACAGAGATTAAGCGTCCCTATATCAGCAGACCCATTTAATATATACAGAGGGTTAAGGACGATCAATCCTTCGCCATATATGTATTATCTCAAAATGGATGATATTCAAATTGCAGGTTCTTCACCAGAAGTCATGGTTAGAGTTGATGAAGGCAATGTAACGATGCGACCAATCGCTGGAACTGCAAGGCGTGGTTCAAGCGATGAAGAGGATAAAGAATTAGCAAAACAACTATTGTCAGACCCAAAAGAACAGGCAGAGCATGTGATGCTAGTTGATCTTGGGCGCAATGATGTTGGGAGAGTTTGTCAATACGGAACAGTCAAGGTTGACGAATTAATGGTGATAGAAAAATACTCCCATGTCATGCACATTGTATCAAATGTTACAGGGAAACTCCGTAGTGATAAAGATTCTTTTGATGTTTTGAGGGCATGTTTGCCAGCGGGAACAGTATCGGGCGCACCAAAAATAAGGGCGATGGAGATAATCAACGAGCTAGAACCATCACAAAGAGGCGTTTATGCTGGCGCAGTTGGATATTTTAGCTTCTCTGGAAACTCTGATACTGCAATAGCAATTAGGACAATACTAATTAAGAATGGTATGGCTTACATTCAAGCAGGTGGAGGAGTTGTTGCCGATTCCATACCACAAAGCGAATATCAGGAAACGCTAAACAAAGCTATGGCTTGCATGAAAGCTATTCAGCTTGCAGAGGAGGGCTTAGAATGATACTGATGATTGATAATTATGATTCATTTACATATAATCTTGTTCAATACATGGGCGAGATAATAATGAAAAAGATGCCCGATTCTGATGTTTATTCTGAAATTATAGTCTATCGCAATGACAAGATCACTATTCCAGAAATCGAAGAGCTGAAACCAGACAAGATCGTAATTTCACCGGGTCCTTGCACTCCTTTGGAAGCTGGTATATCAAACGATACAATAACGCATTTTGCTGGAAAATTACCTATACTTGGGGTTTGTCTTGGTCATCAATGTATTGGTCATGTTTTTGGTGGTGATGTGGTTAGGGCTGATAGGCTTATGCACGGAAAAACATCGATGATATATCACGATGGGAAGGCTGTCTTTGCAGGACTTGAGAATCCATTTTCAGCTACTCGCTATCATTCATTAATAATTAAGCCTGAGACATTGCCAGATTGCCTGATCGTAAACGCATGGACAGATCAGGATGAGATAATGGGTGTTAGGCATAAAGAATTTCCATTGTGGGGGGTGCAATTCCATCCTGAATCAATACTTACAAACGAAGGTAAAAAACTCTTGCGAAATTTCATTGAGTTATAGGAGTTGATTGAAATGATCAAAGAAGCGATAAATAAAGTCATAAATGGTGAAGATCTATCACAAGAAGAAGCATCTCTCACAATGAATGAGATCATGAGTGGTGAAGCAACTCCCGCACAGATAGCAAGTTTTATAACTGCGTTAAGGATGAAGGGCGAGACAATAGACGAAATAACTGGTTGTGCAAAAGTTATGCGTGAAAAAGTAACGCCAATTAAAACAAAAGCGGATTATCTTGTTGATACATGCGGAACAGGCGGGGATGGTTCGCATACTTTCAACATATCGACAATTTCTGCATTAGTTGCATCTGGCGCAGGTGTTAAGATCGCAAAACATGGCAACAGGGCTGTCTCAAGCAATTGCGGAAGCGCAGATTTACTCAAAGAGCTTGGTGTAAATACGGAAGCAGATGCAGATACAGTCTCAAAGTGTATAGATGAAGTTGGTATAGGATTTCTTTTTGCACCGTTGCTTCATCCTGCAATGAAACATGCCATTGGACCCAGAAGGGAGATCGGTATAAGAACCATTTTTAACATCTTGGGACCATTGACAAATCCTGCAGGGGCGCAAGCACAAGTATTAGGCGTTTATGATCCCAATCTAACTGAACCTTTGGCACATGTCTTAAAAAATCTTGGTAGCCGTCATGTCTTTGTCGTTCATGGAGACGGTCTTGATGAGATAACTACGACAGGCGAAACTAAAATATCAGAGCTAAAAGATGGAAAAGTTAGTTCCTACAACATAAAGCCTGCAGATTTTGGATTTAATAAGCCAGAAAAAGTGGATTTAGCTGGTGGAACAACAGAAGATAATGCAAAAATCGCACTATCAATATTAAAAGGTGAAAAAGGGGCAAAAAGAGATATTGTATTAATTAATGCTTCTGCTGCGATTATTGTTGGTGGAAAGGCATCAAATATATCTGATGGTATACGCCTTGCAGAAGAATCAATCGATGCTGGAAAAGCTATGGAAAAACTAGAAATGCTAAAGAAATTCAGTTTTGGTGTAATTTCCTAATCTGTTAAATCGGCATTCTATTATATAGGAGGCATTTTATAATGAGGCAAGGCAAAAAAAAGCCCAACATACTACATATATTCACTGATCAGCAGCGTTTTGATACAATCGGCGCAATAAACAACCCTATCATAAAAACACCAAATCTTGATAGACTTTGTAAAGATGGTGTTATATTTACAAATGCCTATACACCTTGTCCTGTATGTATCGCCGCAAGATGTTCGATGATATATGGTCAATATCCTATGAACACAGGTTGTTATGAAAATACTATAATGCCAACAGATGGACGCCAATCATTAATGGACGTTCTGACAGGAGAGGGTTACAGGACACATGGAATTGGAAAATGCCATTTTTCACCTGATTCCTTTGCACTTCGGGGCTTTCAAAGCAGAGAAAGGCAAGAAGAAGGCGGATCAAGAGATATTGAAAAAGAGCCGTATTTCAAGGCAATATACGATGCAGGATATAAGCACATAATGGAGGCTTTTGGAATAAGAGGGGAAATGTATTATATTCCTCAACCTTCACAACTTTCACCTGAATTGCATCCGACACAATGGGTTGGTGATAGATCAATTAGCTTTATCAGAGAGCAATCAACTAACGATCAATCTTGGTATCTGTTCTCTAGTTTTATTCATCCACATCCGCCATTTACGCCACCGAACCCTTGGCATAAGCTATATCGTTCTGCAATGATGCCTTTGCCAAAAGTGCCTGATGATGTTGAAGCTTTGCAAACTTATGTAAATAGATGTCAAAACCGCTACAAATATAGAGATCATGGCATTGATAAAAACCTTCTTAGATGTATGAAGGCTTATTATTACGCATGTATATCATTTATAGATTTTCAGGTTGGGAGAATACTGGAAGCCCTTGAGTCAACAGGTCAGCTAGATAATACGCTTATCCTTTTTACAAGCGATCATGGTGAGCATCTGGGCGATTATAATTGCTTTGGTAAAAGAAGTATGCATGATTCATGTGCAAGGATACCATTTATTATAAGTATGAAGGGGCGTTTTGATGGTGGAAAGGTTTGTGATACGCCTGTTAGCCTTGTCGATGTAGCACCGACATTTCTTGGTGCTATTGAGGCAAATTTCAATAGCCATGAGCCTGATGGCGTTGATGTTGCTGATATTTTAAGCGGGTCATCTGATAGAAAGATAGTCTTTGCACAGCACTCATACGCAAGAGCAAATCCCGTTGGAGGTAATGAGATTCCGCAAGAATACATTGATGACCCTGATTTATTCCGTTCAGCAATGTCGCAATATATGGCTGTTAGCAAGGAATGGAAATATTTTTATAGTGCGCCTGATAATATGGAATTTCTTTTTGATAAAATTCATGATCCGAATGAGACTCGAAATAAGGCAGGGATTGTGTTTACACAAGAGATTCTAGCAGATATGAGAAGCAAGCTATTTGAGCATCTAAGTAAAGGCGGAGAAGTTAAAGGCATTGATGGCAATAGATGGCGCAGGTTTTGTAAGCCTGATTTTCCAAGCGATCCAGATGCAGGCCTGCTTATACAAGATGGCTATACACCTTGGACAAATACTTTTCTGCAGGGTTATTCAGATAAATAAAGCCTTTTTGCTGTATTCAATCATAGGTATTTTTTACAAAAAAATACCTATGGAAAATCAGAAAAAAAGATGAAAAAAAGGGAAAATAAACTATTAGAATGGGACTCTAATATCGTATTTTCCTTGTTTTGTTACAGGAAGCGCTCCACCATCAATCATGAGTTCTAAAGGCGATTCTTTTGTTTCTAAAGGCAGATGGACAACATCATGGATACGCAACGATTCATATATCGCCATCATGATCTCTAGATCAGCTCTGGCATGGCGCGCAGTTCCTCTATGTTCTTCAATACTTCCTTCTATCCATGCTATCAATTCTGATAGCTGCCCCTGATCGATTCCCGCAGGCGCAAACCATCCCTCTTTCATAACTGTATCTAATTTTGCAACTGGTTCATCTGGCTTAATCTCTCGCCAACCTGCCTGATCACTATTCATGAGATAGACTTTATCGTTTGCTATTCTGATAGTTCCATCTGTGCCGTATAGGTCGGAACTCGGTGGCTGAGGTTTTGGAAGATCGCTTTCAATAACAAACCTAGTGCCTGTTTTGAAACAAATAAGCCCCATACAAAGGTCTTCTATGCGGGTTCTGCGCTCCCATTTGTCTGTATGTCGTGAGACTTGACCGATCACCCAATCTGCCTCTGGATCGCCTAAAATGTATCTTGCATAATCAATGGCATGTGTTCCGTTATTCAATAAACCATCGCCAGAATGACGAAATAGTGCTGTTGGTTGCCCGATCGCACCAGCTTTGACAAGTTGACGTGCTTTTGTATTTGCATTATTAAAGCGCCCTTGATGCCCAATGACAAGTTTTGTCCCATTCTTTTGTGCTGACTCAAGCATCGCATCTGCATCGCCTAGCCTTGTTGCTATTGGCTTTTCGCAAATAATGCCTTTTACACCCATGTTACATGCGTCAATTGTAATACTAGCGTGAGAACCATGCCATGTGCAAACGCTTATAATATCAGGTTTTTCTGTCTCAAGCATTTTTATATGATCTGTATAACATGATTTTTCTGGTATGCCAAATTCTACACCGAATTTGTTTGCAGAATCTGGATTAATATCACTACAACAGACAATTTCAGTGCTTTCCTCTTTTAAATATGATTGTGCATGAACTCTTGATATTCCACCACAACCCACGACCCCGACTTTATATTTAGCCATGATAACCCTCCTAAAAATAACATAATGCGCGATGGTCTTTTATAAATTATTGTCGTATTTGTGTAAAGTATATCGAATGATTGGTAAATAAATCAAGGCTTTTTTCAAATATGGGTGATGATTCTATATAAAATATGATGGGCTAATGGCAATGTTTCGGTTAAAAGTCAATAAGAAAACCCTGAGCTTAGGACAAGAGTTCGGACAAAAAATACCTCCTATGATAAAATTTAGTGATACACTACTCAAAACTTAATATCATAGGAGGTAATCATGAACGAACAAATCATAGATATAGATAACATAA
>Ga0067045_1028428_pt1 | contig 33725 bp, 25 predicted proteins | sample TerdegcTABiofilm_FD_59184 | JGI IMG/M metagenome (GOLD analysis project Ga0067045, IMG submission 59184) | Combined Assembly of (Gp0054472, Gp0054536) Wastewater bioreactor microbial communities from Singapore -Terephthalate degrading...
GAAGTACGCAGCCAGAAGAACGGGCGCGAAACGCTGGTGAACATGACCTACGACCCGCTCGGTCGACGCATCACCAAAACCGAACACGACAGCCGGGGTTATGCGCTGGGAGAAACCCGATTCACTTGGGATGGTCTGCGTCTGTTGCAGGAGCATCGGCACAGTCAAACCAGCCTGTATCTCTATGAGGACGATGGCTATACGCCGCTGGCCCGGGTTGATGGCGTGGGCGAACACCAGAGCGTGCGCTACTACCACAACGACTTGAATGGGTTGCCGGAGCAACTGACGGAAGCTGATGGGAAAACGGTGTGGCGGGCGACTTATCGGGTGTGGGGGAACACGGTAGAAGAGGTGCGTGAGCCTTACTACATTGAAGAGCAGAACCTGCGGTTTCAGGGGCAGTATCTGGATCGGGAAATCGGGCTGCACTACAACACGTTTCGGTTTTACGATCCGGATGTGGGGCGGTTTACGACGCCTGATCCGATTGGCTTGGCGGCGGGGCTCAATCTTTACCAATACGGCCCCAACCCAATTGGATGGGCCGATCCATGGGGCTGGGCGTGTTCAACGACACAGCGGCGCCAGAATAAAGCTAATGGTAAAGCGGCGGAAAACCTTCTGCATCAAAAGCTATTAAATAACCCCAATCTGACTGTTCTCGGCACGCAGGTTTATGTCAAAACACCGGGTGCCGGGCGGGGGCGTTATATCGATATCTTGATACAAAACAACAAAACAGGAAGAATTATCGCCGTGGAAGTCAAGTCAGGTGCAGCAGTACGCTCTAAAGCCCAACTAGCTAAAGACAAATTAATTGCAGAAGGGAGAGGCATATTTGGACATTCCAAAGAGCTTACGGAAGGTGTAACTATCAGCGAAGCTAGAGTTCCTTTATGGAGATTGCCGTAATGAATGCAAGCAAAGATTTATTGAGCGTTCTAACGGGAGCTATCATCGATCGCTTCACTGATGAAGGTTTCTTACTCAAAAAAGATCGATATTTCGAAAAAGTTAGCGAGACCGGGCGAGTCTATCGTTACACCCTGAAACTTTCAAAAACCAAAAGCTGGTTCTCCCTTCACCTAACACTTCATCTACTCGACAAATCCTTGATGACGGAAGTGAATAAAGTTCTCGAAAAAACACTCAGGGATAAAACGCTAAAATATCCAGAGAGCTTTTCCTGCGCCATGATCGAGGATGTCATAAAAGCGCGGACATCTAACAATGTCGTAGCAGAGCTAACGGACTGGCGAGCTTTAAAAAAACCAGATGAAAAGCTCGAAAAATTCAATGCCAGATTTTCAATCTGGCTCTACTCATTCGATACACTTGAGGAAAAATTCGACTGGAAGGAACAACTTTTAGAGAGTGTAAGACTTGCGCACGCCTGGTTCGCAAAAGTTGACTCACCACATTGGATTGAAGAAAATTCTGGATATCCTTCTTTATACTTGTTAAGTAAACAGCCAGCGCCAGAAAGGCTGAGTGCTCGATATGCATATTTATTGAAAAAAGCCACAAATCCACGAGAGTTAGAACTTTTCTATAGGCATCTTAGTTGAAGACGCGCCACTGCCTATGGGCAGCGCTGAGGCTGCCGAGTACGCACGGGGACGACGCATCACTAAAACCGAACACGACAGCCGGGGTTATGCGCTGGGAGAAACCCGCTTCACCTGGGATGGCCTGCGCCTGCTGCAGGAGCATCGGCATAGTCAAACCAGCCTGTATCTCTATGAGGACGATGGCTATACACCACTGGCCCGGGTTGATGGGACTGGCAAACACCAGAGCGTGCGCTACTACCGCAGCGACTTGAATGGGTTGCCGGAGCAACTGACGGAAGCTGATGGGGAAACGGTGTGGCGGGCAACTTATCGGGTGTGGGGGAACACGGTAGAAGAGGTACGTGAGCCTTACTTTATCGAAGAGCAGAACCTGCGGTTTCAGGGGCAGTATCTGGATCGGGAAATCGGGCTGCACTACAACACGTTTCGGTTTTACGATCCGGATGTGGGGCGGTTTACGACGCCGGATCCGATTGGATTGGCGGGAGGGCTGAATTTATATGCTTACGGTATAAACCCGATTGCCTGGATCGACCCACTGGGATTCGCAGGCTGTCCGGTATCCAAAATCATCGGTAACGCAAAAAACGGAAAAGTCAGACGCGGAAAGGATTATCACGGGCGACTGGATAGCGGCCTGGAGCGACACGTCCTAAGTAGTCCTCAAGGGATCTATCAAGCCAAAAATGGCAACCTGATATTCCATAATGAGGGCAACATTGTGGTAACTCATGGTAAAGGTGGGGCCCAAGGAAATGTCATTACGAGTTATGGACCTGGTGGCCCCCGTGGCGAAAGCGGTGCCGCCATTTACGGCGGAAAATCCACTGACCCTGGTCTGCCGATAACGTCTGATATGATTCTGAAAGGGACGATTCCGAGACCCAATGGCGGTCTCATTCCTCCCGCAATAAAAATGGAAGGTTTCTAATAATGTTCATCATCCCTGACCTTGAACTCATAGAAACCTCGCTGATCTATTATGGAGACGCTTCTGTCAGATGGGTTTTCGACACCAACTCTTCCGTCGTCTGCCTCGAAGCATCAAATAAGCAGCATGTGAGTTCAGAGCATTGGATTTCAGAAAACTCGGACATTTTTTCATTCACTGAACAGGGTGACCTCGCCTGTCTAAGGTTCTCTGTCCCGGGTGAGAACTACACGGCACAAATCAATATAGAAAAAACTATTGCGGGTCGAATCAAACTTCACAAATCGCTCTATAGTGTTCCACAAACCACACTCAGGTTATTTGACCCCAAAAAAAGACGGATCTCATGCTTCATGGCCGCGCCGATGGGGGGGAGAATCCTCACCCGCGTCAACTTTGCAAACGATCTCACGATACTCCTGTCGGGCGACGAGTATTTTGGCTTCGAACTGTCCAACCCGTTGGACTATCTGGCAACCAAGCCTGACGATCCCATTGATCATGAAAATCGGGCCAACGATGACGAATATCTATTGATGAGCGCTTTGCTTGAGATCATCTCGGACAACACAGTCGAAGCATTGGATAACGACATGACCGAAGTAGCTAACGAGCTGAAAACACGAATATTGCCGCAAATAGAAGTCATTAAAAGCCCCTTCAGAAAGGCTATAATCGAGTCGTCTCTGGAAGACTTCATTGATTATTACGCTTAATGACAATATTAATAGGGACCTGACCCTGAGGACTCCAACAGCCCGTCTTCGCGCAGCGGGCGAAGTCTGACCTTAGAAGCAGCAAGACCATCAACGTGGCATCTCAGCGCCATTTCAAAAAACGTTTTACGTTTCGCCACTTAGTGCGCTTGAGATTTACATCAAGTAACTGAGAGACCTGCTGCAAAAACTGCTGATTACTACAGCCAAAATATTGCTCGGAAAAACAAAGTTCATAGTCAAACGGAGCGGCGTTTTTCAGGCCCGTAGCGGTGAGGTTTGCTTTCAGGTAGCGTCCGATATCTCTTTTGAGCATAAAAGATGCGAAGCGTGATCGGTTATCAACATACCCCTTCACAATATCCGAAAGCGCCGTAGGCGCGACGTTTGATTCGGCGTCGACAAGCCATGCGCCTACGCCCTCTGCCACCTCACCATACATGAAGCTCTCTAGATACCCGTAAGTCATTGACTGCCTCAAAGGATTGGAAACGCCGTCAACATATACATAGGCATATTGTTGAACTCTGCATATTTGATGACCACTCGCACCTTAGTCATCTCAATGACGGTTGCAGGCGATCGTGGGCGAATGCCCAACTGACCACCTGCTTCAGCAGTAACGCTTCTGCCCCCACACCAGGAAACCGTCCAACAACTGCTTCAACACCCCCCGCGTCGGCCCCGCCAGATCCTCGCGATAACGGAACGGCTCGAACTCTTCCATATACGTGCTCTGGCACAACTCCAACTGCACGGCATGAATGTTCTGCGCCGGGTTGCCGTAATGCCGGGTGATATGCCCGCCCTTGAAGCGTCCGTTGAGCACATGGGTGTACTGCGGATGCGCGGCGCAGATGGCTTCCAGTTGGCTGGCCAGCCCAGGGTCGCAGGCGGCGTTGTTGAAGGTGCCGAGGTTGAAGTCCGGCAGTTTGCCGTCGAACAGGTGCGGGATCACCGAGCGGATCGAATGTGCGTCGAACAACAGTGCGTAGCCGAATTCGGCCTTGAGCCGCGCCAGTTCGTCTTGCAGGGTGCGGTGATACGGCATCCAGATCTGCTCGAGGTAGGTGGCGCGCTCTTCCCTGGATGGCGCCAGGCCTTCGCGGAACAATGGCACACCATCGAACAGGATCGACGGGTACAAACCAGTGGTGGCGCCGGCGTACAGCGGCGTGTCGTCGGAGGGCCGGTTCAGGTCGATGACAAACCGCGAGTACTCCGCCGCCAGGGTGCTGGCGCCGAGTTCTTCGGCAAAGTCATACAGCGTGGGGATATGCCAATCGGTGTCCGGCAGGCTTTGCGCCTCGGGGATCAGCCCGGCCTGCACGGCAGGCGTCAGGCGCAGGCCGGCGTGGGGCATGCTGATCAGCAGCGGCACGCGGCCTTGTTTGAAGTTCAGAACGTTATCCACAGTGCGACTCCTTAAACAGTGACATCGACGCCGTGGCGCACGACGCGTTTTTCAAGCTCGCCGCCCAGCCAGTAGGCCAGGTCGGCGGGACGATCGATCTGCCAGGCGACAAAGTCGGCGACCTTGCCCACTTCCAGCGAGCCATGGGTATCGCCCATGCCCAGCGCGGTGGCGGCATGTTGGGTGGCGCCGGCCAGGGCTTCTTCCGGGGTCATGCGGAACAGGGTGCAGGCCATGTTCAGCATCAGGCGCACCGACAAGGCCGGTGAAGTACCGGGGTTGAGGTCGCTGGCGATGGCGATCTTCACCCCGTGCTTGCGCAGGGCGTCCATCGGCGGCAGTTGGGTTTCGCGCAGGAAGTAGAACGCGCCCGGCAGCAGCACCGCGACGGTACCGGCAGCGGCCATGGCGATGGCGTCGTCTTCGGTCATGAACTCCAGGTGATCCGCCGACAGCGCCTGGTAACGCGCGGCCAGGCTGGAACCGTGCAGCGACGACAGTTGCTCGGCGTGCAGCTTCACCGGCAGGCCGAGTTGCCGCGCGACCTTGAACACACGCTCCACCTGCGCCGGCGAGAACGCCAGGTATTCGCAAAACGCATCCACCGCGTCCACCAGCCCTTCCGCGGCCAGGGCCGGGAGCATTTCGCTGCAGATGTGATCGATGTAGGCGTCGGCGCGGTCCTCGTACTCCGGCGGCAACGCATGGGCGGCCAGGCAGGTGGCGCGCACGCTGACCGGCAGCGCATCGCCGAGGCGCCGAATCACCCGCAGCAACTTGCGCTCGTTGGCCAGGTCGAGGCCGTAGCCGGATTTGATCTCCACCGTGGTCACGCCGTCGCGCAGCAAACTGCGCAGGCGCTTGTGGGCGCTTTCGAACAGTTCATCCTCGCTGGCGGCGCGGGTGGCGCGCACGGTGCTGGCAATACCGCCGCCCTGGGCGGCGATGTCGGCGTAGCTGACGCCTTGAAGGCGTTGCTCGAATTCACCACTGCGGTTACCGCCGAACACCGTGTGGGTGTGACAGTCGATCAGCCCGGGGGTGACCCACGCGCCGTGCAGGTCATGCACCTGGGCGTAATCCGCAGCCGGCACTTCGCTGCGCGGGCCGATCCACTCGATCAGCGAACCGGCAGTGACCAGGGCGGCATCCTCGATGATCGAGTAATTGCCGTGGGCCATGGTTGCGATGTGGCAGTGTTGCCAAAGGACTTTCATCAATACCTCCCAAGGTGGTCGCTGTTGCCTGTAGGAGCGAGCTTGCTCGCGAAAAACCTCAACGATAACGCGTGCTACTTGATAGCTCGCGGCGCCTGGGGGTTCTTCGCGAGCAAGCTCGCTCCTACAGGGGCGGAGGGTTTTTCAAAGGCTCGGCAGCAACTTGGCCGGCACCAGTTCATTCAGGCAGCGGCTGGCGAGCAGTTCAGTGGCGGCGATGATATCCGGGGCGAAGAAGCGGTCTTTGTCGTAGAACGCCACTTTGCCGCGCAGGGTGGCGCGCGCTTTTTCCAGCTTCGGCGAGGTCTTCAGGCCTTCGCGCAGGTCCAGGCCCTGGCACGCCGCCAGCCATTCCACCGCCAGGATGCCCCGAACGTTTTCAGCCATTTCCCACAAGCGCTTGCCCGCAGCCGGAGCCATCGACACATGGTCTTCCTGGTTGGCCGAGGTCGGCAGGCTGTCGACACTATGGGGATGGGCGAGTGCCTTGTTTTCGCTGGCGAGTGCCGCGGCGGTCACCTGGGCGATCATGAAACCGGAGTTCACCCCGCCATTGCCCACCAGGAACGGCGGCAGTTGCGACATGTGCTTGTCCATCATCAACGAAATACGCCGCTCGCTCAGGGAGCCGATTTCAGCGATGGCCAGCGCCATGTTGTCGGCGGCCATGGCCACCGGTTCGGCGTGGAAGTTGCCGCCGGAGATCACGTCGCCTTCGGCGGCGAATACCAGCGGGTTATCCGACACCGCGTTGGCCTCGATCACCAGCACCTCGGCGGCCTGGCGGAACTGGGTCAGGCAGGCGCCCATGACTTGTGGCTGGCAGCGCAGGGAATAAGGGTCTTGCACCTTGTCGCAGTTCTGGTGCGACTGCGACACCTGGCTGCTTTCGCCCAGCAGGTCGCGGTAAGCCGCCGCCGAATCGATCTGCCCACGCTGGCCGCGCGCGGCGTGAATGCGCGCATCGAACGGCGAGCGCGAACCCAACACCGCTTCCACGGTGAGGCTGCCGCACGCGAGGGCACCGGCGAACAGATCCTCGCCCTCGAACAAGCCCCGCAGCGCATACGCCGTGGACACCTGGGTGCCGTTGAGCAGCGCCAGGCCTTCCTTGGCGGCCAGGGTCAACGGGGTGAGACCGGCGATTTTCAGCGCAGCAGTCGCCTCCAGCCATTCGCCTTGGTAGCGCGCCTTGCCTTCGCCGAGCAGCACCAGGGACATATGGGCCAAGGGCGCCAAGTCACCGGAGGCACCGACCGAGCCTTTGAGCGGGATGTGCGGGTACACCTCGGCGTTGATCAGCGCGATCAGCGCGTCGATCACCTGGCGGCGAATCCCGGAAAACCCACGGCTCAGGCTGTTGACCTTGAGCACCATGACCAGCCGCACCAGCGCATCGCTGATCGGCTCACCGACGCCGGCGGCGTGGGACAGCACCAGGGAACGCTGGAGGTTTTCCAGGTCTTCGCTGGCGATGCGGGTCGAGGCCAGCAGGCCGAAACCGGTGTTGATGCCGTAGGCGGTGCGGTTCTCGGCGAGAATCTGCTCCACGCAGGCCACACTGGCGTCGATCTGCGCAGTGGCGCTGTCATCCAGATTGATCGTTACCGGCTGCTGGTAGATGGCCCGCAGTTGGGCAAGGCTCAGTTGGCCCGGAATCAGAGTTAGCGCAGTCACATTCATGCTCCTTGGAAATTATTGTTCAGTGCAATTCGGGAAAAGTCTGCTGCAGCAAAGCGCTGTGCTTGAGCAACGCGGCGGCGGTCGCGATGTCTGGCGCCAGCCAGCGGTCTTGCGCGTAAGGCGCGACCTGTTCACGCAACAAGCGCCAGGCGCGGTCGGTGCCCGCGCCGAAACGCTGGTCCTTGAGAAACTCGAAGGCCTGGGCCGCCAGCAGGTACTCGATGGCGAGGATCTGGGTAACGTTGGCCAACAGTTGGTGCAGCTTGAGCGCGGCGTTGGTGCCCATGCTCAGGTGATCTTCCTGCAGGCCCGAGGTGACGAAATTGTCGAGCACCGCCGGCTGCGCTAACTGGCGGTTCTGCGCGCACAGGGAAGCGGCGACGTACTGCACGATCATCATCCCGGAGTTGACCCCCGGGTCGCTCACCAAAAACGCCGGCAAGCCGCTGACGTGGGGGTTGATCAGGCGGTCCAGACGACGTTCGGCGACCGAGCCGATCTCGGCCATGGCAATCGCCAGCATATCAGCGGCCAGCGCCACGGACTGCCCGTGCGGGTTGGCCTGGGACACCACGCGGTAGCTGTGTGGCGTGCCGAGCAGCAGCGGGTTGTCGGTGGCGCTGTTGAGTTCGGTCTCGATCTGGCGGGTCGCGTGTTCCACCTGGTCGCGCGCCGCGCCGTGGATCTGCGGGATCGAGCGGATGCTCAGCGCGTCCTGGGTGCGGATGCCCTGGCTGCTGGCGATCACTTCACTGCCGTCGAGCAACGCACGCAGGTTGATACCGACCTGCTGCATGCCGGGGTGCGGTTTGAGGGCGATGATTTCGGCGTCGAAGGCATCGATCTGGCCGCGCTGGGCCTCGAAACTCATGGCGCCGATCACGTCGGCCCATTGCAACAGTTGATGGGCGTCGGCCAGGGCCAGGCAGCTCAGGCCGGTCATGCACGGCGTGCCGTTGACCAGGCACAGGCCGTCCTTGGCGCCGAGCACCACCGGCTGCAAGCCTTCTGCGCTCAGGGCCTGTTGCGCCGGGACGATCCGGCCGCGGTAGCTCACGTCGCCAATCCCCAGCAACGCCACGCCGACATGGGCCATATGGGTCAGGTAACCCACCGAACCCTGGGACGGCACCTGCGGCGTGATGCCGTGGTTGAGCAGCGCCAGCAGCGCATGCACCACCTGCGGATGCAGGCCGGATTTGCCGTGGCTGTAGTTGATGATCGCCGCGCAGATGATCGCGCGGGTCTGCTCGTCGCTGAGCACCGGGCCGACGCCACAGGCGTGGCTCAACAGCGTGTTGCGCGACAGTTGGCTCAGTTGCGCGCCCTCCAGCGGCACATTGCACAACGCGCCCAGGCCGGTGTTCACGCCGTAGGCGCGCTCACCGCTGGCGACGATGCGCTGCACAATGGCCTGGGCATTGTCGATGCGCGCCCAGGCCTGGCCCGAGAGTTCGAGCACCGCACCGAAGCGGGCCACGGCGACCACGTCCTGCCAGCGCAGGGGGGTGTCGGCGATGATGATTTTTGCTGCCTGGGACATCTTCATACCTTCTTGAGTTCTTGTGCAGCGTTACTGGCCCTATCGGGAGCAAGCCCCCTCCCACCTTTGGAATGCATCCCCCTGTGGGAGGGAGCTTGCTCCCGATGAGGCCAGCAGCCTCCCCACATAATCCGGATCAAACCACCGCCGCCCGCCGCTGAACGAACCGATCCACATACTCATCCGCCGGCGAATGCAAAATCTCCCGCGGCGTGCCGACCTGGATCAGCTTGCCGTCCTTGAGGATCGCAATGCGGTTGCCGATACGCACCGCCTCGTCGAGGTCGTGGGTGATGAACACGATGGTCTTGTGCAGGGTCTTTTGCAGTTCGAGCAACTGGTCCTGCATCTCGGCGCGGATCAGCGGGTCGAGGGCGCTGAAGGCTTCGTCCATCAGGATGATGTCGGTGTCTGCCGCGAGGGCGCGGGCCAGGCCGACCCGTTGGCGCATGCCGCCGGAGAGCTGGTGCGGGTATTTGTTTTCGTAACCTTTGAGGCCCACGGTTTCGATCCAGTGCAGCGCGCGCTCGGCGCAGACCTGCTTGGTTTCGCCGCGCACTTTCAGGCCGTAGGCGACGTTGTCGAGCACGTTCTTGTGGGGCAACAGGCCGAAGCTCTGGAACACCATGCTGATCTTGTGTCGACGGAATTCGCGCAGGGCTTGCATGTCCAGTTGCAGGATGTCTTCGCCGTCCACCAGGATCGCGCCGCTGGTGGGGTCGATCAGGCGATTGAAGTGGCGCACCAGGGTCGATTTCCCCGAACCCGACAGGCCCATGATCACAAAGATCTCGCCGGTGCCGACGCTCAGGGACAGGTCGTTGACGCCGACCACGCAACCGGTCTCGGCCAGCACCTGATCCTTGGTCTTGCCCTGGCCGATCAGCGCCAGCGCGTCCTTGGCGCGGTTGCCGAAGATCTTGAAGACGTTTTTCACTTCGATTTTGCTGACAGTAGTCATTTGCTCGCCTCATGCCGTGGACGACCATAGGCCTGGGTGATGCGGTCGATGACCACGGCGAGAATCACGATGGCCAGCCCGGCTTCAAGGCCGCGGCCGACGTTGAGGGTCTGGATGCCGACAAGGACATCTTCGCCTAGGCCGCGGGCGCCGATCATCGAGGCGATCACCACCATCGACAACGCCATCATGGTGGTCTGGTTGATGCCGGCCATGATGCTCGGCAGCGCCAGCGGCAGTTGCACGCCGAACAGCTGTTGCCAGCGATTGGCGCCGAAGGCGTTGATGGCTTCCATGACTTCGCCGTCGACCTGGCGAATCCCCAGGTCGGTCAGGCGGATCAGCGGCGGCGCGGCGTAGATCACCGTGGCGAAAATCGCCGGCACCTTGCCCAGGCCGAACAGCATCAGCACCGGGATCAGGTACACGAAGCTGGGCATGGTTTGCATGATGTCGAGCAGCGGCATCAACACCGAACGCAGGCGATTGCTGCGCGCCGACAGGATGCCCAGCGGAATGCCGATCAGCACCGAGATCAGCGTAGCAACCAGCATCAGGGCCAGGGTCTGCATCAGTTTGTCCCACAGGCCGACCGCGCCCACCAGGAACAACAGGCCGACGATCACCGCGGTAGTCACCACCTTGCGCGTGGCGTGCCAGGCCACGGCGCCGACGATGGCCAGCATCAGCCACCAGGGCGCGGCGCGCAGCAGGCCCTCGAGGTTGACGATGGCCCATAGCAGGGTGTCGGAGATGTGCCGGAACACATCGCCGTAGTTGGTCACCAGCGAATCCACCCAACCGTTGACCCAGTCGGCGATGGAAAACGTAAAACTCTCAGGAAACATAGCGTGCTCTCGATCCAGTGGGTTGTGGCCAGGCGCCCGGCTGCCCCTCAGGGTAGTCGGGCGCGCATGACCTACAAGGCCGCGTCGATTTTCTTGGCGGCGTCTTCGCTCACCCAGGCGTGCCAGATTTCAGGGTGTTCCTTGAGGAATAGTTTCGCCAGTTTCGGCGACTCGATTCGCTCCTTGGCCATGCGCCCCAGGTTCTGGTTCAGCAGGTCGATGGGCAGGTTGACCTTTTCCAGCACGGCCACCAGTTCCGGTGCCTGTTCGTGGAAGGTCTTGGACAGGCCGACCTTGATGCTCACGCTCTTATCCACGCCGGGTTTTTCTTCCAGCTTGACCAGGTCGACCTGGCCCATCAGCGGCGTTGGCGACCAGTAGTAGAACAGGATCGGCTCGCCGCGCTTGTAGCTCGACAGCACCGCCGCATCCAGCGCCGGGCCGGTGCCAGGACGGAAGTTGGTGTAGCTGCTCTCCAGGCCGTAGCTCTTGAGCATCGCGCTGTTGTCCAGCTCGCAGGTCCAGCCGGCCGGGCAATTATAGAAGCGGCCTTTGGACGGCTCTTCCTGGTCCTTGAACACCGCGGCGTACTTGGCCAGGTCGGCGATGTTTTTCAGGCCCGGCGCCTTGGCTTCCAGCTTGCGCTTGGCATCGCCTTCGATCACGTAACGCGGCACATACCAGCCTTCGATCGCACCGACAATCGGCGCGCCGACACCGACGACCTTGCCGGCCTTCTCGGCCTTGTTCCACACCTCGCTGCGGCCGACCCACTCTTCGGCAAACACTTGAATGTCATTGCTGCTCAGGGCGTTTTCCATGGTGATCGAATTACCCGGCAGGCTGTCGGTCTTGCAGTCGTAGCCCTTTTCCATAACGGTTTGCAGGATGTCAGTGAGCAACATGCCGCTTTCCCAGTTCAGGCCGGCGAATTTCACCGGTTTACCGGACTCGCACCAACCGGCCGCCTGGGCACCGGCGCTTGCCAGCAAGCCCATGGACAGCAATGTGGTCAGCAGGGTCTTGTTCGATTTCATTGTGTGACGCTCCTAATCATGAGTTGGCTTACGGCAGTCAAGAGGCATCCTGCCCGGTCCACGTCCAATCAGGCCCGCGCCGCAGAGCGACTGGCGCCGCTGGCTGGGGCAGGTACAACGCTGTCCTGCTCGACCGGCAGAATCAGTTGATCGGGCACGGCGCTGTGCCATTTTTTCGCACACACGTAATACAGAACTGCGGGAATTATCAGACCGATGATCCAGGAAATATCCACATCACCCAGGGCGGCCACCAGCGGACCGGTGTAGAACTTGGTGGAGATGAACGGCAATTGCACCAGCACACCGAACACATAGACGCTGATACCGAGCAGGTTCCAACGCCCATAGCGCCCGTCCGGATCGGCCAGCGCCGTCACGTCATAACGCTCGCGGGTGATGCAGTAGTAGTCCACCAGGTTGATCGCGCTCCAGGGCGTAAAGAACGCCAGCAGGAACAGGATGAAAGACTTGAACGCACCGAGGAACGAGTGCTGGCCGAGCAACGCGATCAGAGTCGCCGTACCGACGATGGCCAGCACAAAAACCAGACGCTGCAAGCGCGTGACCTGCAGGCGCCCCCGGAAGCCGCTGATGATGGTGGCAATGCACATGAAGCTGCCGTAGGAGTTCAGCGTGGAGATGGTGACCTTGCCGAACGCGATGCTGAAATACAGCAGCGCGGCGGTGGCCCCCGTACCGCCCAAACCGACGATGTAGGCCACTTCATGACCGGCGAATTGCCCGTTGGACAGGGCGGCGGCAAACACACCGAGGACCATCGCCACCTGTGCGCCGATCACCGACCCCGCGCCGGCGGCCAGGAAGGTTTTCAGCGAGGACGTCTGGCTCGGCAGGTAGCGCGAATAGTCCGCCACGTAAGGGCCGAAGGCGATTTGCCAGGAGGCTGCGAGCGACACCGCGAGCAGGAAGCTGCTCCAACTGAAGTGACGGATTTGCAGCAGCGCGCCAATGTCGGCCTGGCTCATCAGACGGCTGAACAGGTAGACAAAGGCAATCACACCAATGACGCTGGCGACCCGGCCGATGAAGTGGATCACGCGGTAGCCGAGCACCGTGACCAGCACGATGACACTGGCAAAGACAAGGATACCGACGCTGTCGCTGACGCCGAACAACTGGCCCAGCGCCTGACCGGAAAGCACGGTGCCGGTGGCGGTGAACCCCAGATACATCAAACACACCAGCACGATCGGGATGGCCGCGCCATAAACCCCGAACTGCACCCGGCTGGAGATCATCTGCGGCAGACCAAGCTTGGGCCCTTGCGCCGCGTGCAACGCCATGACGCTGCCGCCGAGCAGTTGGCCGATCAACAGGCCGATCAACGACCAGAACACATCACCGCCCAGCACCACGGCCAGGGCCCCGGTGACGATCGCAGTGATTTGCAGGTTGGCGCCCATCCATAGGGTGAACTGGCTAAACAGACGTCCGTGTCTTTCCGCTTCCGGGATGTAGTCGATCGAACGCCTTTCGATCAACGGGGTGGAGCTTGCACGCGCGTCATTTGCAGCCATGTGTGTTCAACCTCTGATGGATTGTTTTGGGTACTGATTGCTCTTCTGTGGGAGCTGGCGTGCCTGCGATGCGGGCGACGCGGTCTTTCGGGTAGACCGCGGTGATGCAATCGCAGGCAAGCCAGCTCCCACAGAAACCGAGCCAGTCGTTACTTGATCATCGGCAGGTTCAAGCCCTGCTCTTTGGCGCAATCGATCGCGATCTGGTAACCCGCATCGGCATGACGCATCACCCCGGTGGCCGGGTCGTTGTGCAGCACGCGGGCAATCCGCTCGGCCGCTTCGTCGGTGCCGTCGCAGACGATCACCATCCCCGAGTGCTGCGAGAAGCCCATGCCCACACCGCCGCCGTGGTGCAGCGAGACCCAGGTCGCGCCGCTGGCGGTGTTGAGCAAGGCGTTGAGCAGCGGCCAGTCGGACACGGCGTCGGAGCCGTCCTGCATGGATTCGGTTTCGCGGTTGGGGCTGGCCACCGAACCGGAGTCGAGGTGGTCGCGGCCGATCACCACCGGCGCGGACAGCTCACCGCTGCGCACCATTTCGTTGAACGCCAGGCCCAGCTTGGCGCGTTGGCCCAGGCCGACCCAGCAGATACGCGCCGGCAGGCCCTGGAAGCTGATGCGTTCGCGGGCCATGTCCAGCCAGTTGTGCAGGTGCGCGTCGTCGGGGATCAGCTCTTTGACTTTGGCGTCGGTCTTGTAGATGTCTTGCGGGTCGCCCGACAGCGCGGCCCAGCGGAACGGGCCGATGCCACGACAGAACAGCGGGCGGATGTAGGCCGGTACGAAGCCTGGGAAGTCGAACGCGTTTTCCACGCCCTCTTCTTGCGCCATCTGACGGATGTTGTTGCCGTAGTCGAAGGTCGGGATGCCTTGTTTCTGAAAGTCCAACATCGCTTTGACGTGAACGGCCATCGACTGCTTGGCGGCCTTGATCACGGCCGCCGGTTCGGTCTTGGCGCGGGCGCGGTATTCGTCCCAGGTCCAGCCGGCCGGCAGGTAGCCGTTGAGAGGGTCGTGGGCGCTGGTCTGGTCGGTGACCATGTCCGGGCGCACGCCGCGCTTGACCAGTTCCGGCAGGATTTCGGCGGCGTTGCCCAGCAGGGCGATGGAGATCGCTTTGCCTTCCTGGGTGTACTTGGCGATGCGCGCCAGGGCGTCGTCGAGGTCGCTGGCCTGTTCGTCGACATAACGGCTGTTCAGGCGGAAATCGATGCTGACCTGCTGGCATTCAATGTTCAGCGAGCATGCGCCGGCCAGAGTCGCGGCCAGCGGCTGCGCGCCGCCCATGCCGCCGAGGCCGGCGGTCAGTACCCAACGGCCTTTGAGGTTGCTGTCGTAATGCTGGCGACCGGCCTCGACGAAGGTTTCGTAGGTACCCTGGACGATGCCTTGGCTGCCGATGTAGATCCAGCTGCCGGCGGTCATCTGGCCGTACATGGCCAGGCCCTTGGCATCCAGTTCGTTGAAGTGTTCCCAGCTGGCCCAGTGCGGCACCAGGTTGGAGTTGGCGATCAGCACACGCGGGGCATTGCGGTGGGTCTTGAACACACCGACCGGTTTGCCCGACTGCACCAGCAGGGTTTCGTCATCGTTCAGGTTGATGAGGCTCTCGACAATCTGGTCGTAGCACTCCCAGTTACGCGCCGCACGGCCGATGCCGCCGTACACCACCAGCTCTTTCGGGTTTTCGGCCACTTGCGGGTCAAGGTTGTTCATCAGCATGCGCAGCGGCGCTTCGGTCAGCCAGCTTTTGGCGGTGAGCGTGTTACCGCGAGCGGCGCGGATTTCGACGTCTCGGTATTTTGTAGGCTTAGCGTTAGAAAAATCGGTCACAACCAGAACTCCTCAGCGATCGATGCGCGAACTGGATGCGTGCGAAGTCGACTCTTACGCACACACCTTTACTTGTACATACAAGCATATGCAATCGAACGGCCAACTTTCCTGGAGTGCAGGCGCGATTGTTTGCACAGGCGTGCGCGAGCCTTGGAAATTAAGGCTTCGAGGCGTGATGAAATTTCTCGGGGGGCGGTTTTACAGCGAGGCCGGTTTGCCACGTCAGGGTGGTATTGCGCCACGCTGGGGCGTTCGGTAACAAAGTGGTGCGGAAGGCTGGAAACAGATCGCAAGAACAGTGGAGAAACAAATGTGGGAGGGGGCTTGCCCCCGATAGCGGTGGACCAGTCAGCTTATCTATAGCTGACCCACCGTAATCGGGGGCAAGCCCCCTCCCACATTTTTTAACCGCGTGCAGTCAGTTCGATGATGCAGCAGCGGCCCGTGACCGAGATATCCAGCAAACCAGCATTACCGTCCACCTGCAGGCAATCATGATGACCCAACACCTGGCCGAGCACCGTCACCTCATCGGCCACGCTGAACACCAGCACCGTCTGCGCGGTGCTGAAAAAGCGCTGCATCCCATCGACCCACTGCAACCGCGCATGGTAACGCTGGGGTGAATAGATCAGGTTGAAATCGCGGATCGGCCCACTGATCAGGCGACACGACACCTGGCTGTCGCCCTTGAACGCGAACGCTTGCAGCGGTAACAACCCCCGCTGCTCCTCGCCGTCCACGGTCAGGACCATGCCCGCACCGTTGATCACCGTGATCACGCGTTGATAGCCGGCGAAGGAGGAAAACCCGCCCGACTCGCCGATATCGGCAATCGACAGGCGCCAGCCAAAGCCCTCCAGGCCATGGCCGCCATCGCGGCTGATTTCTTCGGTGCTGCCGCCGCCGTTTTTCCACGGCATACGCACGTAATTGGCGGCGCGCCAGACGGTCACTGCACTCATTTACTGAAGCGTCCTTCCAGGCTGTGACGGGAACCGGGGTGGATCAAGCGCGCGGCGGTCACCGGCTGGCGACCGGACCAGGTGCGTCGACGAATCAACAGGCACGGCTCGCTCGGTTCGATCTGCAGCAACTTGCACTCGGCGGCATCGGCGAGGATCGCTTCGACCACATGCTCGCCCTCGGTCAACGGTGCGACCTGGTTCAAATAGGCGTAGGGGGTTTGCTGGGTGAAATCCTGCTGCAGGTATTCCGGCGCGACCAGGGCGTTGACGAAGCGGTCTTCGATTTGCACTGGAATATCGTTTTCAAAGTGAACGATCAGCGAGTGGAATACCCGCCCGCCTTCACGCATTTCCAGGGCGACGGCGCGCTCGGAACCGGCCGCTTCTTCGCCCAGGGTGATGACCTGGCAGGTATGCCGATGGCCGCGGGCGGCGATCTCGTCGGCAATGTTATGCACTTCAAACAGCGCCGACTGGCTCTTGGGCTCGGCGACGAACGTGCCGACGCCTTGCATGCGTACCAGCAGCCCTTCGGCGGTGAGTTCACGCAGGGCGCGGTTGATGGTCATGCGGCTGAAACCCAGCTGGCTGACCAGTTCACTCTCCGACGGCACGCGGTAATGGGGCGGCCAGTTGCCGCTGAGGATCTGCTGGCTGATCATTTGTTTGACGCGGGCATACAAGGGCGCCGGACTTTCGTCCAGGTGGGCAGCCAGTGAAGACTTGGCGGGCGGAGTCGGCACGGGGAATCCTTGCAGGGGAAAAAGATGCATAGATTGCCGGAGTTTACCGAGCAGGCAAACGTCTGTATATGTATATACAAATAAACACACGACCGGGGTGCCCTAAACATGTCCGTTTTCTTTGCCGAACGCGCACTGCTGCCTGATGGATGGGCCAACAATGTACGCCTTGAAGTCGGCGTTGATGGCCTGCTGACTCACGTCGCGGCCAATGCCAGCGCAGACGGCGCCGAACGGCTCAGAGGCCCGGTATTGGCGGGTATGCCGAACCTGCACTCCCACGCATTCCAGCGCGCCATGGCGGGCCTGGCCGAAGTGGCCGGCAACCCGAACGACAGCTTCTGGACCTGGCGCGAGCTGATGTACCGCATGGTTGGCAAGATCAATCCGGAGCAACTGCAGATCATCGCGCGCCAGTTGTATATCGAGATGCTCAAGGCCGGTTACACCTCGGTCGCGGAATTTCATTACGTCCACCACGACGTCAGCGGCCAGCCATATGCCGACCGCGCGGAACTGTCGCGGCAGATCAGCCAGGCGGCCGCCAGCAGCGGGATTGGCCTGACATTGCTGCCGGTGCTCTACAGCCACTCCGGGTTTGGCGGCCAGGCACCCAATGAAGGCCAGCGGCGGTTTATCAACAGCGGCGAACATTATCTGGAGCTGCAGGCGCGCCTGAAACCGATCCTCGCCGCACAGCCGGCGCAGCAACTGGGCTTGTGCTTTCACTCCCTGCGCGCCGTCACGCCGCAACAGATCACAGACGTGCTGGCTGCCAGCGACAAGGCCTGCCCGGTGCATATCCACATCGCCGAGCAACAGAAAGAAGTCGACGACTGCCTGGCCTGGAGCGGCAAACGCCCGCTGCAATGGCTGTATGACAACGTCGACGTCGATGAGCGCTGGTGCCTGGTACACGCCACCCATGCCGACCCCGAGGAAGTGACGCGCATGGCCAACAGCCGCGCGATTGCCGGTTTGTGCCTGACCACCGAAGCCAACCTGGGCGACGGGATTTTTCCGGCAGTGGATTTCCTCGCTCAAGGCGGGCGCCTGGGTATTGGTTCCGACAGCCATGTGTCGCTGAGCGTGGTGGAAGAACTGCGCTGGCTGGAATACGGCCAACGCCTGCGCGATCAGCGGCGCAATCGCCTGTATCGCCACGACCAACCTATGGTCGGCCGCACGCTGTTCGATGCCGCATTGGACGGCGGCGCCCAGGCGCTGGGGCAGCCGATTGGGCGGCTGGAAGTGGGCAAGCGCGCCGATTGGCTGGTGCTGGACGGAAACGATCCATACCTGGCGACGGCGACCGAAGACGGGATTCTCAATCGCTGGCTGTTCGCCGGTGGCGATCGCCAGGTGCGCGATGTGCTGGTCAACGGCAAGTGGGTGGTGCGCGACGGGCGGCATGCCGCTGAAGAAGAGAGCAGCCGGGCGTTTACCCAGGTTTTGAGAGAGTTACTCGGTTAGCAGGCAACCCATAACAAATGTAGGAGGGGCGGTGCGACGATTCGACTTGCCCCCTCCCACAATTGGATTTGTGCTGATCCAGAGTTATTGCGAGGTCTTCGCCATCTGCTTGTCCGACGTGCGCCAGATCAAACGCGTGGTGTCATAACCCTGCTGCCGTGCCCTGCTCAGCAGGTCTTCGCGGGTGTCGGCGCTGACCGTCGGCGTGCGTGACAAGATCCACATATAGCGCCGGCTAGGGCTGCCGACGAGGGCAGTCTTGTAATCATCGCTGACATACAACACCCAGTAGTCGCCCTTGGCGACGCCCGGCAACAGCGCGGTAAACCAGTTATTGAATTCCACCCTGAGCTTGTCGGTCTTGCCCGGCACTTGCGGCGTAGCGGTGCCCTTGGCTTCTTCCCACTTCCAGTCGCTGGTCAGACAGCGGTTGAACACCGACATATCGCCATCCGGCAACAAGGTGTAGCGGGCCTCGGACTGCGCGCAGTTGCGCTGGAAGTACATCGGCAATCGCGCCAATTCGTACCAGGTGCCCTGGTAACGCTTGAGGTTGACGTTACCCGCGGTCTTGGGTTGCAGATCATCGCCAGAATGGCTGGCGCAGCCCGCCAAAAACAGGCTGGCGCAAAGGAACACAACAAAACGCATCATTCTTCTTCTCCCGCAGGCTTTCGCCCCGGTTTACTTCAGGCCTTGCCCGGAAAACATCAGAACTTTGTCACCGGCATATTGAACGCTGATAAAGCTGTTTTTATCGCCCCAGGTGCAGCTGGACATACCCAGCGCGCCGGAACAATCGGTCGGCTTACCCAGCAACGACTCCACCTCGGCCTTGGCCATGCCAGCCGACAGCTTCGCGTAATTTTCCTGATTGACCTTGCTGCAAGCGGCCAACAGCACGCAAAAGGCCAGCAAAGCGAGACGGCGTAACGACATGGAATAACTCCTGGAGGGACGAGGCAGGTTGGGGGTCTGCCAGAAGCTTAGAAGGGAAAACAGGTGTCTGGTTCCCGACAAACGAAAACAAAAAAGCCCCGAAAACGCTGAAACGTTTCGGGGCTTCTCATCGTTCAAGACTTCACGTCTTGAACGTGCCGAGGGAGCTTGCTCCCTCGCCGCACTTACTTCTTGTGATAGCCGGTCACGCGCTCGACTTCTTCCTTCGAACCCAGGAACACCGCCACGCGCTGGTGCAGGCCTTCGGGCTGGATGTCGAGGATGCGCTGGTGGCCGTCGGTGGACACACCGCCCGCCTGTTCAACCAGGAACGACATCGGGTTGGCTTCGTACATCAGGCGCAGCTTGCCCGGCTTGGACGGCTCGCGGCTGTCACGCGGGTACATGAACACGCCACCACGGGTCAGGATACGGTGTACATCAGCCACCATCGCCGCGACCCAGCGCATGTTGAAGTTTTTCTTCAACGGGCCTTCTTCGCCTTCCATCAACTCGCTGACGTAGCGCTTGACCGGTTCTTCCCAGTGGCGCTGGTTGGACATGTTGATCGCAAATTCCTGGGTAGAAGCAGGAATCGAGATGTCTTCGTGGGTCAGCACGAAGCTGCCCATTTCGCGGTCCAGGGTGAAGCCTTTGACGCCGTCGCCCAAGGTCAGCACCAGCATGGTCTGCGGGCCGTAGATCGCATAACCGGCGGCAACCTGCTGGGTGCCCGGCTGCAGGAAGGCCTTTTCGTTCAGGGCTTCGTTCTGGCTCAGGTGTTCGTTCGGGCAACGCAGCACCGAGAAGATGGTGCCGACCGGGGCGTTGATGTCGATGTTGGACGAGCCGTCCAGTGGGTCGAACACCAGCAGGTAGGCGCCTTTCGGGTATTTGCCCGGGATCTGATAGGCATTGTCCATTTCTTCGGACGCCATGCCGGCCAGGTGACCGCCCCATTCGTTGGCTTCGAGCAGGATCTCGTTGGAGATCACGTCGAGTTTCTTCTGCACTTCGCCTTGGACGTTTTCAGTGCCCATGCTGCCGAGGACGCCACCCAGCGCGCCTTTGGACACGGCGTGGCTGATTTCCTTGCAAGCACGCGCCACCACTTCGATAAGGAAGCGCAGATCGGCAGGCGTGTTGTTACTGCGGGTCTGCTCGATCAAATAGCGACTCAGGGTAACGCGGGACATGGAAGGCTCCGATGTATGGGGGGGCTAAAAACCCGCGCAGTTTAACGCGAGTCGGGGCGTATTTCCTCCTATCAGAGGATTTAAACCCAATAGAGTTCATGGACGTTATTTAACGTGCTGCTGCAGGCTTGCGCAGCAAACTGTAAGCCATGGCCCCCAGCGCCGCCACACCGAGCAGCAATACGGCCCAGAGTCCGAGTTTTTTCCAGTTCGGTTCGGTGTCGACAGCGGCCACGAGCGCTGGCGACGTGACCCTGACGTCCCCCGCCACCGTGGCCTGCCCCAAGGTGTTGAGGCGCTCGGCGCTGTAGTCGGGGATCAGGGTCGACAGCGGCAGGTTCGCCGCCTTGGCCGAGGCATTCCCCAGCGCCAGGGTGAACGGCGGCTCGCCCCGCGCCAGGAACACCAACTGAGTGGCGCGCACGGCAACCCGCAGGGTCGGCGCGGCGGTGCCCAGGCCGCCGCCGCGCTCATCCACCTGCAACTTGAGTTCGGCGACCGCCTGGCCCGGCAACTGCAATTGATCCTGCACCACGTCCTGGCCGTTCTGGGTCAGGCGGTACAGCAAACCATTGCTCAGCGGCTGCCAGGCTTGCTTGCTGTCGCGTCGCCCCGACAAGGTCACGGGCGCCAGCGTATTGGGTTGTGTCAATTCCACGCGCAGGCGCTCGACGTTCAGCCCCGCCGGCAACTGCCAGGTGTATTCCCCCGCCTGCAGCCGCGTGCCGGAGAGCGGCTGCGACCACACCCATGGCGTCGGCAGGCTGCTGCGGGTGGCGCTGACCAATTTGGCCGAGGTCAACAGCGGCGCCGCCTGGCCCTGCCACAACAGGCGCAGGTAACGCGCCGTTTGCCGCGGCAGGTTGACGTCGTGCTGCTCGACGCGCTCGTCGGCAAACGACAAGCGCGCCACTTGCCCGTCGCCCCAGGGCGTCCAGTGCTGCAAGTCATCGCTGGCTTCGATGCTGAATCGCTGGAAGCCTTCTTGCTCGTGGCTCCAGTCGAGGCTCAGTTGCTGCAACGGCGCCTTGATCGCACTGGCGTCGAGCACCCAGCCGCGCAGCACCTGCTGGCCGGTCGTGGTTGCCGTGGAGGGACGCACCTCCAGCAAGGTGCCTTCGGCGCTGGACTTCATCACCACCGCTGGCAAGGTTTCGCGGGTGTCGGCGGCGTACAGCGGGAACCACTTCACATCGGCAACGTTACGGTTCTCGGTGTGTTGCGCAGATTGGCGCGACAGCGCGTAGGCCTGGGGCTCACCGGCGGCGTTGAATACGCGCAGGTCGCTGAGGTCGGCCTGGCGCGCACTCAGTTGCACGGCCAGCGGCAATTCGAGGCGATACCATGGGCCGTTGCCGCTGACACTCAGCGGCACCTGGGCGGAGAAGTCGGCGGGCGTTTCCTGGGCCCATACCGACAATGTCGCACACACGCCCACTACCGCCACGCTCAACTTACCGATCAAGAGGATGCTCCTTCAGTTTCCAACACAGGTTCGGCGCGCTTGGGCGGCAGCGGTGCGAAGTAACCCACCACCAGCAACAACCCGCCCACGCCAATGAACGACACGATCCGCGCCAGGCCGCCACGGTTGCTCAGCTCGACAAAAAACAACTTGGCCACCACCACGGCAATCAACGCCGCGCCGATCAGCCAAACCTCGCGACGATGGCGCAGGTGACCGCCGATCATCAGGCCGAGGGCAATCAGGGTCCAGATGATCGACAAACCAGCTTGCACCAGCATCGACTCCAGCAACGCGTCCAGGTGAAACGGCACGCCGCCCCAATGGTGGGCGGTACGCATCACCAGCGCCGTGAAGAACGCAAACAGCGAAGCCCCCGCCACCCCTTGGGCGATCCATTCGGCACGCGGCCCGCGCTGCGGCGCCACACTGCGCGACCACAGATACACGCCAAGCAGGGCAAACAGCAGGCCCAGGTCCAGCGGGTTGATCAGCGGCACATAGGGCAACGGCTTGGCCGTACCGTCGCTGAACGTATTGGCCAGCCAGAACCAGCCGAGCATCAGCACCGCCAACGGCAGCGCCGCCAGCACGCGGTACTCCTTGGCATAGACCGACACCGGCCATGGCCAACTGCGCGGCGCAGCCGCCAGCACCAGGTAGAGGCTCGGCAGGATCGCCCAGCCCAGCCAGCGCCAGGCGTTGTATTCGCTCGACAGCAACAACAGGCCGTAGCGCAGCTCCAGCGCCAGGACGCCGATCAACATCCAGCTACCCAACACATGGGCAACGCTCAGTACTTTGGCCGGAGCCACCGCCGCCAAGCGCCGCAACGAGATGAAATGCACCGCGAACACCACCAGCCAGGCCAGCCAGCCGAACTGCGCCGCCGGGTGATAGTAGCTATGGGCAGACACCAGCAACACCGCTGCCGCCGCCGGCATCAGCAAGGTGCAGAGCATCGCCAGCGAGGCCCAGCGCAGGCGCGCCGCGAACAGCGTCCAGAGCGCCACGCTCGCCGCGGCGATACCCAGCAGGAACGCGCCCTGCAACTCTTGCGGGATAAACCGCAGCACTTCGCCGATCAGCGCCAACGCCCACCAGGCCGCGCCCCATACCAGCAACAGGTCGGACAGGCGTTGCAGTTTCAGCACGGCAAACACCGGCGCATGAGGTTCGCGCTGCAAGCGCCAGGCGCCGACCAGAGCGGCCAGGCCCAACACCATCGGCGTCCAGAAACCGCTGTGCGCCAACGGACGCAAACCTTCATTGGTCAACGGCCCGAGCAGTTCCGGCACTGCCAGCAGGAACGACGCGCCGCCGATCAGTTGCAGCAGCAAACCGAACACAAAACTGACGCGCTGTTGCAGGTACAGGCTCAACCAGATGATCAGCAGACCGCTCGCCGCCCACACCCCGCTGGCGCTTTCCCAAGGCAGCACAAACAGCACGGCCAGGTTGATCAACACCAGGCCGGCCAGCAGCACCACCGACAACCCGCGCAACAGGCGCGCGTCGCTGCGCACCATGTCGTCACGGGCCGCCAGCAGCATGCCGCCGATCAACGCCAGCCCGATCAGCGAGGCCGTCAGCAAACCGCCCCAACCCGCGCTGAATACCGCCGCGCCATCACCGCCTTGCAGGCGCAACAGGAACAACGCGCCACCCAGCAGTTGCACGGCGAACGCGGTGAACAGGAAGGTCCGTGAACCGATGCGCAGGCCCACGTACAGCGTCGCCAGGCCGGCGAGCGCCCAACTGATGGCGGTGCCTTGGGTCAGCAACAGCAGCGGTGCGAGCAGGTACACGAAGGTCAGCCCGAGGCTGGCCAACACCGGCAAGCCCTTGCGCTCCCAAGCCGCCGCCTGTTCGGTGGAGGCGTTGCGCAACTGCGCGAAGCTGAACAGCAACGCGGTGCCCAGCAACAGCGCGCCCAATGGCGCACCGTCCAGCATTGTGTGTGCGCCGACGCGCAGTTCACTGAGGAAGGCCAGCGCCGAACCCAGTTGCAACAACAGGCCGAACGCCCGCGCCAACGGCCGTTGCTGGCGCAGGCCGAGCCAGAAGATCCCGGCGCCTTCCACCGCCCAGGCCGCTGCGGTCCAGCGCGCGTCGAGGCCCAGGGGAATCGCCAGGCTGGCGAAGATCACGCCCAGGGCCAGACAGGTTTCCGCCAGCAACAAGGCACGCCCGCCACTGAGCAGTCGGGCCAGGCCCATGTAGATGATGCCCAGGCCCAGGGCGCTGAACGCAGCGGCAAACTCCAGGTGTTGGACCAGTGCGAACTGCAAGCCAAAGCCCACCAGCGGCGGACCGAACAGCAGGCTGCCGTCGACATAATCGCCCTTGGCCGCCGACCAGCGCAGCAGCGCGCCCCGGCTGTCGTCCTCCGGCGCGTCGTTCATCTCCAGCAATTTGCGCCGGGTGAACAGCAGGCCGATGGCCAGGTACATCAGGAAAAACACGATCAGGAACGGCTCGGTGCTCCACAGCAGCTGCGGCGCATACGAACGCAGGCCCCAGGCGAAACCGATGCCGAAGGTGCCGACAAAGCCGATCAGGTTGAGCAGGCGCCAGGCCTTGAACCAGGCGATGGCGAGGATGCCGGCATTGAGCAGGGCGAAGTAGCTGAACAGCGCCACATGGCTGCCGGCGCCGGTGGAAGTCAGGATCGGCGCGGCAAACCCGCCCAGCGCCGCTGCGCAGGCCAGGCCCAACGCATCCTGGGTGATCGCCAGAATCGCCGAAAACAGCGTGACCGCCACCAGCAGGCCCAGCGCCGCGCCCGGGTCGATCAACGGGTGCAGGCGCATTGCGGCAAACACCGTCAGGTACAGCACCGCAATCCCGGTGCCTTGCAGCATCAAGCCGTAATTACTGTTGCGCAGCCGCAACCACCAGCCCAGGCCCAGCAGGCCCAAGGCGGCGGCGGCAACCCCGGCATAACGCAGTTCGATCGGCACCACCATGCCTTCGGTGGCATAACGCAGCAAAAAGGCCAGGCCGAGGAACAGCAGCACCACGCCTACGCGCAACACGGTATTGCCGCCGAACAGCCAATTGCGCGCGCCGCGGATGGCGCGTTCGATCAGGTTCGGGCCTCGGGGGATAACCGGTTCAGGTGCAGGCGGTTTCTCGGCAGGCGTCCACACATCCGCCGGTAACGCCTGGCTTGGTTCGGCGACAATGGCGACGGGGGTCGGCGCCAGTTCGGCGGGCAGTTCCCAGATAAGCTCCGGGGCCTTGGCCGGCAGGGCGGATTCGGCAACGGGGGATTCGACCAACACACTGTGTGCGAGCGGCGCGGGTTCAGGCGCAGGTTTTTCCAGTTGCGCCAGGCGTTGCTCCAGCGCGGAGAGCGCTTTCTGCGCGGTCTCCAACTGACGGCCTTGTTCATCCGTGCGCGAAGCCAGCATCGACAGGCGAATCGCCTGGCCAATGCCCAACCCCAGCAGCGCGCCGATGCCCGCGTCGCCGAACGACTCATCGAGCGTCCAGCCGAGCGCCAGCCCAATCAGCATGAAAATCCATTGCATGGTCGATATTCCCTAAGCAAACCGGGACCTAGTATATCGACGCAGGACCAATGTGGGAGAGGGCTTGCCCCCGATAGCGGTGTGCCAGTCGACATATCTGCAAACTGACAGTCCGCTATCGGGGGCAAGCCCCCTCCCACATTTTGGTTTTGGGGTGTTTAGTCGAGCGCTTTCCAGATTTCGGTGGCGTACTCACGGATGGTGCGGTCCGAAGAGAACCAGCCCATCCGCGCGGTATTGAGCACCGCCGAACGCCACCATTCCTTGGAATCATGCCAATGCGCGTCGACCCGGGTCTGCGCCTCCCAGTAGGCATCGAAGTCGGCACACACCAGGAAGCGGTCGTACTCGATCAGCCCATCGATCAAGCCCACATAACGGCCCGGATCGTCTGGCGAGAACACCCCGCCGCGAATCGCTTGCAACACATCGCTCAAACGATGGGACGCGGCGATGTCCGGCCCGGCGTGGAATTCACCGGCGTGCTTGCGGGCCTCCACCTGCTGGGCGCTGAGACCGAAGATAAACATGTGCTCGCCGCCCACGCGCTCGTGCATCTCGACATTGGCGCCGTCCATGGTGCCGATGGACAGCGCGCCGTTAAGGCCGAATTTCATGTTGCTGGTGCCCGATGCTTCAAAGCCGGCGGTGGAAATCTGCTCCGACAAGTCCGCCGCCGGGATGATGCTTTCCGCCAGGCTGACGTTGTAGTTGGGCAGGAACACCACCTTGAGCAAGCCGCGCACGGTGGGGTCGTTATTGACGGTACGGGCGATGTCGTTGGTCAGCTTGATGATCAGCTTGGCCTGGTGATAGCTCGCCGCCGCCTTGCCGGCGAAGATCTTCACTCGCGGCACCCAGTCGGTCTCGGGCTCGGCACGGATCGCCTGGTACAGCGCCACGGTGTGCAGCAGGTTGAGTAACTGGCGCTTGTACTCGTGGATGCGCTTGACCTGCACGTCGAACATCGCCGCCGGGTTGACCGCAATACCCAGACGCTCATGGATGATCTCGGCCAGCGCGCGCTTGCTGTGCAGGCGTTGTTCGGCGAAGGCCTTGCGGAAGGCCTGCTTCTCGGCGAACGGTTCGAGTTCGATCAGGCGCTGTTCGGGCTTGTCGAGGATGTCCGCGCCCAGCGCGTCGACGAGCATGCCGGTGAGTTGGGGGTTGGCCTGGTACAGCCAGCGGCGGAAGGTGATGCCGTTGGTTTTGTTGTTGATGCGCTCCGGGTACAGCTTGTGCAGTTCGGAGAACACCGTGCTGCGCATCAGTTGGGTGTGCAGGCCGGATACGCCGTTGACGCTATGGGAGCCGAGGAACGCCAGGTTACCCATCCGCACGCGGCGGCCGTTGTCTTCTTCGATCAGCGACACGGCGCGCAGCACGTCGAAATCGTGGATGCCCTTGGCGCGCAGCGAGTCGATGTGCTGCGCGTTGATCAGGTAGATGATCTGCATGTGCCGGGGCAGCATGCGCTCCATCAGGCCGACCGGCCAGGTTTCCAGGGCTTCGGGCAGCAGTGTGTGGTTGGTGTAAGACAGGGTTTCGACGGTGACGTCCCACGCCGCTTCCCAGGGAATATCGTGCAGGTCCACCAGTTGCCGCATCAACTCGGCGACCGCGATGGACGGGTGCGTGTCGTTGAGCTGAATGGCGGCATGTTCGCCCAGGCTCAGCACCGAGCCGTGCATGTTCTTGTGGCGGCGTAGCAGGTCTTGCAGCGAGGCCGAGACGAAGAAGTATTCCTGGCGCAGGCGCAGTTCCTGCCCCGCTTCGGTGCTGTCGGCCGGGTAAAGCACTCGGGAGATGCTTTCGGCGCGGGCCACTTCGGCGACGGCGCCCAAGTGGTCGCCGGCGTTGAAGCGCTCCAGGTGCAGGTCTTCCACGGCACGCGCACGCCACAGCCGCAGGGTGTTGACGCTGGCGCCGCGCCAGCCGACCACCGGAGTGTCGTAGGCCACGGCCCGCACGGTTTCGCTGGGCGACCACACCTGAATCAGCTTGCCGCCGGCATCGGCGAGGGTTTCGACGCTGCCGCCGAAGCCGATCGGGTAGATCACTTCAGCCCGTTCGAACTCCCACGGGTTACCGAAATCCAGCCAGCGCTCGGTCTGCTCCTGCTGCCAGCCATCGACAATCGCCTGGCGGAACAGCCCGTGCTCATAGCGGATGCCATAACCATGGCCGGCAATGCCCAGGGTCGACATGCTTTCCATAAAGCACGCCGCCAGGCGTCCCAGACCGCCGTTGCCGAGCGCTGCATCGGGCTCCAGCAGGCGGATGCGTTCCAGGTCGACACCCAACTCGGTGAGCGCTTCGCGAGCGATCTCCAGCAGGCCGAGGTTGCTCAGGCTGTCGAAGAGCAGGCGGCCGATGAGGAATTCCAGCGAGAGGTAATACACCCGCTTCTGGCCTTTGCGGTAGATTTGCCGCGTATGGTTCATCCAGTGATCGACCATCTGGTCGCGGGCGGCCAGGGCAATGGCTTCGAACCAGTCATGGTCGAAGGCGTGATCCGGGTCTTTGCCCACCGCGTAGGTGAGTTTGGTCAAGACAGCATCGCGAAATGCGGCTACCTCTGCTTCTCGTGCAAGCGGTTCCTGAGACATCGGTGTGACCTCGGGCGAGATTGAAGGAGTTGCTAGAGCCTAGTCGGTCTGACCGGCGGTCGACGCGCTGGTTCGGCAGTTTTTTAACTCATTCACCTTTGCATGAATTTAATGCAGGGGTCGTGCCCGATCACCGTTCGAGCCGCCTTCGAGCTGAAAACCCGAAAATATTGTTCAAAAAACCATCAATCCCGGTATGATCGCGCGCCCGGATACCGCCCCACCTTGGAACCCTGATGAAGCCTCAACTGATCGCCGCCGCGGAACTCGACCGTCTCGAGACCTGGCAGAAATATTCCGCCCACATGTGCGGAGGCTGCGTGTCCAGCTGCTGCACGCTGCCGGTCGAAGTGAAGATCAAAGACTTGATCCGCATTGGCATCGTCGATGAATTCGAGCGCGGCGACCCGCCGAAGAACATCGCCAAGCGTTTGCAGAAGGAAGGCATCGTCGAGCGCTACAACAGCAAATCCGAGATCTTCACCCTGCAGCGCATGAGCAACAACGACTGCCTGTACCTGGATCGTAAGACGCGCTTCTGCACTATTTATGACAAGCGCCCGGATACCTGCCGCAACCACCCGAAAATCGGCCCGCGGCCGGGGTATTGCGCGTACAAGCCCAAGGAAGTGGTGCGCGAGACCAATTTCAAGACGCTCGATAAGTTCTGATCCATGTTTTGCAGGGCTCTCAAGGGCCCTATCGGGGGCAAGCCCCCTCCCACAGTTTTGATTTGTGAACGCCTTCAAAATGTGGGAGGGGGCTTGCCCCCGATAGGGCCGGCACCTTCAGCACAAAACCTGCAGACATAAAAAAACGCCCCCGGCCTTTCGACCGGGGGCGTTTTTCATTCAGCCTGAGTTAACTCAGTTCTTGGCTTTCTTGGCAGCGCGGGTACGCTCGCCTTCGTCCAGGATCTTCTTACGCAGGCGGATCGACTTAGGCGTGACTTCGCACAGCTCGTCGTCCTGGATGAATTCCAGGGCCTGTTCCAGGGTGAAGCGAACAGGTGGAACCAGAGCGATGGTTTCGTCTTTACCCGAAGCACGCATGTTGTCGAGCTTCTTGCCTTTGGTTGGGTTGACGCCCATGTCGTTGTCACGGCTGTTCAGACCAACGATCTGACCGTTGTAGATCTCTTGACCGTGTTCAACGAACAGCTTGCCACGCGCCTGGAGGGTTTCCAGGGAGTAGGTCAGCGCCTTGCCGGTTTCAACCGAAACCAGAACACCGTTCTGACGGCCGGACATGTCGCCGGACTTCATGGTGTCGTAGCGATCGAAGATCGAGGTCAGGATGCCAGCACCGTTGGTCAGGGTCAGGAACTGGTTACGGAAACCGATCAGACCACGCGCAGGGATGTTGTATTCCAGACGCACACGGCCTTTGCCATCCGGCACCATGTTGGTCAGGTCGCCCTTACGCAGGCCCATCTCTTCCATGACCTTGCCCTGGGATTCTTCAGGGGTGTCGATGGTGACGTTTTCGAACGGTTCCTGCTTCACGCCGTCAACAGTACGGATGATCACTTCAGGACGACCTACGCCCATTTCGAAGCCTTCGCGACGCATGGTTTCGATCAGTACCGAGAGGTGCAGCTCACCACGGCCGGAAACCTTGAACTTGTCAGCCGAGTCGCCTTCTTCAACGCGCAGTGCCACGTTGTAGAGCAGCTCTTTGTCCAGACGTTCCTTGATGTTACGGGAGGTCACGAACTTGCCTTCTTTACCGCAGAAAGGCGAGTCGTTTACCTGGAAGGTCATGGAAACGGTTGGCTCGTCGACGGTCAGAGGCTTCATCGCCTCGACAGTGTCCGGCTGGCACAGGGTGTCGGAGATGAACAGCGAGTCCATACCGCTGACGCACACGATGTCGCCAGCGAACGCTTCTTCAACGTCGATGCGGTGCAGGCCGTGGTGACCCATCAGCTTCAGGATACGACCGTTGCGCTTCTTGCCGTCGGCGCCGATAGCGACAACCGGAGTGTTCGGCTTGACGCTACCACGAGCGATACGGCCAACGCCGATAACACCCAGGAAGCTGTTGTAGTCCAGTGCCGAGATTTGCATCTGGAACGGACCGTCACGGTCAACCTTCGGTGGTGGAACGTGGTCAACGATGGCCTGGTACAGCGGGGTCATGTCTTCCGCCATGGCGGTGTGATCCAGACCGGCAATACCGTTCAGGGCCGAAGCGTAGATAACCTGGAAGTCCAGTTGTTCTTCGGTGGCACCCAGGTTGTCGAACAGATCGAAGATCTGGTCCAGAACCCAATCCGGACGCGCGCCTGGACGGTCAACCTTGTTGATGCACACGATCGGACGCAGGCCGGCTTCGAACGCCTTCTTGGTCACGAAACGGGTTTGCGGCATAGGGCCGTCTTGAGCGTCAACCAGCAGCAGAACGGAGTCGACCATCGACATTACGCGTTCTACTTCGCCGCCGAAGTCGGCGTGGCCCGGGGTATCCACGATGTTGATGTGGTAGCCGTTCCAGTTGATAGCGGTGTTTTTAGCCAGGATGGTAATACCGCGCTCTTTTTCCTGGTCGTTGGAGTCCATCACGCGCTCGTCGTTGAGCTCGTTGCGCTCCAGGGTGCCGGATTGACGCAAGAGTTTGTCTACCAGGGTGGTTTTACCATGGTCAACGTGAGCAATGATGGCGATGTTACGTAGATTTTCGATCACTTGTGTATCTCGATCAGAGGATTCGGTGTGCTGACAGGTCGTGGCAGCGATTAACAGTAGAGTCAGGCCTTGCCGTTACAGCTTGACGGCAGAGTCGGGGGGCCGGTGACGCAGGCCACAGGCAAACAGCCCCGGGCTCTTAGCTCGGTCGATAAACGCGCACATTGGCATGCCCCTCACTGAGCAAATGGTGGGCATGCAGGCGACTCATCACGCCTTTGTCGCAATACAGCAGGTACTGGCGAGTAGGGTCCAGTTCCTTGAAACGAGCGTTCAGTGCATAAAACGGCATCGTTTGTACCTCGACGCCAGCCAGGGCGAGCGGGTCGTCTTCAGCGGCATCCGGGTGACGGATGTCGATGACGATCTGACCTGCCAGCGCTTCGCTGACTTCTTCAATTTGCACGTCCTGGCCCAACTCGTCGATGACCCGATCGATCGGCACCAGTTTGGCGTTCTCGAGCGCACGCTCAAGGACGGCCATGTCGAATTCTTTCTCTTCATGCTCCACGCGCGGACGCTTGGCGTGGGTCTTGGGGTTCACCGAGATGACCCCACAGTACTCCGGCATGTGCTTGGCGAAGTCGGCGGTGCCGATTTCGTTGGCCAGGTCGATGATGTCCTGCTTGTGACTGGCAATGAGCGGGCGCAACACCAGCTTCTCGGTCACGCAGTCGATCACCGACAGGTTCGGCAGCGTCTGGCTGGAAACCTGGGAGATCGCCTCACCCGTCACCAGCGCCTCGATCTCCAGTCGATCGGCGATTCTCGACGCAGCGCGCAACATCATACGCTTCAATACGACGCCCATATGACTGTTATCGACTTTGCCGAGAATTTCTCCCAGCACTTCCTCGAACGGCACACTGACAAATAGCACGCGTTGCGAGCTGCCGTACTTCTTCCAGATGAAGTGCGCCACTTCCATCACGCCCAATTCGTGGGCACGCCCGCCGAGATTGAAGAAGCAGAAGTGCGCCATCAGCCCGCGGCGCATGATCTGGTAGGCCGCCACCGTGGAATCGAAACCGCCGGACATCAGTACCAGGGTCTGTTCCAGGGCGCCCAGCGGGTAACCGCCGATGCTGTTGTGCTGGTTGTGGATCACAAACAACCGTTTGTCGCGAATTTCGATGCGGACTTCGATTTGCGGGTCTTTCAGGGAAATTCCGGCGGCGCCGCACTGGCGACGCAGTTGGCTGCCGACGTATTTCTCGACATCCATGGAGCTGAATTCGTGCTTGCCGGCCCGCTTGCAGCGCACCGAAAAAATCTTCCCGGCCAGCGCCTCGCCAAAGTGCAGCTTGCACTTGGCGACCACGTCGTCGAAGTCACCCAACGGGTACTCGTCGACCTGCAGGAAATGCGCGATGCCCGGCATGCAGCTCAGGCGCTCGGTCATGTCCTTCAAGGCTTTGGGGTCAGTCAGCTGCGTTTCCAGCTCGAGATTGTCCCACACGCCGTTCACCACCACAGCCGGGTCCAGATCGCGGAGCACGGCACGGATGTTCTTGGCCAACTGACGGATGAAACGCATCCGTACCGGGCGGCTTTTGATGGTGATCTCGGGGAAGACTTTTACGATTAGTTTCATGAAAACAGCGCGCGCTGGGCCAGCCGAAAAAGGGGGGCGCGGATTATAGCGGAAATTGCTCAAGGTTTAACCAGTTAATGTGCAGAAGGTTTTCAATGCACCAAAACGGGTCATTTGTGCATTTGAGCGCTACATTAGGGGGCGCGATTTTGCCCTTTTCAGCGCTTTGCACCTTTATAAGCGTGATATTGGGGCGAAAAACCCAACTCGGGGCACTGGCATGCAATTTGCTCCCTTGTGAGGCAGGTTGCCTTGGCAGAGTATTCGCGCCGGCATCACCCACATTCTAAGGGCATCCACTACCCAAGCCCGAAGCCACCCGGAGGACACTATGTCGAAGTCGGTTCAACTCATCAAAGATCATGACGTCAAATGGATTGATCTGCGCTTCACAGATACCAAGGGCACTCAGCACCACGTGACCATGCCGGCTCGCGACGCGCTGGATGAAGCTTTCTTCGAAGAAGGCAAAATGTTCGACGGTTCCTCCATCGCTGGCTGGAAAGGCATCGAAGCTTCCGACATGATCCTGATGCCGGACGACAGCACTGCTGTCCTCGATCCGTTCACCGAAGACCCAACCCTGATCATCGTCTGCAACGTGATCGACCCTTCGACCATGCAAGGCTACGACCGCGACCCACGTGCGATCGCCAAGCGTGCCGAGGACTACCTGAAGTCCACCGCTATCGGTGACACCGTATTCGTCGGTCCAGAGCCTGAGTTCTTCATCTTCGACCAGGTCAAGTTCAAGTCCGATATCTCCGGTTCGATGTTCAAGATCTACTCCGAACAAGGTTCGTGGATGTCCGACCAGGACGTGGAAGGCGGCAACCATGGCCACCGTCCAGGGATCAAAGGCGGCTACTTCCCGGTTCCACCGTTCGACCACGACCACGAAATCCGTACCTCCATGTGCAACGCCATGGAAGAGATGGGCCTGACCATCGAAGTTCACCACCACGAAGTGGCGACTGCCGGCCAGAACGAAATCGGTGTGAAGTTCAACACCCTGGTTGCCAAGGCTGACGAAGTTCAGACCCTCAAGTACTGCGTACACAACGTGGCCGTGGCTTTCGGCCGCACCGCTACCTTCATGCCTAAGCCTCTGTACGGCGACAACGGTTCGGGTATGCACGTTCACCTGTCCATCGCCAAAGATGGCAAGAACACCTTCGCTGGCGAAGGTTATGCCGGCCTGTCCGACAC
>Ga0067045_1028429_pt1 | contig 33691 bp, 33 predicted proteins | sample TerdegcTABiofilm_FD_59184 | JGI IMG/M metagenome (GOLD analysis project Ga0067045, IMG submission 59184) | Combined Assembly of (Gp0054472, Gp0054536) Wastewater bioreactor microbial communities from Singapore -Terephthalate degrading...
AAAGCCGTTGAAGAGCCGGTTCATCTCGCCGAAGACCGGCTTGCCCACCAGGAAGGTGTAGATGGCGTCGGCCTGGGCCGCGGGGTCCACGTCCCGGAAGCGCTCCGGGTGGAGCACCGCGCCCGCGAAATAGGCGTCGGCCAGGATGGAGCCGAAGTTCTGGGAGTACCAGTTGTAGGGCAACAGCCCATAGACCCTGCCGGATCGCACCGCCGTGAGGGTCTGATAGGCCGGGTCGGTCTTCAGCTCGTTCAGACCTCCCGCCCCTTCGCCCATCTGGAGGGTGGCCAGGTCCAGAAACAGGACATCCGGGTTCCATTCCACGATCTTTTCCTTGGCCACGCTGGTCTGGCCCGAGGAGAGACCCGCGGCGGCCAGGTTGCGGACGTGCAGGAAGAGGAACGGCGGATAGCCCGGCTCCGTGGAGGTGAAGCCTTGCGGCCCCTTGTAGGCCACGCCGCCCACGTACACGCCGGGCTGCGCAGCGTCGGGCAGGCCCGCAACCCGCTTTTCCAGGTCCGCGATGTGCGCGTCGAAAAACGCGATGACCGCCTCGGCCCGCTCCTGTCTGCCCAGCACCTCGCCAAAGGTCCGCAGCGCGGCGTAGAAGTCCTGCCGCTTCAGGCCCAGGTCGCCGTAGCGCATGGCCACCACCGGGATGCCGGTCTTGCGCTCCAGCTCCTCGGGATTCGTGCCCATCTCGGGATTGACCTTGAGGATGACCTGGGGCTGGGGCGAAAGGGCCAGGATGAGTTCCGGGTTGTCGTCGCCCCGGAAGCGGCCGAACACGGGCAGGTTCTTGAAGCCGGGGTTGGCGATGGCGTAGGGCCTGGCGTCGAACTGGCTGCGTTTGCCTTCGATGTCGTCCACGGCCACGGCCAGGCTCTGGGCCTGAAGATAGACCAGAAGCCGCAGGCAGCCGGAACCCGAGCAGATGACCCGCTCCACCTTGGCCGGGATGGTCACGTGCCGGCCCAGGGCGTCGGTGATCACGCGGGTTTCCCCGGCCAGGGCCGGGACGGCGCTCAACAGGATCAGGACAAGGGCGAGGCAGCGGCGGACCATGGGGGCGCTCCGTTTTTATGGATACGGTTTATAGAATCTATCCTGTTTCAGGTCATGATTATATTTTTAGTGCCACCCATGAGGTACAAACTCTCAAATCCTGCGTCAACAGCATCCGGCCCTTTGAAACGCAAAAAAGCCCCGCTGGCGGGGCTTTTTTGCGTGACGGAAAAACCGGAACAGCTACTTGCGCACGAAGCGCACAAGCTTCTTCTCCTGGCCGGGCCGCAGGTCCAGGGTATGGGTGGAGCAGGAGATGCAGGGGTCGTAGGCCCGCACGAGCATGGACAGGATGAGCTCGATCTCGGCCTCGGGCCTGTCAGCCAGGACCGGGACCAGGGCCTCCATGTCCTTCTGGATGTTGGCGTGGTTCTGGTTGGTGGGGATGACGCAGTCCGCGGCGAAGATGCGGCCCTTGTCGTCGTACTCGTAGGCATGGAACAGGATGCCCCGGGGCACCTCCACCGCGCCCGCGCCCTTGCCCGCCTTGAGCCGCACGGGCGTCGGCTCCTCCTCGCGCAGGCCGCGGGCCAGCAGCATGTCGATGATGGCCAGGGAGTCCTCCACCGAATGCACGCACTCCACGAGCTGGGCCACGGTGTTCATGAACGGGTTGGTGCAGCCTTTTTTCAGGCCGAGCTTTTCCGCGGCCGCGGCCGCGCCCGGGGTAAGCTTTTCGGCGTTCAGGTTGAAGCGGGCCAGGGCCCCCACCATGTAGGACTCGGCCATGTTCTTGGTCCACTTGGCCGTGGACTGGGGCACGCAGTACTCCCGGGTCACGCTCTTGTAGTCGCGCACGGGATGCCGTTCGTCCAGGTTGGAGCCGATCTCGCCCCAGTACAGGGCATAGTCCGTGGGCGAGACCAGGGCCACATACTCGGTCTTGCGCTCAAAGGCCGGAATCTTTCCGGCCAGGGAGGCCACCAGATCCACCGCGAAGTTCAGGTTCGGCACGCTCTCCACCAGCAGCCGGCGCAGGAGCGTGAGATCCTCGGGCGTGGGGATCTTCATCCAGCCGCCCGGGGTCATGCGCTGGGGATGGGTGGTGCGGCCGCAGACCAGGCGGCAGAACTCGTTGGACATGCGCCGGGCCGCCACCAGCTTGAGCACGGCCTCCTTGTGCGTCTCGGCCAGCGGAATCACCGAGTCCACGCCCATCAGGTCCGGCAGGACCAGGTAGGCGATGTGCAGCAGGTGGCTCTGGAGGTTCTCGCCGTGGGTGGCCAGGCGGCGCAGGAGCAGGGTCTGCTCCGAGACGCGGATGTCCAGGGCGTCCTCGGTGGCCTGCAGCGAGGCCAGCTGGTGCCCGATGGAGCAGATGCCGCAGATGCGCGAAACGATGTGATGCACGTCCCGGTAGTCGCGGCCGATGAGCATGGCCTCGAAGAAACGCGGGGCTTCGGGCACCTCCCAGCGGCAGGCCGAGACCCGTCCGTCGGCCTCGATCTCCACCACGATGTTGCCGTGGCCTTCCACGCGGGTCAGGTAATGCACGTCCACCCGCTTGGCCGCGGGTTCCGCCTTGGATTGCGCCTTCTTCGCCATGTCGTCCTCGCAAGCCGCCTAGAGCGTGGCGGCGGTGTCTCCCAGGTAGAAACGGAGCAGGTCCTGCACGGCCTTGCGGTCGTGTCCTGTGCGGTCCAGAACGATGCGCGCCGAGTCCAGGTTGGCCCCGGGCACCAGGCCGCGGCAGCCCCAGCAGTGGGCCCCCTCGGTGACGCAGCAGGCCCCGCAGCCCGCCCGCGTGATGATGCCCAGGCACATGCGGCCCATCTCGAAGCGGCAGATGTTCCCGGCCAGCTTGCATTCCACGCAGACCGGCCAGTCGGGCAGCCAAGGCGTCTTGCCCAGGAGCACCTCCTTGACCACGCGGGCGAACTCGGCCGCGTCCACCGGACAGCCGGGCACCTCGGCGTCCACCTGGACCACGGCCTTGAGCGGCCGGGCCGGGGCCGTGGGATACCAGCGGGCCGAGGCCCCATAGACCTCTTCCCGATAGACGTTCTCGGACATGAAGTTCTTCAGGCAGTTGACCCCGCCGATGCAGGCGCAGGCCCCGAGAGCCACCAGGATCTTGGCCTGGGAGCGAATCTGCTTGAGCCGCTCCGCGTCCGCGGGCCGGGTGATGGAGCCCTCCACGAAGGCGATGTCGTAGTCCTGCCCCGAGCGCGTGGCCACCTCGCGGAAGTTCACCACTTCCACATGGCCCAGGATGTCCAGGAGCCGTTCCTCCAGGTTGGCCACCTGGAGCTGGTCGCCCTCGCACCCCGCGAAGTCGAAGAAGGCTATTTTCGGTTTGGCCGTCACGTGCGCCTCCGGGGGTTAGATGGCTTCCTGGTAGGCCTCGATGTCCGTGTAGCGGAACACGGGGCCGTCGATGCAGGCGTTCAGGTCGTTGATCTGGCAGTGCCCGCACTTGCCCAGGCCGCATTTCATGCGCCGCTCCAGGGAAACGTAGATCTGCTCCGCCGGGATGCCCATCTTGCGGCAATCCGCGATGACGAAGCGGTACATGACCGGCGGCCCCACCATGGCCACGTAGGTATTGACCGGGTCCAGCTGGACCTTGGGCAGAAGCGTGGTGATGAGCCCCACGTTGCCCTTCCAGGTCTCGTCCCCGCGGTCCACGGTCTCCAGCAGCTCCACGTCCCCGCGCGCGCTCAGGCGCTCCAGCTGGTCCGTGAAGATGCGCTCCTTGGGATCGCGGGTGCCCACCAGGACCACGATGCGGCCGAACTCCTCGCGGTGGCGGAGCTGGTAACGCAGCAGCGAGCGCAGCGGGATGTAGCCCAGGCCGCCGGCCACGAAAAGCGTGTCCTTGCCCACGAACTGCTGCACCGGGAAGAAGCTGCCGTAGGGGCCGCGGATGGCCACCTTCTGGCCGGGTTCGATGCTGTGCAGGGCCTGGGTCACGGCCCCGATCTTGCGCACGGCCAGCTCGAAGACGTTCTTCTGCTCCGGCGGCGAGCTGATGGAGAACGGAGCCTCGCCCACGCCGTAGATGGAGAGCTGGATGAACTGGCCGGGCTTGTGCGCCAGGGGCTTGCCGTTGTCCTGCTCGAAGGTGAACAGGGTCACGTAGTCCGAGAGCTGCTTCTTGGCCACCAGGGTCGCCGGGCGGGGCACGTAGGGCGAGAAGTTCTTAATACTCATTCCCGGACTCCTCCCAGAGTTCGTTGAACACGGCGAGCGGGTTGGCGATGCCCGCGGTGCAGGCCCGCACGCAGCGGCCGCAGCCCACGCAGCCCAGCTCGCCGATCTTGTCATAGATGTACTTGCCCTTGCGGAAGTAGCGGTGGCGGTAGCGGTCCAGGGCCTTGGGACGGAAGTTGTGGTTGCCGGCCACCAGGGCGAAGGACTCCAGCATGCAGCCGTCCCAGGCCCGGAAGCGCTCGCCCTTTTCCAGGCGGTCGTCGGCCTCCTCGCGGATGTCGAAGCAGTAGCAGGTGGGGCAGACCAGGTTGCACGAGCCGCAGGCCAGGCACATGACCGCGTACTTGCGCCAGATGGGAGAATCCCAGCTGCGGCCCAGGATGCGCGGGGTCTCCTCCCAGTTGTACTTGAGGGCGTTGGCCCGGGCCAGACCGGCGGCCCGGAGCTTGGCCCGGCGGGCGGCCTCGCGGTCCGCGGCCGTGGCCGCCATGACAGCCCCGGCCGCAAGCAGGAGCTCCTCGCCCTTGGCCGAGCCTACGGACACCAGGAAGGAGGCCGGACCGATCTTGGTCCAGTAGAGGTCGAAGCCGTGGTTCACACGGTCGCCGCCGATGCTGCCCCAGAAGGCCGTGGGCGAGACCGTGAGCGGGTCCAGGGCCATGACCACGGTGGCCTCGCGGCGACGCATGTAGTTCTGGTCCGGGCTACCGCTCTCCATGAGCTGGTCCAGCTGGTTCACGGCCTTGAGGTCGTAGGGGTGCAGGCCGAAGAGTATCTGCTTCGGGGCCTCGAACACGGGCTCGGCCGTGTAGGCCTTCAGGTCGTAACGCACCAGGGTCTCGCGCGGCGGCAGGAGGAAGCGCTTGGGCGGGTTGTAGGCCACATCGTATTCCCAGGCCACCTCCAGGCCTTCGCGCCAGGGCCTGAGGTCGAAGAAACCACCGCCCGCTGCGGCCGGGACGTAGAGCGCATACTCCTTGCTCCACTTGCGGAAGAGCTCCGGAAGCTGTTCCTGAAACACGGTATAGGTCGTGGTCATGGAACCCCCCTGAGGGATCGGCTGTGAGAGAATGTCCGACGTTATGCGGCAAGTCCACTCCAATGACAACCCATGTGCAGAAAAGAACTTGGCTTGATTCGCCAATCGATCCCCGCCCCCCCAAAAAAGCCCTTGCCAAGGCCCGGGAGTCTGGGTATAGGTTCTTTCCCTCGTGGGCGATTAACTCAGCGGTTAGAGTGCCATCTTCACACGGTGGAAGTCCCAGGTTCAAATCCCGGATCGCCCACCACGAGACCACAAGCCCCGGCTGCCGGGGCTTTTTTCGTTTGCGGAGCCGCCATGCGCCTGGTCCTGTTCCACCCGGAGATCCCGCCCAACACGGGCAACGTGGCCCGGCTCTGCGCGGCCACGGGCACCCCGTTGCACCTCATCGAACCTTTGGGCTTCTCCCTGGCCGACCGCTACCTCAAGCGCGCCGGCCTGGACTACTGGCCCCACGTGGACCTGCACGTGCACCCGGACATGGCCGCCTTCCTGCGCGAGGCGGCCCCGGCCCGGCTGGTGCTCTCCAGCGCCCGGGGCGGAACCCCGGCCCACCGCTTCGCCTTCGCCCCGGACGACGCCATTGTCCTGGGGCCGGAGACCACGGGCCTGTCCGGCGAGATCCTGGCCCTGTCCGAGCACCTGGTGCGCATCCCTATAAGAGGGGAGGTGCGCAGCCTGAACCTGTCCACGGCCGCGGGCATCCTGCTCCACGAAGCCCTGCGCCAGAGCGGGGGCCTGGACTAGCCCGCCTTGCGAAGCCCCCTGTTTGCCGCTACAGTCCGGTCCCAACAAAGGACTCCTCATGCGGCTTCTCATCACCGGCGGCTGCGGCTTCATCGGCACGAATTTCATCCAGGGAATCCTGGCCGCGCATCCGGACTGGACCGTGGTCAACCTGGACAAGCTGACCTACGCGGGCAACCGCCACAATCTCGCGGAGATCGAGGCGGCCCACTCAGGCGGCCTGGACCCGCGCTACGTCTTCGTCCACGGCGACATCGCGGACCGCGACCTGGTGCTTGCGCTCCTGGAGGAGCACCGCCTGGAGGCCATCGTCAACTTCGCGGCCGAGTCCCACGTGGACCGCTCCATCAGCGACCCGGCCCCGTTCCTGAACACCAACGTCATGGGCGCGCAGAACCTCATGGAGTGCGCCCGTATCCGCCGCCTGCGGCGCTTCGTGCAGGTCTCCACGGACGAGGTTTACGGCAGCCTGGGGCCGGACGGGGCCTTCACCGAGGACACCCCGCTGCGGCCCAACTCGCCCTACTCCGCATCCAAGGCCTCGGCCGACCTGCTCTGCCGGGCCTACCGCGAGACGTACAACCTGCCGGTCATCGTCACCCGCTGCTCCAACAACTACGGCCCCTACCAGTTCCCGGAAAAGCTCATCCCGCTCATGTTCCTCAAGGCCCAGGCGAACGAGCCCCTGCCGGTCTACGGCCAGGGCCTCAACGTGCGCGACTGGATCTGGGTGGAGGACCACTGCCGCGGCGTGGAGCTGGCCCTGACCCGCGGCGAGCCCGGCGCCGTGTACAACTTCGGCGGAGCCTCGGAGCGCGCCAACCTGGACGTGGTGAAGAGCATCCTGCGCCACCTGGACCGGCCCGAGTCTCTCATCCGCTTCGTCACGGACCGGCCCGGCCACGACCAGCGCTACGCCATGGACTTCTCCAAGGCCGCCCGGGAGCTGGGCTTCGCGCCCTCCCTGGACTTCGAGACCGGCCTGGCCCGCACCCTGGACTGGTACAGGAACAACGGCCCTTGGCTGGAATCCGTGCAGAGCGGGGCCTACCGCCGGTTCATGGACCAGTGGTACGGAGAGCGCGCGTGAGCCTGGCCGGGGCAAGAGTCGCGGTCTTCGGCGGCAAGCGCGGCCTCCTGGGCCAGGCCCTGGTGCGCGCCCTGGCCCGGGCCAAGGCCCAGCCCCTGGCCCTGTCCTCCGAGGACTTCGACCCTCTGGACGCCCGCGCCCTGGAACGCTTCCTCCAGGACGAGCGGCCGGACTGGGTCTGCAACGCCGCGGCCTACACGGCCGTGGACCTGGCCGAGGACGAGCCCGCGGCGGCCTACCGCCTGAACCGCGACCTGCCCGCGCTCCTGGGCCGGGCCTGCGGCGAGCGTGGGCTTCTGCTCGTGCACTTCAGCACGGATTTCGTGTTCGGCGGCGACTCCCAGGAGCCCTACAAGCCCGGGGACGAGCCGCATCCGCTCTCGGTTTACGGCGGCAGCAAACTGGCCGGGGAGCAGACCCTGGCGGGACTTTCCGACGTGCTCATCCTGCGCACGGCCTGGCTCTTCGGCCCAGGCCGGAGCAACTTCGTGGCCAAGATCCTGGATCTGGCCAAAACCCGCGAGGAGCTCGCCGTGGTCCACGACCAGGAGGGCTCGCCCACCTACACCCCGGACCTGGCCCAGGGAACCCTGGCCCTGGTCGAGGCCGGGGCGCGCGGGCTCTTCCACCTGGCCAACGCGGGCCGCGCCTCCTGGTGCGAGCTGGCCACCGAGGCCATCGGCCTGGCCGGGCTGCCCTGCCGGGTGCGGCCCATCCTTGCCGCGGCCTGGCCCGCCAAGGCCGTGCGCCCGGCCTTTTCCGTGCTGGACACCACGGCCTTCACCCGGGCCACGGGCGTCACCCCGCGCCCCTGGCTCCAGGCCCTGCGGGACTATGTGTTCGGGGATCTGAAACTCGGAAAGTGAGGCCTAGCCCTCGCGGGACAGGTCGCGCACCTTGAGGTTGGCCTCGGCCAGGTGGTCGGCCAGCAACGTCACGATGAAGCGGTGCACGGCCGCGGCCACGCGCGGGGCCTTGGTCTGGAGCGCCTGGAAGTGCCCGGCCGAGAGCCGGTGAAGCACGCATTTCTGGGTGGCCACCACCGAGGCCGAGCGCGGGGCCGTGGTGTACAGGCCCATCTCGCCGAAGACCGTGCCCGGCCCCAGTTTTTTGAGCCGCAGGATGCGGCCCCCCTCCATCTCCAGTTCGATGTTCACGGTGCCGGATTCCACGAAGTACAGGGCGTCGGGCGCGTCGCCCTGGTGGAAGACGTAGTCGCCCTTGCGCACCTCCAGCCGGGTGAGCACGGCCAGGAGCTGGGGCACGGCGGCCGGGTCCGGGAAGACCGGGGCCAGGAGCTCGGCCAGGGGCTTGTCCGGCCCGCCCAGCATGCCCTCCTCCTCCAGGATGCGGTTCTCGCACCATTCCAGGGCGAAGTCCGTGTTCATGAAGACCTGCGCCGGGCCGGAATCTTCGTTCGGGCGCACGAATCCCACCCGCTCCAGGTGTTCGGAAACCTCCAGGGACAGGCTCGTGAGCACGAGTTGGAACTCCTTGTCCCGGGCCAGGCGCATGAGCATGATCAGGCCCACGTTCACCGAGGAGCCCATGCCGTGCACCCCGCCGAAATCCAGGACCACGTGGCGCAGGGGCTCGCCGTCCTGCTGCTCCAGGCGCTCGTGGATGCGCCGCAGCACCCCGTGGATGGAGCCCAGGAAAAGGAAGCCGCGCAGGCGCATGATCAGGATGCGGCTGCCCTTGGCCCGCAAGATATTGAGCTGTTCCGGGGCGCGGTCCACGTTGCTGCGGTGGTTCGCTCCCGAAAGCGCCCGGCCCACGGCCGAGCTGCCGCTGAAACGGCTCACCGTGACAAGCATGGCCAGGACCAGACCCACGGCCATGCCCAGGAGCAGGCCCAGGACCACGGTGACCAGGAACACGAGCAGGAGCAGGGCGTAGTCGTCCTTGCGGGTGAACACGCTGCGGGTGTCCACCAGCCAGTCCTTGACCAGGTTCAGGCCCAGGTAGAAGAGGAAGCCCGCGGGCAGGAAGCGGGCCACCAGATGGAGCCAGGGGCCCATATGGAGCACGGCCGCCAGGCAGACCAGGGCGGCCACGATCCCGGCCAGAGGGCCGGCCGCGCCCGCGGCCCGGCTGCCCATGCTGCGGCCCAGGGAGACGGCCCCGGGCAGGCCGCCGGCCAGGCCCGTGAGCAGGTTGCCCAGGCCCAGGAAGCGGAACTCCCGGTCCACGTCCAGCTCGCGCCCCAGGACCACCTCCAGGGAGGTGATGCGGGACATGTCGGTCATGACCAGCAGGGCCACCATGGCCGCCACGAACGGGGCCTGGTCCAGGACCACCTTCCAGGCCACCCCCCGCACCAGGGAGGGGTCCAGGAGCGGGGACGGGCTGATGACGCCGTCGGGCAGAAATCCCGCCAGCCCGGCCAGACGCGCCAGCTCCGAGCCGGGCAGCCAGCGCTCCGCCAGGCCCAGGGCCAGGCCCAGGCCCATGAGCAGAATGAGGAAGAGCGAGTTGCGCACGCGGCACAGGAGCAGGAACAGGACCAGGCCGAAGCCCAGGGCCGGGAGCCAGACCAGGCCCGGGGCCTCGGACAGGAAGCGGGTCAGGCCTTCCAGGGTCAGGGACGCGGCCAGCCCGGCCGCGGAAAACGGCCTGCCGCTCACAAAGGCGTAGGCCCCTGTCATGAGAAACACGCCCACTGCGGCCAGCACGCCGCCTGTGATCTGGATGGGCACGAAGCGCACCAAGGCGGCCAGGCGCAGGCGGCCCAGGAGATGGACCAGCAGGCCGGAAAAAACCGCGGTGATGGCCACGGCCGCGGCCGCGGTGGCGAAGACCGCGGTGGCCGGGCTGCCGGGCATGCCCGCGCGCACGCTCTCCACCAGCAGGGCCAGGAGCACGCAGGCCATGGACTCGGGGCCCGCGATGGCGAAGGGCACGCGGCTGGCCAGGGCATAGACCGCGCCCATGATCACGGCCGAGGCCAGGGTCAGGCCCAGGGCCTGGGGATAGAACGGAGCCAGCTCGGGTTGGGGAAAGATGAGACCGGCCAGGGCCAGACAGAAGCAGACTCCGAGCAGGCCGGAAACCAGGCCCGCGAACAGGTTCTTGAAGACATTGCCCTGGAACAGGGTGACCACCGCCGGCGGCGCGGCCTTCGCGTCGGGCGTGAGACGGGGCTCGGGCGCGCCCGCGGCGCGCGGCGGGGGCGGCGGAGGCGGGGTCTCCCCGGCCAGATCGTCCAGGCTCAGGGACTCCACTTCCAGTTCCGCGGGCTTGAGCGCCGTGGCGGCGATGCGGCCGGGCTTGCCGCAGGTGGGGCATTTCACCACACGGCCCAGGAGCTTGGCGGGCGTGGGCCGGGTGTAGCCGCAGGACGGGCACTGGAACACGGCCTGCTCCGGCTCGGCCCTTTGGGCGGCGGCAGGGGCTTCAGGGGCCTGCTGGGCCGAAACCTGGCCAGGAACGCCGCATTTGGGGCACTTGGTCCTGCGGCCCGCAAGCCGGTCCGGCACATCCTGGGAGTGGCCGCAGGAACCGCAGTGGAACGTCGCCAAGTTCACCCCTCCGCACAGGGCTCCGGCCGGGCCGGGCGTTCCCTGTTTATTACAGAATCCCCAGGACCCCGCAAGTTCCGCCGCGAAAAACTCACACGCCGGTTCCGGCGAAGGCGGCGCGCATGGTTTCGATGAGCAGGCCCAGCCGATGCGCGTAGGTGTGCTCGGCCAGGACGCGCCCGCGCGCCCGCAGGGCCAGGGCCTCGCGGCCCTTTTCGTCGGCCAGCCAGCACCGGGCGCAGTCCTCGATCTCGCCGGGCTCGCGGAACACCGCGCACTCCCGGCCGGGCTCGAACAGCTCGGCCAGCTGCGGCCCGGCATCCGTAAGCAGGAAGCCGCCGCAGGCGGGCACGTCGAAGACCCGCTGGTTCACGGCCCCTTTCATCTGGCGGCTGGTGCAGTTGAAGTTGATTTCCGCCGCGGCGTAGAAGCGCGGCAGGTCGCGGCCGTAATCCAGGGGCGGATGCCAGCGCCAGCCCTGCTCCGGCCCCAGGGCCGCGCGCCAGCCCTCGTCCCCGGCCACCAGGGGCTCCAGAGGCAGGAGACGGCGCACGCAGTCCAGGCGGTACCGGCGGGTGGCCTCCCAGGTGAGCAGGGACTCGAAGGCCAGGCGCGACTCCAGGTCCGGCAGGGCCCGGCTGCGGGTCCAGGCCTCCGGGGCCCGGGCGGCCAGGAAGGCCTCCATGGAGGTTTCGGCCGAGGCGGCGAAGTCCGAGGCCAGGTCCTCGTAGCCCGCCAGGAGCTCCGGGTGGCCCGAGAGCTGCTCCAGACAGCCGTCCACGGCCCGGCGCATGGAATTGCCCACAAAAGAAACCCGGGCGCGCCAGGCCTCGGGCGCAGGCCCGGCCCCGGGCCGGAAGCGCGCGGGGTCCGTGGCCAGGGGCAGGTAGTGGACGTGGGCGAAGCCCAGGGCCGACAGGCTCGCCACCGTGTCCCGGTCCCAGGTGAAGAGAGCAGTGCCGGGCCGGTTCAGGCCCTGGTAGCGGGAAAGGATGAGGTGCGGGTTGTCCACGAACCAGGAGGCCAGGGGCAGGCCCAGGCGCTCCAGGAGCTCGCTCATGCGGCCCTCGCGATCCAGGCCGAAGTGGTTCACGGTGAGCGCGAAGTCGGGCCGGAACTCCACGGCCGCGGCCAGGAGCTCCTCCAGGAATCCGGGCCGCAGGCCCGGCCCCGGCCCCACGTCCAGGCCCAGCCAGGACAGGCCCAGCACGTCCAGGGCCCGGGCGATCTCCCCCATGAGGAAGTAGGGCCGCCGGAACAGGAGCACCCGGGGCATGGTCCCGGCGAAGCGCGGCTGCCGGGCCTTGGCCCAGAAGTCCGCGCGACGGCTGGCCTCCAGGGCCTGCTGCAGGGCGCCGTAATAGTCCGGGTCCAGGCGCAGCCAGAGCGGCAGGGCCACGGCGGCAAATGGCCGTCCGCCCTGCTCCAGTTGCCAGCGGGTCAGCTCCGTCAGCACGGCGCGGGGATCGGGGTCGTCCAGCCAGAGCAGGCCGGGCCGGTGGCGAAAACGCTCGCGCAGGCCGGTGCAAGCCAGGATGGGCTCCTCGCGGTCCACCACGGCCACGGGTCCGCCGCGCTCCAGGAGCCGCTCCAGGGCCAGGCCCAGGCCCGAGCCCAGGAGCACGGGCAGGCCCGCCCCGGCCGGGGGCGGCAGATCCTCCTCGGCCCCGGGTCCGCGGCGGCCCCAAAGGGTCCAGGCCTTGGCCCCGGGAAAGACCCGCAGATCGGCCAGGCGGCCGTCGCGGAGCACGGGCTCCACCCGGTAGTCGCGCTTGCTGGTCATGTTTCCGCCTGCGGCGTGAAAAGTCTGTTGACGATTACTGTTAAACTATTTCCCGATGTTTTCCAGACGGAAGTTGCGCGGCCGCCCTAAAGATTCGACAGCATTCGTCCGATAAGAGGGGCGAAGGGCCGGGATGGGCTCTTTCATCGGCGCGGCCGCCGCGCCCACCCAAGGAAGGGATGCAATGCCGACACCATCGCACGTCTCCGTGGTCCTGGCCATGGATCGCGATACCCCCCTGTTCCACCCGCTCATGCGGTCCCTGGTCCGCCAGACCACGGGACTTGGCGATGTGCAGGTGCTGGTGGTGCGCCCCCGCACGGATGCGCCCTTTCCTGCCGGGCTCCAGCGCTGGAGCGCCATCCTGCCCTGCCGGGAATTCCTCCTTCTGGACGCCGACGGCACGGGCAAGGCGGCCCTGGCCAATGCCGGGGCGGCCCGAGCCGAGGGCCGCAGCCTGCTGTTTCTCTCGCCCGGCCACCGGCTGCTCCCCGGCTTTCTGGAGACCTGTCTGGCGGAACTGGACCAGGGCGCGGACGGAGTCTATGTGGACCGCATTCTGGCCGAGGACCGGGTCCTGCGCCGCCACAACCTGCCGGACTTCCTCCCCCGGGCGCTCCAGACCGCCAACCCCCTGGGACAGGCCGTGCTCCTGCGCCGCGAACTGTTCGAACGCTGCGGCGGACTGAGCGGCCGCACCAGCTACGCCTTCTGGGAACTGTGGATCCGGGCCTGCCAGCAGGGATTCGTCCTGCGGCGGGTGCCCCGGCCCCTGCTCCTCTCCACTCTGCCCGCCCCGCTCCAGGAAGTGAACGCCCGGCAGGAGGCCCTGCTGGTGGTGCGCAACCACGCCTTTTTCCCGGACCTGGTCCTGCGCTGGGCCCTGGCCCTGCTGCGCGGCGAGGCCTGGGCCTTGCCAATGGGGCCGGGCCGCACGCCCAACGAGCGCCAAGTGCGCCTGCTCCTGGAGAACGCCGCCCTGCGCCGCGAGGCCCCGCCCGCCCGGCCGGCAGTCGCGGAAAACCTGTCCTGGGACCGCTTCCTCCCCGGGCAGAGCGCCTCGGCCTGAAACGAAAACGGCCGCCGGAATCCGGCGGCCGTTTTCGTTGGAACCCACAGTCCGGCTCAGAACGCCACGCCGTTCTCGGCCAGGTCCTGGCGCAGGAGCTCGCGCATCCTGCGGCTCACCGGGCCGGGCCGGGCGTCGTGCACGGGCTTGCCGTTGAAGCGGACCACGGACAGGGCGTCGATGGTGGTGCCCACCAGGATGACCTCCCGGGCCTCGAGCAGCTCGCCCTCGGGAATGCCCCGGAAGATGACCTCCATCTCGCGCTTGAGCAGGTCCACCCCGCGCATGAGCGTGGTGCCGGCCAGGGCGTTGGTGAACTCCGGAATGGAGAGCCGCCCCTTGGCGTCCACGATGCAGACGTTCTCCGTGGCGCCCTCGGCCAGGAAGCCCTGCTCGTCGAAACACAGGGCGTAGTCGTAACCTTTCTGCACGGCCTCGCGCTTCATGAGCACGTTGGGCAGATAGTTGGTGGTCTTGATGGTGGCCAGCCAGGCCTGCTTGGCCGGAATGGCGGCCTTGAAGGCCGTGACGCCCTTCTCGTACACGTCCTCGGTCTTGAGGTGGATGTCGTAGGCCACCACGTAGAGGCTGGGCACCGGGCATTCGAAGGGGTCGATGCCGAAACCGCCCGGGCCGCGGCCCAGGAGCACGCGCACCAGCCCGTCGGGCTTGCCCGCGGCCTTGGCCACCTGGAGCACGATGCCGCGGATCTCCTCCCAGGAGCAGGGCGGCTCCAGGTGGATGCCCTGGCAGGAGGAGCGCATGCGCTTCAGGTGGGCGTCCAGCTGATAGACCTTGCCGCCGATGAACTTGGCCGTCTCGAAGACCCCGTCGCCGCGGTGGGCGATGTGGTCGTCCCAGGGCATGAGCATGAGCCGGGGGTCCGTGCCGATGAGGCCCACCCGGTAGTCGTAGAAGGCCAGGACCTGCTCGGCCCCGGGACGGATGGCGTCCAGCAGGGCCTGCAAATAGTCGTCGAAGCCCGCCACTCGCAACATCAGGGCACCCGCACCAAGCCGCGGCGCAGGAGCTCCTCGCCGATCTGCACGGCGTTGAGCGCCGCGCCCTTGCGGATGTTGTCGGCCACCACCCAGAGGTTCAGGCCGTTCTCGATGCTCTCGTCCTCGCGGATGCGGCCCACGAACACGTCGTCCTCGCCCGCGGCGTGCACCGGCATCGGGTAGGCCTTCTTCTCCGGGTAGTCCAGCACCGTGATGCCCGGGGCCTTGGCCAGGAGCAGGCGGCACTCCTCGGCGCTCATCTTCTCGGCGGTCTCGATGTTCACGGACTCGGAGTGGCCGTAGAACACCGGCACGCGCACCGTGGTGGCCGTGACACGGATGCTGTCGTCGCCCATGATCTTCTTGGTCTCGTTGACCATCTTCATCTCTTCCTTGGTGTAGCCGTTGTCCAGGAAGACGTCGATCTGGGGCAGGCAGTTGAAGGCGATCTGGTGCGGATAGACGTCCGGCACCACGTCCTGGCCGTTGAACAGGCGGCGCACCTGGGTCTCCAACTCCACGATGGCCTTGTGCCCGGTGCCGGACACGGCCTGGTAGGTGGAGACCACGATGCGCTTGATCTTGGCCTCGTCGTGGATGGGCTTCAGGGCCACCACCATCTGGATGGTGGAGCAGTTGGGATTGGCGATGATGCCCTTGTGCCAGTCCAGGTCGTGGGGGTTCACCTCGGGCACCACCAGGGGCACGGCCGGGTCCATGCGCCAGGCGCTGGAGTTGTCCACCACCACGCAGCCGGCCTTGGCCGCCAGGGGGGCGAATTTCAGGGAAGTGCCGCCGCCCGCGGAAAAGAGCGCCAGGTCGAAGCCCTGGAAGGAGTCTTCCGTGAGCTCGCGCACGGTGAGCTCCTGGCCGTTGAACTCCACGCGGCTCCCGGCCGAACGGCTGGAGGCGAACGGGACCACCTCGGCAGCCGGAAATTCCCGCTGCTCCAGGACCTTGAGCATCTCGCGGCCCACGGCCCCCGTGGCCCCGCAGACCGCCACGCGCAACTGCTGCTTGCTCATGCTTTCCCCCTACAACTTCAGGTTGCCCGCGATCTCAAGGCAGGCCTCGGCGCGGTTGAGCGTATAGAGATGCACTCCGGGCGCACCCCTGTCAATAAGGTCCTGGGCCTGCCGTGTGGCGTGGGCCAGCCCCAGCGCGCGCACGGCCTCGTCGCCGCCCCGGGCGAAGGTCTGCTCCAGGATCTCGTAGAACCCGCCGAACACCGCGCGGCCGTTGAGCCCGGCGATGAACTGGGCGGACTTCATGCTCATGACCGGCAGGATGCCGGGCAGCACGGGCACGCGGAGACCCAGTTCGCGCAGCCGGCGCACGTAGCCGAAATAATGCTCATTGTCGTAGAAAAGCTGGGTGACCACGAAGTCGCCGCCCGCGTCCACCTTGAACTTGAGCCACTTCAGGTCGTCCTCCAGCGTGGGCGACTCCGGGTGCTTGGTGGGGATGCCCGCCACGCCCACGCCCAGGTCCGGGTACTCCCGCCGGATGAAGGACACCAGGTCCGAGGCGTGCCGGAACTCCTGGCCTTCGAAGCGGAAGTCCGGCCGGTCCCTGGGCGGGTCGCCGCGCAGGGCCAGCACGTTGTGGATGTCCGCCGCCGCCAGCTCCCTCAGAAAGCCGTGCAGGCCCGAAGCGGACGCGCCCACGCAGGTGAGGTGGGCCATGGGCTCCAGACCCATGTCCCGCTTGAGGCACCTGACCACGTCCAGGGTGTTGGCCTGGGTGCCGCCCCCCGCGCCGTAGGTCACGGAGACGAAGAGCGGGGACAGGACCTTGAGCTTCTCCACCTCGGCGTAGAACGCGGGCCAGGTGGCGCGGTCCTTGGGCGGGAAGAACTCCAGGGACAGGAAGGGCGAACGGCTCTGGGCCATGAGCTGGGCGATCTTCACGCGACTCTCCTCTTGTCGGCTAGAATCCCTTGGGCCCGGCGTAGGTCTTGAGGGCCTCCACGATCTCCACGTCCGCGGGCAGGAAGGCCCGCGTCCCGGTCTGCCCCGGCAGGATCCAGGCCAGGGACTGGCCCTCGGCCGGAAACGGCGCGCCACGGAAGGCGTGCACGTGGAAAAAGGTCAGGTGCACCAGGAGCCCGTCGTACTGGTGGCTCTTCTCGCGCCAGAAGCCGAAGGCCGTGGGCGTGATGCGCAGTTCCTCCTGGAGCTCGCGCGCCAGGGCGGCCTCGGCGCTCTCGCCCGGGATGATCTTGCCGCCGGGGAACTCCCACATGTGGGCGAAGGCCTTGCCATCGGGCCGATCCACGGCCAGGAACTGCGCCCCCTTCCAGACGATGCCCGCCACCACGCGGATTTCCCGGCTCATTCTCCCAGAAGCTCCTGCTTGCGGCTGTTCAATTCTTCCATGTCTTGCTCCAGGCGGCCCATGCGGTCAAGGAGCTTCTCCACCCAGTCCGAGGTTTCGCGGTAGCTGTTGTTCAGCTCCAGGGCCTTGCCCGGATCGGCATAGGTGGCAGGATCGTTCAGCGCGGCCTCCTGCTCGGCCTGGGCGGCCAGGGCCTTGTCCAGGTCCCGTTCCAGGGCCGCGTACTCGTCCTTGAGGGGCTTCATCTCGCGCGAGATGCGGTTGCGGATCTCGGCGTTGCGGCGCTTGTCCTCCTTGCCCTGCTTCGGCCTGGCCGCGGCGGCCGGGGCCGCCTGGAGCGCAGGGGCGGCAGAGGACGCGGGCGCGGCCTTGGCCGCGGCCTGCTCGGCCCGGCGGCAGGCGTCGTACTCCTCGAACCCGCCCGGGAAGGCCACGATGCCGGTCTGGGACAGGCTCCATATCTCGTCGGCCACCTCGCTCATGAGGTAGCGGTCGTGGGCCACGAAGAGAAGCGTGCCCTCGTAGTCGCGCAGGGCCTGCACCAGCCCCTCGCGGCTTTCCAGGTCCAGGTGGTTGGTGGGCTCGTCCAGCACCAGGAGGTTGGCCCGGGCCAGGAACAAGGTGGCCAGGAGCAGGCGGCTCTTCTCGCCGCCGGAGAGCGCGGCCACGGGCCGCTCGAAATAGGGCTCGCCCAGGAGGAACAGGCCCAGCACGCCCATGAGCTGCTCCTCGTTGTTGCGCGGGTCCGAAAGCCGCCGGATCTCGGAGAGCACGCTGCCCGCGGGCCGCAGGATTTCGGTCTGGTGCTGGCTGAAATAGGCCAGGTCCGTGTTGGAGCCGATCTTCACGTGGCCGTGGGTGGGCGAGAGCCGCCCGGCGATGAGCTTGAGGAGCGTGGACTTGCCCGCCCCGTTGGGCGCGGCCAGGGCGATCTTGCGGCCGCGGAAAAGCTGGAAGTTGAGCTTGTGCCAGACCTTGTGGTCGCCCTTATAGGCGAACTCCAGGTCCACGGCCGAGATGGCCACCTTGTCCCCGCGCCGGGGTTCGGGCAGGTTGAAGGCCAGGCTGCGGCCGGGCCGGGCTGCGTTGGAGGCGTCCTGGACCCTGGACAGCTCGGCCTGGAGCTTCTCCACCTTCTTGAGCTTGCTCTGGGCCTGGGCCGCCTTGCGGGCCTTGACACGGAAGCGGCGGATGTAGTCCTGCTCGTGCTCGATGCGGGCCGAAATCTTGGCCGCCTCGCGCTCGCGCTGCTGGGCGGTCTCGGCCTCCCACTCCAGGAACCCGGCAAAGGAGCCCTTGCGCAGCACGGGCCGGGCTCCGCCCAGGAACAGGACGTGGGAGCCCACCTTGTCCAGGAAGACGCGGTCGTGGGCCACGAAGGCCACGGCCCCGCGGAAGTTCAGGAGATAGTTCTCCAGCCACTCCACGGCCTCCAGGTCCAGGTGGTTGGTGGGCTCGTCCAGGAGCAGGATGTCCGCGCCCTGGAGCAGGACCCGGGCCAGCTTGGAACGCTCGCGCCAGCCGCCGGAAAGCTCGCCGATGCGGCGGTAGAGCTTGTCCTCGGAAAAGCCCAGGCCCGTGAGGATGGTGCGGGCGCGGTGCTCGGGATTGTAGCCGATGCGCGACTCCAGGTCGGCCTGGCGCTCGGAAAGCCGCAGGAGTGCGGCCTCGTCGTGGGCCTCGGCGGCCCGCTCCCACTCCCGCCAGAACTCGCCCCAGGAGGGAAGAGCCGCCAGGACCCAGGGCAGCAGGGCCTGGTCCAGGTCCCCGTCGCCCAGTTCCTGGGCCACGTAGCCCAGGCGCGCGCCCTTTTCCATGGCCACCTGGCCGCCGTCCGGCTCCACCTCGCCGGCCAGGATGCGCAACAGCGTGCTCTTGCCGCAGCCGTTGGGGCCGGCCACGGCCAGACGCATGCCCGGGGCCACCTCGAAGGAGAGGCCGTCGAACAGGTCCTCGCCGCCGTAGGCCTTGACCAGATTGGTGACCGTGATGCGCGACATGGAAAACCCCGGCAAAAAACCTTTGGCAATCAGGAACAGAGCCAATAGTATGAGCCCGCAAGGAAGGCAAGCCGCATGTCCGGAACCTGGTGGGTTTATCTCCTGCGCTGCGCCGACGGCAGCCTCTACTGCGGGGTGACCACGGACCTGGACCGCCGCCTGGCCGAGCACAACGCGGGCACGGGCGCGCGCTACACCCGGGCCCGGCTGCCCGTGGCCCTGGCGGCCAGCGCGCCCTGCCCGGGCCGGAGCGCGGCGCTCAGGGCCGAGGCTGCGGTGAAGCGGCGCAGGCGGGCGGACAAGATGGCCTTTGTCCTGGAACTGGCGCACGCCGAAGGGACCCCATGAGCACCTTCGCCTTTGTCCTGGTCACGCTGGCCATCGGCCTCGGCTACTATCTCCTTTTCGATCGCCGCAGGAAGAACTGGCAGGAGCGCAATCCCGGCAAGAAGCACAATCCCATCGACGAATGGCTCTGGGGCAAGCGGCCGGACGACGATGACGAGGACGAGGACCGCGGACGCTAGGCCCGCGCCGCTTCCCTGCCGACTTCCCCGTGTTCGCCCTTTTCCCGGCCCTGCGCCGCCGTCTTTACCTACGTCGAATATAGTCCATGCTGTTTATCCTCGGTATGGCGCCTGTGCTGTGCGTGGCGCTCCATCAGAGACCCCAACCCCAGGAGGCGAGGTATGGTGCGACAGTCCCCCGCTCAGTGGATGTCCTGGTCAGCCGCGTGATGAACAACCAGGAGATTATCAGTAAAATTAAGACGGATCCTGTTGAGGAGTTGCAAAAAATTGCGAAGCAAGTCGTCAGGGACTTGCCCAGAGCTGCGCCGCTGGCCTGGGACAAGTGGATTTACCGAGTGGTGGTTTTCGTTCTCGGCGTTACAGTGATAGCGGCCCTAATCGGAGCCATTGCGCTCACCTTTCAAAGCGGAGACGCGAAAACCCCGGATGTGCTCACCGCACTCGGCTCGGCGGCAGTGGGCGCATTGGCCGGACTGCTTGCACCCTCTCCCACCAGCAAGTAACGCCTCGAAACTTCTTAACAAAAAGGGCCGGGGCGTTGCCCCGGCCCTTGGCTGTTCAGATGTTGGCCAGCACGGCCGCGCCCATGGCGCTGCCCGAAACCCTGGTCCTGCCCGGCTCCATGATGTCGCCGGTGCGCAGGCCCTGGTCCAGGGTCCGCGACACCGCGGCCTCGATGCTGCGGGCCTCCTCCTCCATGTTCAGGGAGTAACGCAGGAGCATGGCAACCGAGAGGATGGTGGCGATGGGATTGGCCAGATCCTTGCCCGCGATGTCCGGGGCCGAGCCGTGGATGGGCTCGTACAGGCCGGGGCCGGATTCGCCCAGGGAGGCCGAGGGCAGCATGCCGATGGAGCCGGTGATGACCGCGGCCTCGTCCGAGAGGATGTCGCCGAACAGGTTGCCGGTGACGAGCACATCGAACTGGGACGGGTCGCGCACCAGCTGCATGGCCGCGTTGTCCACGTACATGTGGGAGAGCTCCACGTCCGGGAACTCGGCGCCCACCTCCACCACCACCTCGCGCCAAAGCCGGGACACGTCCAGGACGTTGGCCTTGTCCACGGAGCAGACCCGGCGCCTGCGCTTGCGCGCCGCCTCGAAGGCCACCCGGGCGATGCGCCGGACCTCGCGCTCGTGATAGACCATGGTGTTGAAGCCCACGCGCTCGCCGCCGTGGGTCTCGACGCCCCGGGGCTCGCCGAAGTAGATGCCCCCGGTGAGCTCGCGGATGACCAGCACGTCCACGCCGCGCTCCACGATGTCCGGCCGCAGCAGGCAGGCCGAGCGCAACTGCGGAAAGAGCGAGGCGGGCCGCAGGTTGGCGAAGAGTCCCAGGGCCTTGCGGATGCCCAGAAGCCCCTTCTCGGGCCGGATGGCCGGGTCGATGGTGTCCCACTTGGGGCCGCCCACCGCGCCCAGGAGCACGGCGTCCGAGGCCCGGCAGGCCTCCACCGTGGCCTCGGGCAAGGGCCCGCCCGTGGCGTCGATGGCCGCCCCGCCGATGAGCTGCTGGTCCAGCTCCACCTCGTGGCCGAACTTCTCGGCCACGGTCAGCAGGACCTTCAAGGCTTGGTCGGTGATCTCCGGGCCGATGCCGTCGCCCGGTAGCACGCAGATCTTCATTCTCGACTCCAGCGAATCAATAGATTGTTATTCCAATATGTTAAAAAATGGCTACTTGGAATGAACGCCCTGCTTCAGCCGGGCCTTCACGTAGTTCACCAGGCCGCCCGCATCCAGGAGCTCCTGCATGGACGGGGGCACCGGCGCGCAACGCACGCTCGCGCCCGTGGTCTTGTTGTGGATGACCCCGGCCTCGGTGTCCACCTCCAGGGTGTCGCCGTCGCGGAGCCTGTCGGCGTCCTCGCCAACCTCCAGCAGGGTGAGCCCCATGTTGAAGCCGTTGCGGTAGAAGATGCGCGCGAAGCTCTTGGCCACCACCACCGGGATGCCCGCGCCCAGGATGGCGATGGGTGCGTGCTCCCGCGAGGAGCCGCAGCCGAAGTTCTCGCCGCCCACGATGACGTCGTTCTTCTTGACCCGCTTGATCCAGCCGGGCTCCAGGCCCTCCATGCAGTTGGACCCCAGCAGCTCGTGGTCCGTGGTCACCAGGAAGCGGGCCGGGATGATGGCGTCGGTGTCGATGTGGTCGCCCACCTTGTGGGCCGTGCCTGTGATGATCATGACAGCCTCCTACAGCGCGGCCGGATGGATGATCTCGCCGGCCACGGCCCCGGCGGCGGCCACGGCGGGATTGCAAAGATAGACCTCGGATTCGAGGCTGCCCATGCGGCCCTTGAAGTTGCGGTTGGTGGTGGCCAGGGCGCGTTCGCCCTTGGCCAGGATGCCCATGTGCCCGCCCAGGCAGGGGCCGCAGGTGGGCGGCCCCACGATGCAGCCGGCCTCCATGAAGGTCTCCAGGAGACCTTCCTTGAGCGCCATGCGCCAGATGTTCGGGGTGGCGGGCAGGACCACGCAGCGCAGGTTCTTCTTCACCTTGCGGCCCTTGAGCACGGCCGCGGCCTGGCGCAGGTCCTCGATGCGGCCGTTGGTGCAGGAGCCGATGACGGTCTGGTCCAGGCGCAGGCCCTTGACCGCGCTCACGGGCTTCACGTTGTCCGGCAGGTGCGGGCAGGCGATCTGGGGCTCCATGCCCGTGGCGTCCAGCCGGATCACGCGCTCGTAGGCCGCGCCCGGGTCCGCGTCCAGGGTCTCGGCGTGGCGGCCCGCAGCCTTGCAGTAGGCCACGGTCTTGGCGTCCGAGGGGAAGAGCCCCACCTTGCCGCCGGCCTCGATGGCCATGTTGGCCATGGTCATGCGGCCCTCCACCGAGAGCGCGGCGGTAAGCGGACCGCCGAACTCCAGGGCCTTGTAAAGGGCGCCGGACACGCCGGTCTTGCCGATGACCGCCAGGATGAGATCCTTGGCCCCCACGAAGGGGCCGAGTTCGCCGGACATCTCCACCCGGATGGTGGGCGGCACCTTGAACCAAGTCTCGCCCAGGACCATGGCCGCGGCGATGTCCGTGGAGCCCATGCCCGTGGCGAAGGCCCCCAGGCCGCCATAGGTGCAGGTGTGGCTGTCCGCACCCACCACCACGTCGCCCGGACCCACCAGGCCCAGCTCGGGCAGGAGCGCGTGCTCCACGCCCACGTCGCCGCCCTCGTAGTAGTGGGTCACGCCCGTCTCCTGCGCGAATTCGCGCACCACGCGCACCTGCTCGGCCGAGTCGATGTCCTTGTTGGGCGTGAAGTGGTCGCAGACCAGGGCCACGCGGTCGCGGTCAAAGACCTGCTTCGCGCCCATGGCCCGGAAGGACTTGATGGCCAGCGGCGCGGTGATGTCGTTGGCCAGGACCAGGCTCACCCGGCAGCGCACGATGCGCCCGGCTTCCGAGGCGTCGTCGTCGGTGTGGGCCTGCAGGATCTTCTCCGCTAAAGTGTTGGGCATTCCCGTTTCTCCTCTTTGGTCTTCTCCAGGCGGTTCAACGCCGTGATGAAGGCCTGGGCGCTGGCCACCAGCACGTCCTCGCTGGTGCCGCGTCCCACGGCCCTGAACCCGTTGTCGGCGATGCGCACGGTCACCGCGCCCTGGGCGTCGGTGCCGCCCGTGACCGCGTTGACCTGGTAGCGCTCCAGGCTGGGCTTCATGCCCACCATGCGGCTGATGCACTTGAAGATGGCGTCCACCGGGCCTTCGCCGAAGGCCGAGCCGCGGCGTGTCTCCACGCCGTCGGCGGTGACGAACTCCATGACCACCGCGGCGTGCGGCGGCACCCCGCCCGTGGCCGAAAACACGCTCATGTCCTTGAGCCGGTACTTGTCGCGGCGTCGATAGACCTTTTCCAGGACCAGGGCCTCCACGTCCTCGTCAAAGACCTGCTCCTTCTTGTCCGCCAGCTCCTTCACCGCGCCGAAGACCACGGCCAGTTGGGCGTCGTCCAGGGAATAGCCCAGCTCCTCGATCTTGCGCTTGATGGCGTGGGAGCCGGAGTGCTTGCCGATGACCATCTCCGTGCCGGAGCGGCCCACGGACTGCGGGGTCATGATCTCGTAGGTCAGGCGGTTCTTGAGCACGCCGTCCTGGTGGATGCCGGACTCGTGGGCGAAGGCGTTGGGCCCAACGATGGGCTTGTAGGGCGGGATGGGCTGGCCGATGATCTGCGAGAGCCTGCGGCAGGCCGGGTAGATCTGCTCGGTCTTGATGTTCGTCTCAAAGGGATAGACGTCCGGCCGGGTGTGCATGGCCATGACCACCTCTTCCAGGGCCACGTTGCCCGCGCGCTCGCCGATGCCGAGCACTGTGCCCTCCACCTGCCGGGCCCCGGCCCGCACCGCGGCCAGGGTGTTGGCCACGGCCAGGCCCAGATCGTTGTGGCAGTGCACGCTGAAGACGACCTTGTCCGCGCCGTCAACGTGTCCCAGGAGGTAGGCGATGAGCTCGGCGTACTCGTGGGGCTGGATGTAGCCCACGGTGTCCGGGATGTTCAGGACCTTGGCCCCGGCCTTGACCGCCACGGAGCAGACCTTGGCCAAAAACTCCCAGTTGGAGCGCGAGGCGTCCTCGGCCGAGAACTCCACGTCGGAGGTGTGGCGCACCGCCTGGCGCACGGCCGCGTCGGCCATTTCCAGAACCTGCTCCGGGGTCTTGCGGAGCTTGTGCTTCATGTGGATGTCGGAGGTGGCCAGGAAGGTATGGATGCGCGGGTTTTTCGCGCCCGCGATGGCCTCCCAGCCGCGGTCGATGTCCTGGGGCATGGCCCGGCACAGGCCCGCCACCCGGACTTCGCCCACGGCCGCGGCGATGGCCTGCACGGCCTCGAAATCGCCCTGGCTGGCGGCCGGGAACCCGGCTTCGATGATGTCCACGCCGAGCGCCTCCAGCTGGCGGGCCATGCTCACCTTTTCCTGGGTGTTCATGGTCGCGCCCGGGGACTGCTCGCCGTCACGAAGGGTGGTATCGAAAACATAGATGCGATCGGACATTGTTTTTTCCTCCACTGCCGCCCATCGTCCGATGGGTTTACTCCAGATGCCATGTATTGAGCAACACGCCGCGGCCCGGACTCCCGGCCCGCTCCGCCGGCGTCCTTGACGCAAGATGTCTGGCGGGGTTCAGGCTAGGATAGCTTGGGGGTCTCGCGTAGGAGCTTGGAGCTTCTGCGGGAGAGGTAGAACAGCGTGTAGAGCACGCCGGAGGCGATGTAGCCGAGGAAAAGCAGGAAGCCCAAGGCCCGGGGCCGCGAGGCCACGAGCACGAAGAGCAGGATGGCCGTGACCATGGAGCTGAAGGGATGGGCCTTCAAAAAGCCGTATTCCTTGAACGAGGCGAAGCGGATGGTGCTGACCATGAGGAAGGAGAGCACGTAGGCCATGACCAGCACGCCCACGGCCAGGGGCTGTCCCAGCCAGGCCTCGGGGATGTAGGGCGTGAACAGGACCAGGGTGGCCAGGGTGCAGGCCTGGGCCGGGATGGGCAGGCCGATGAAGAACTTCTTGGAGATGACCTTGGTCTGCACGTTGAAGCGGGCCAGCCGCAGTGCGCCGCAGGCCACCAGGAGGAAGGCGGCCATGAGGCCCAGGCGGCCGAACTGCTGGAGCTTCCAGAAGTAGGCCAGCACGGCCGGGGTCACGCCGAAGGCTACCAGGTCGGCCAGGGAGTCGTACTGCACGCCGAACTCGCTGCTGGTGCCTGTGAGCCGGGCCACCTTGCCGTCCAGGCCGTCCAGGAGCCCGCTGCCCAGGATGGCCAAGGCGCAGAGCTCGAAACGGCCCTGCACGGCCCAGAGAATGCCCAGGAACCCCACGAACAGGCTGGCCGTGGTGAACAGGTTGGGCAGGATGTACACGCCTTTGTGGCGCGGCAGGGGTCTTTCGCTCATTGCTTCCGGTCGCTTCAGCCCTGACGCTTCACGGCGACCACGGTCTGGCCGGCGAACACCGCGTCGCCGACATATACGCTGCAATCGTAACCATCGGGGAGGTAAAGGTCAACTCGGGAGCCGAACTTGATCAGGCCGAACCGCTCGGCGCGCTTGAGCTTGTCGCCCTTTTCGGCCCAGCACACGATGCGCCGGGCGATGAGCCCAGCGATCTGGACCACGGTAAAGCGCTGGTTGCCCTTGCCCACGATCTCCACCACGTTGCGCTCGTTGTCCTTGCTGGACTTGTCCAGAGAGGCGTTGAAGAACTTGCCGGGGTGGTAGTGGATGGCCTGGATGGTGCCGGACACGGGCATGCGGTTCACGTGCACGTCGAAGACATTCATGAACACGCAGATGACCTGGCGGGCCTCGCCGGAGACCGGATCGATCTCGCGGCCGATCTTGATGATCTTGCCGTCGGCCGGGGAGACCACGGCCTCGGCGTCCTCGGGCTGCACCCGCTCGGGATCGCGGAAAAAATTGAGCGTCAGGCCGCAGACCACGAGCAGGACCACTGTCATGAACCACCAGCCCAGCAGGGCGAAAACCAGGGCGCACAGGGCCGTGAACAGGATGTAGGGCAGGCCCTCCAGACTCACGGCCACCGACGGCTTCAGCATTCTCCCCTCCCCACAGCGTTTCCGAATCCCTAACCGGGCCGGGCCTGGAGGTCAACCGCCGGGCCTTTGCAAGACCCGCGGGCCTCGGCTATGCTTTGCGCCATGGACCCGGTGACCCACGCCGCCACGGGCCTGCTGGCCGCCCAGGCCGCGGGCCGCGCCCTGGGGAAGCCCCGCGGGCTCGTCCCTTTCTGCCTGGCCGCCGCGCTGTTGCCCGACCTGGACAACTTCGGCTCGGGCGGCGACCCGGGCCGCTACCTCCTCTACCACCGGGCCCTGTCCCACTCGCTGCTGGCCGCGCCGGTCCTGGCCCTGGCCCTGGCCGGGATATGGAAGGCGCTCCGCCGCGACACGCCCCTGCGCCAGGCCTGGGGCCTGGCCCTGGCCCTGCTCCTGGGCCATCTCTGGCTGGACTACGTCACGGCCTACGGCACCCAGCTCCTGGCCCCGTTCTCCAGCGCCCGCCTGACCCTGGAGGCCGTGTTCATCATTGATCCGGCGTTCACCGCAAGCCTGCTGGCCGCAATCCTGGCGGCGCGTCTGCTGCCCGCGGCGCGCACGCGCATCGCCCTGGCGGCCCTGACCTGGGTCCTGGCCTATCCCCTGCTCTGCTGGTCCGTGCGCCTGGGCCTGGAGCAGCACCTGGCGCAGCGCCTGCACGAGCGGAGCGAGAGCTTCCAGAGCCTTCGCCTCTCGCCCGAGGCCTTCTCGCCCTGGTACTGGAAATCCGTAGAGGACCGCGGCGAATCCTACACCCTGGGCCTGGTGCGCGCGCTCGATCCCCTGCCCCGGCCCACGCGGACTTACGCCAAGGCCGACCGCGCCCTGCTCCGGGATCTGGGCCGCGAAGCGGACATCTTCCGGACCTACGACTGGTTCAGCCTCTACCCGGCCGTGCTGGAGGTCGGCGACGGGAACCGCCGCGTGCTCACCTTCCTGGACCTGCGCTTCGTGAGCCTGCATCCCCTGGTTCAGGCCGTGCGCGGGGAGGACCGCATCCCCCTGTTCAGCCTCACGGCCGTGCTCGATCCCACGGGCCGCCACCTCCTGGGCTACAGCTTCCGCCGCCAGGGCGAACCGGTGCGCGCGCTCCCGGACCGCTGACGTGCTCTGGTTCTGGCTTTCCCTGCTCACGGCCCTGTCCTCGGCCACGGAATCGGCCGTGGCCAAGCGCTCCTTCTCGGACCTGGACCCCTGGTCCATGAGCGCCTATCCTCTGGCCTATTCCCTGCCCTTCTTCCTGGGCCTGCTCCTGCTGCGGGGCTTCTCCGGGGTGGAGCCGGGGTTCTGGGCCAGCCAGGCCGTGCTCCTGCCCCTGAATTCGGCGGGCTATCTCCTGCACATGCGGGCCATCCAGGTCTCGCCCCTGTCCCTGACCATGCCCTTTTTGAGCCTGACCCCGGTCTTCGCCATCGTCACCGGCCAGCTCCTGCTCGGCGAGACGCCCACCTGGGCCGGGGGCGTGGGCATCGTGGCGGCCACGGCCGGGGGCTACGTGCTCCACATGCGCAGGGGCCATGGCTCCTTCTGGGCTCCGCTGGCCTCCATCCGGCGCGAGCGAGGAAGCCTGTACATGCTCACGGCGGCCTGCATCTACGGGCTCACGGGCGTGCTCGGCAAAAAGACCGTGCTCCAGTCCGATCCCCTGTTCGCGGTGTGCGCCACCTTCACGCTCCAGTCCGTCCTGCTCCTGGGCGGCATGGCCCTGGCCGGGCGGCTGCGGCTGCGGGACCTGGCACGACGGCCCGGCCGGGGACTGGCCGTGGCCGGACTGCTCCTGGCCCACCTCCTCTGCCACTACCAGGCCATCGCCCTGACCCAGGCCGCCTACATGCTCTCCATCAAGCGTCTCAACGGCCTGTTCGGGACGCTCTGGGGCTGGGCCATGTTCCGGGAGACGGACATGGGCTTCCGCCTGGCCGGGGCCGGGCTCATGGCCGCCGGAGCGGTGGTTCTGGCGTTCTGGGGCTAGCCGGGGCTAGCTGGGACGGGGCAGCAGGGCGCGGCCCAGGGGCGTGAGGCAGGCCAGGAACTCCTCGCCCAGGCGGTGCAGGGCCAGGACTTGGTCCCCGCTCACCAATCCCTGGGGACAGCAGTCCTCCAGGTCGCAGCCGCCCTGAAACCCGTTGCCCTGGGACAGGAACATGGAGACGTTCATCTCCGGGCTATAGACGATGAAGCCCTCGGGAAAGAAAACCGTGTCCCGCAGCCGTTCGGCGCAGGAGGCCTTGAGCCCGGCCAAAAGGCCCGCGAAGCGGCCGCGGCGCTCGGGCTGGCCGCTGGAAATGAAGGTGAAGGGGCCGCCCGGCACCAGCAGGCAGGGGTCCTGCTCCGGCCCGGCCAGGACCACCGGCCCCAGGCCCAGGCTGCGCGCCAGCACCGCGGAACGCCGGAACACCAGAGGGTCGCTTTCCAGGCCCCAGACCTCGGGCTCGTCAAAGCCGTTGCGCCGGGCCTGGGCCAGGGCGCCGAGCATGAGCAGTCCGGCGCCCGTGCCGATGTCCAGGCCCAGATAGGGCCTCTCCAGAATCCCGGACGGCAGGCGGTGCAGGGCCACTGCCCGCAGCAGGGCCGCGGCCCGGGGCAGGTCGGCCAGGAAACGCAGGGCCGGGGCGCACTGGCGCAGGCCGTTCATGACCTCGGCGTCGTCGCCCTCCTCGTTCAGGCTGCGGTGGCGGTGGAACTGCTCGAAGAGCCGGGTGATGTCCGGCAGGGCCACCACGGCCTCCTGGGCCCCTTCATAGAGGTAGGCAAAAAAGTACTTGGCCGTGAGGTTGAGGAACAGGGCCGGGTCCGTGGCCCGGCGCGGGTCGCAGAGTTCCTCCAGGTCGCGGGTCAGGGGGCTGCGCCGGTACTGGCCGGGCAGGAGGATCACGGCGTCCTGGGCGGTGTGGCTGGCGGCGCGGGAAGCTGCGGCGTGGGACGGCATGCGGAACGGCTCCTCCGGTTCAGGGCGGGACAGGCACAATTTTCCCTGCCCGGCCACCTTGCAGGGACCGTACCGGCGCGCTCCGGATGCGCGGAAACCGTTCGTCTAGGCCGCGCGACAGTCCTTTTCGCGGGCCGTCAGGAGTTTTTCATAGGCCCGGCCCCAGCGGCACAGGGCCTTGAGCACGGGCATGACGCCCTGCCCCAGCTCGGTGAGGGTGTAGTCCACCCGGGGCGGCACCTCGGCGTGGACCCGGCGTAGGACCATGCCGTCGGCCTCCAGCTCGCGCAGCTGCTGGGTGAGCATCTTCTGGGTGATGCTCGGCATGGATTTGCGGATCTCGCCGAAACGCAGGGTGCCGCGCCGACCCAGGTGATAGAGGATCACGGGCTTCCACTTCCCGCCGATGATCTGGAGCGTCAGCTCCACGGAACAGGAATAGACCCGGTTGCCCAGGGTCTTGAGCCCGCAGTTGGGCGCCGTTTCGGATTCCTTGCTCTTCGCCATTGGTTTCTCCAAGGATACTATATGACTTTAAGGTGCCTGCTTGCTTTTTCGCACATACTGCATGAAACAAGGGTCAGTGTAAACCCGAAACCCGGGAGGTTCCCATGGAACTCTTCGACGCCATCCACACCCGCCGCAGCATCCGCAAGTACGCGGACCGCTGGTAGGGGGACGCCATGCACGCCGACCTCGGGCCGGTCCTGGCCCTCTACCCCACGCTCACGACCATCGTGGGCGCGCACTGCGGCGGCAAGCCCAACTTCCTGGCCGTGGCGCACCTGAGCCCCATGAACCACGGTACGCCCCAGTACCTGGCCATCGGCCTGAACAAGGCCCACCACACCAACGCTGGCATCCTGGAAAACGGCCAGTTCAGTATCAACATCCCGGGCCAGGACCTCCTGGCGGAGACGGACTACGTGGGCCTCGTCTCCGGCAAGAACACGGACAAGTCCGGGCTGTTCGAGGTCTTCTACGGCCAGCTCCCGGCCGCGCCCCTCATCCGCGACTGCCCGGTGTGCATGGAGTGCCGCCTGCACCAGACCCTGGTGCTGGGCGCGCACGACATCTTCATCGGCGAGTTGGTGGCCACCCACGCCGACCCGACCGTGCTCACGGACGGCAGGATCGACGTGGCCAAGATCCGGCCCATGCTCTTCGACATGCCGCTCAAGAAGTACCGCGCCCTGGGGCCGGTGCTGGGCGACTGCTGGAGCGCGGGCAAGGCCCTCAAACACAAGGACGCGCAATGAAAAGGAAGCTCGGCGCGGTCAACGCGCTCTACCCCTCGCTCACCGTGCTGGCGGGCGCGGTGGTGGACGGCAGGCCCAACTTCATCACCGTGGCCCACGTGGGCATCCTGAACCACGCCACGCCCCAGTACCTCTCCATCAGCCTGGTCAAGAGCCGCCACACCGCGCGCGGCATCCGCGAGCACGGGCAGTTCAGCATCTGTCTGCCCTCCGAGGACCTGGTGGCCGAGACCGACTACGTGGGCATGGTCTCGGGCAGGGACGTGGACAAGTCCGGGCTCTTCGAGCTCTTTGCGGGCGACCTGCCGTTCGCCCCGCTCATCGCCCGCTGCCCGGTGTGCATGGAGCTGACCCTGCACGAGACCCTGGACCTCACGACCCACGACGTGTTCGTGGGCCGCCTGGAAGCCACCTGGGCCGACGAGGACGTGGTCCTGGACGGCCGCGTGGATTTCGCCAAATCCCGCCCCCTGCTCTACGATCCCCTGCGCCGCTACTGGACCCTGGGCCGGGTGGCGGCCCAGGCCTGGAGCGTGGGCAAGACCCTCAAGAACAAGGAGAGGAAATGAGCCGCCAGATCAGCCTGGACGTGGACCGCGAGCGCTGCGCCCGCGACGGGCTCTGCGTCCGCGAATGCCCCCTGGGTCTCATCGAACTGGACGAGAACGACTTCCCGCGGCTGCGCAAGGCCGCGGAACGCCTTTGCTTCGGCTGCGGCCATTGCGTGGCGGTCTGCCCCAAGGCCGCGCTCTGCCTCAACGGCCGCGATCCCGAGAGCCTGACCCCGGTGGACCGCTCCTGGAAGCCGGAGCCGGAAAAACTCCGCAACTTCCTGGCCGCGCGGCGCAGCATCCGCTTCTACAGACCCGAGCCCCTGGAGCGCGGCGAAATTACGCGGCTGCTGGACGCGGCGCGCTACGCGCCCTCGGCCGTGAACGCCCAGCCCGTGCACTGGACCGTGACGCTCGCGCCGGAGCGCACCCGCGAGCTGGCCGGGCTCACCGTGGACTGGATGAAGAGCGTGCCGGACATGCCCTACAAGGGCTGGCTCGCGGCCTGGGAACGCGGCGAGGACAAGATCCTGCACGGCGCGCCGCACCTGGTCATCCTGCACGCGCACCAGGAGTCGCGCTGGCCCCAGGTGGATTGCGCCATCGCCTCGGCCTGGGTGGAGATCATGGCCTCGGCCATGGGCCTGGGCACCTGCTGGGCGGGCATCTTCACCCGCGCGGCCCAGCAGTGGGCCCCGCTCCAGGCGGCCCTGGCCCTGCCCGAAGGGCACCTGACCCAGGCCGCGGTCATGCTCGGCCGCCCCGCGGTGCGCTACGCCCGCATCCCCGAACGCCAGGCCCTGCGCGTCCAGTGGCTCTGAAAACCGACGCCAAGGAGACGACCATGAAGGCCCTCGCCGTCAACGGCAGCCCCCGCAAGACCTGGAACACCGCCCAGCTCCTGGAGCAGGCTTTGGCCGGGGCCGCGTCCAAGGGCGCGGAAACCGAACTCGCGCACCTCTACGACCTGGCCTACACCGGCTGCACCAGCTGCTTTTCCTGCAAGCACCTGGGCGGCAAGAGCTACGGCCGCTGCGCCGTGCAGGACGGCCTCGCGCCGCTCCTGGAAAAGGCCGCCGCGGCCGACGTGCTCATCCTGGGCTCGCCCATCTACTTCGGCACGGAGTCGGGCATGATGCGCTCATTCCTGGAGCGCCTCCTGTTCCCGTTCGTGACCTACACCCCGGGTTACGCCAGCATCTTCCCGGGCAAGCTCAGGAGCGCGCTCATCTACACCATGAACATCAGCGAGGAGGCCCTGGCCAACAACAGCCAGGCCAAGCTCATGGAGCGCACCGAGTCCTACATGCTGCGCACCTTCGGCAACTGCGAGACCCTGATGGTGTGCGACACCTACCAGTTCACGGATTACTCCAAGTTCCTACCCGGCGGCAAAAGCCAAGCGCCGCGCGGAGGTCTTTCCCAAGGACCTGGAAAAGGCCTTTGCCCTGGGCGCGCGGCTGGCCCTGGCGGCCGGGAACTGAACAACAGCGCCTGCCGGAACGAAAAAGGCCGGTCCTTGCGGACCGGCCTTTTTCATTGGCTGGAGCGGGAAACGGGATTTGAACCCGCGACTTCAACCTTGGCAAGGTTGCACTCTACCACTGAGTTATTCCCGCGTGGAGGCGGCATCCGGATTTGAACCGGAGAATGGAGGTTTTGCAGACCTCTGCCTTACCACTTGGCTATGCCGCCCTTTGAGCTGGAGCGGGAAACGGGATTTGAACCCGCGACTTCAACCTTGGCAAGGTTGCACTCTACCACTGAGTTATTCCCGCTCTCAAAGGGAAGCTCGTCTTACCCGCGAACCCCCGAAGCTGTCAAGATTTGATGTCGGCCTTTTTTTCCTTTTCTTCCCTGAATCTTGAAATACGCTTGCAGGTCAAGGCTTTCATGCCGAACGCCGACAAAGAGGCGGAGCGCCCACCCGCGCAGAGGAAGCGCCATGCTCTATATTCACGATGGATATCAATATATTGGCTTCGATCTCCAGAGCGGGGGTCAGGGCTTTACTTTGACAGGCGTTTTAGATTAAAGACTTCATTTCACTTTCCACCGCGATACCGCCGTCGGACTTCCGGCGGCGGACTTCGTTCCCAAACGAGGTGCTATTGATGGATGCCAAGGATCTTGAGTACTTCCGCGAGGTACTGACCAACACGCTCAATGACATCCTGCAGAACAGCCAGGCCACCATCGAGGACATGACCGAGTCCGTGGAGGTCTACGCCGATCCGGCCGACCGCGCCACCGCCGAGTCCGACCGGGCCTTCACCCTGCGGCTGCGCGACCGTGAACGCAAACTGATCAAGAAAATCCAGCAGGCCCTGCAGCGCATCGAGGACGGCGAGTTCGGCATCTGCCAGGAATGCGGCGAGGAAATCGGCGTGGCCCGTCTCAAGGCCCGGCCCATGACCACGCTCTGCATCGCCTGCAAGAGCAAGCAGGAAGCCGACGAGCACATCCGGGGCGATTAGCCCCGCCGACCCGCCCAGGGAGGGGCGCAGCCGCACATGGAGGCGAGCTTTTTCCGCCATCTCGCCGCCGAGTTGGCCGCTTTGCTGCCTGGACGCCGCGTGGGCAAGATATTCGCCCCGGCCGACGGCGCCCTGACCCTGGAAGTCCCGGCCCCAAGAGACCGCAGACATCTTCTGTTCCGGCCCGCCAAGCAGGCGGGCCTTCTTTTCCTCTCCGCCGTCAAACCGACCAACCCGGCCAGCCCCCCGGCCCGGGTCATGTGGCTGCGCAAGCGTCTCTCCGGCCGCCGACTCCTGGAAGCCGCGGTGGACTGGCCCAACCTGCGTCTGGCCTTCTCCCTCTCGCCCGGCGAGGGTCGCCACCTGCTCTTCGACCTGCGCCAGGATTTGCGTCTGGTCGATGACCTGCCCGAGGATTTCGGCCGTGAGCCGGAATGGCCTGAGCTGGACGCCGTGCTCAGCAATCCCGAGGTCTGGCGCCGCCACCCCCAAATCTCTCCCCCGTTGCGCCGCTTTCTGGGTGGTCTGGGCGCGGAAGCCTCACAGGCGTATGAGGCCGTCCGCCAGGGCTTGGCCCCGGCATTTTTCCTC
>Ga0067045_1003011_pt1 | contig 33656 bp, 39 predicted proteins | sample TerdegcTABiofilm_FD_59184 | JGI IMG/M metagenome (GOLD analysis project Ga0067045, IMG submission 59184) | Combined Assembly of (Gp0054472, Gp0054536) Wastewater bioreactor microbial communities from Singapore -Terephthalate degrading...
GCCTTGCCGTCCTATCTTGTCCTGATTCCGTTGGTCTATTCCCGCTATCATTTCCCGGATAACTGGAAGGCTGCGCAGGGGATAGACAACTACCTATTGCGCGCCTTGATCAGCGGTGCTTTCAGCGGGACTCCGGACCAACTTATCGACGACTGCGTCGGAAAAATCAAGGAACGGAACGGCTTCGACTTGAACCATCTTTTCGATGCCGTTCGTTCGAGAGGACGAAGTCTCGAGCTTACCGAGGATCGTTTCTGGCAGATGGGTTACGGTTCCGATTCGATCCATCTGCTTTTCAATCTGTGGTACCGGGAGTTCAACTACACGCCTGCTTACGATAACAACCTCCCGCAGGTCGATCACATCTTTCCACAGAGTGCCTTGAGAAAGATCAAGACCGTCAGCCCGGAAACCGGTCGGCTCAGCATCGTGAAATACAAACAGGATGCGCGGGACCAGTTGGCCAACTGCATGTTGCTGACCCAGGCGGAGAACGGTGCGGGCGGTAAATCGGACACCTTGCCCGAAGCCTGGTTCTCCGACAAGCCGGAAAGCTACCTCGACATGCACTTGGTACCGAAGGATAAGGACCTCTGGAAGATCGACCGCTTCGAAGACTTCATTGAAGAGCGCAAGAAGTTGATTAGAGATAAATTCTCGTATCTTCTCGCGCAGAAGACTCAGGATAATCAGGTTGCACAAGCGGCGCAATGATGGACCCACGGCATCTGTTTATCGATCAACGTCACACAGGCATGTGCGTTTATTGCGGCACCTATCCTGATACGCGCGACCACGTTCCCTCGAAGGTCCTGTTGGATGAACCCTATCCACCGGAGTTGCCGGTCGTCAGTGCCTGCCAAGGGTGCAACGCCTCGTTTTCGCTGGATGAGCAATATCTGGCTTGCTTTTTGGACTGCGTTATCTGTGGTGGTACAGAAACTTCCGAGATGCATCGTCCTAATGTAAAGCGGATTCTGGAAGAAAATCCGCCACTGAGACATAGGATAGAAAGTGCCCGAAAAGGAGATGCGGCGGACAACTTGTTTTGGGAGCCGGAAGCTGATCGGGTTCGAAACGTGATCCTGAAACTCGCAAGAGGGCACGCTGCATATGAGTTGTACCCGAAACTGGAAAAACCGAGCATAGTCGGTTTTGTGCCCCTACAGATATTGAGCGATGACCAAAGATCGGCGTTCGAGCAGGTCGTCGGCGATGACAAGATCGACTTGTGGCCGGAAATCGGGAGCCGGGCGTTCCTGAGAGCGTTCGGGAAATCTCCGGACCGACTCCCGCTCTCAGGTGGTTGGATCGTGGTTCAACCTGATCGTTATCGATATGCGGTGGTCGAAACGGGTGGCGTACTTATTCGGATGGTGCTGAGCGAATACCTGGCCTGTGAGGTCGTATGGGAATATTGAACGAAGGCGACGGCTCAATGCACCGCGACTTCCTCGACATCGATGTACTCTCCCGTGCCCAAGGGTGTCTGCTCGGCCAGCTCGCCGGAGACTCCCTTGGCAGCCTGGTCGAGTTTCGGGCTCCGGATGACATTCGCCGGGAATACCCAAGCGGCGTCCGGGAACTTGCCGACGGAGGCACTTGGAACACGATTGCCGGCCAACCGACCGACGATTCCGAGATGGCGCTGTTGCTGGCCCGCATGCTGGCGGATCAGGGACGGTATGATCCCGATGAAGCCAGAAAAGCGTACATCCTTTGGTTGGACTCCGGTCCCTTCGATTGCGGAATGACCGTCGCCGGTGGTCTGCGGGGTCGTCCCAATCCGGACAGCCAGGCCAACGGCGCGATGATGCGGATCAGCCCGCTGGGCATCTTCGGAGCCAACCATGACGCTGGGTTGGTTGCCGAGTGGGCACGGCAGGACGCGGCGATCACCCATCCCCATCCGGTTTGCCAGCAAGCCAACGCGTTGTTCACGATGGCGATTGCCCATTCCGTCCACCAGGGGTGCAATGGCCGAAATCTGTACGATCAGATTGTAACTTGGGCGGAAGACATGAATGTGGATGGGAGTCTCCTGGATACGGTCCGAGGTGCAGCCGAATCACCACCCGCCGACTATGTCCACCAGCAGGGGTGGGTTTTGACGGCATTCCGTAACGCCCTGTGGCAGCTTCTGCATGCCCCGAATCTGGAGGAAGCCGTCGTGGACACCGTAATGCGCGGCGGAGACACTGACACGAACGCCGCCATCTGTGGCGCGCTTCTTGGCGCTGTGTGGGGCCGGAACGCGATCCCTGCCAAGTGGACCGAATGCGTGCTGAACTGCCGCCCTGCGGCCGGACAACCGCATGTGCGTCGTCCCCGCCCGGAGTGCTTCTGGCCGGTGGACGCTTTGGAGCTGGCGGAGCGTTTGGTCGGCACCGATTGCTCGGAGGATTCGGATGCAGAGGAAATGTGACTCAACGCCGCTTCCGCCTCACCGGGAACGGCCTGATCTTTGATAACTCGTTGATATTGAAGGTTTTCGGTTAACGGCGGGAGAAAGAGAACGGTTATGAAGAGGGTTGCACATGGGGAGCCAGCAGAAGATGAAGGGATCGCGGAAACGCGGTCCCTTTTTCTTTGCCGCTTCGTCACCGCGCGTTCCCGCGAAAGGACTGGAAAATCCGGGGCAGATGTCCTATCCTGCCACATCCGACGCGCCTGCGGGCCCACGAACCCCTGGAACGGAGACGCCATGCCCCTTCTGGAATGGAACGACCAGCTGGCCCTGGGCCACGACGAGATCGACGGCCAGCATCGGATGCTGGTGGACATGATCAACGAGCTCCACGACCAGGTCCAGGCCGGCCGCCAGCGCCAGGGCCTGGCCGACACGGTGCAGGGCCTCAAGGCCTACGCCGCCTACCACTTCGCCGAGGAGGAGCGGCTCATGCTCCGCTACGGCTATCCTGAATTGGAGACCCACCGCCTGGCCCACCTGGAGTTCCAGGAGCAGGGCGAGGCCTTCGGCACAGCGATTCTCCTGGAAAAATACCAGGAAACCGCGCTCAAGGTCCTGGCCTATCTCACGGGCTGGGACTCCCGCCACGTCCAGCGCGACGACCGGGCCTTCGTCGATTTCATGACCCGGCGCTGAGCCTGCGGCATGGACGGCGGCCCCTCCCTGACCTTCGTGCTCCTGGCCCTGCTCTCCGGCTTCTGCGCCGGAGGCTGGCTGGCCTTCCGGGTGAACTCCGCCATCCTGCGCACGGCCCGGGGCGAGGACCGCGCGGCCCGGCTGCGTTCCAGCCGTCCCCGCCGCCTGGCCTGCGCCGGAGCGGCCGCAATGGTGCTCCTGGTCTCCCTGCTCCTGCCCGTGCAGAGCCTGGTGCTCACCGCGGCCTGCGCGGGCTGGATATTTGTGGCCATCGTCCAGCCCGGCGGCCAAAAAGCCTCTTGATCTATAACGCCGTTTCGGCAATGTGTGGAGCACCGCCTCGCGGCGGAGCGGGGGAAGCATGATTCCGGCAGAAGTCTGGGCAGGACTGGCGGTCCTGTTCGGCGGCATCTGGATCCTCGTGCGCGTGGCCGACAACCGGCGCTCCCGGGCGCGGGTCAAGGTGGACGCCGACGCCGTCACCGCGGCCCATGCCCTGACCCGGGCCTACCTGGGCCTGCTCCAGGCCGGGAAAAAGGGCCTGCGCGACGCCTCGGGCCTGCCCCGCTCCAAGGGGGAGATCGGCCGGGCCATCAAGACCATGCTCTGCTACTACCGCGGCAACGGCGAACACGGCCGCATCCCCGAGCTCCGCGACGCCTACCTGGCCCTGGCCGAATTCCAGAGCCTGACCCAGGGCGTGACCCGGGCCGGGGCCGCCATCGAATCCGAACGCCGCCGCCTGCTCCAGGACATCGAATATTTCCTGGCCGGATTCCGCCTCTAGACCGGACCGCGCACGCAAAAGGCCCCCTGCCGCGGCAGGGGGCCTCGTCTCGCCGGGATGCGGGCCGGGGCCTACGCGCCGTTGCCCACGGCAAAAAGGTTCTCCAGGTCGTAGTTGGAGATGACCCGGTAGGAGATGAGCGTCTCGGAGGTGCGGATGCCCTGGACCTTGAGCATGCGCTCAGTGACGATCTGGGCCAGGCCGTCGTTGTCCTGGGCCCGGATGATGACCACCAGGTCGAAGCGGCCGCCCACGGAGTGCACCTCGCTCACCCCGGGAATCTGCACAAGTTTCTGGGCCACGGCGTTGATGAGGTCGGGCTGGACCGTGAGCAGGACGACGGCGTTGACCATGGCGGAATCCTCCTGCCCCTCCATAGCCCCCTTTGCCGCCGGGGTCAAAAGAATCCGCAGTCCCGCTCCATTCCCGCACTTTGCCTTTCTCCTCAAGGGGACCTATACTCGACGCCGGAGGTTTCCATGGCCGAACGCAAGATGAAGCCCTTTTCCATGGCCGCCGTGCTCCTGGCCGTGATCCTGGCGGCCGTCGCCCTGTTCCTGTTCCGCAGCAATGAGGAGCCCTCCCTGCCCGCGGAGTCGAGCCTGAGCGGCCCGGCCCAGGGTCCGGGCCCCCAGGCCCAGGGCCCGGCCACCGAAGAGCCCGCGCCCTGGGCCGCGCAGCCCCGACCCCAGGAGGACCGCGTGGTGGGCCTGGCCTTCCTGGACGCACTGGCTGACTTCTGCATAGCCCACTACCACCCGGCAGGAAGCGGGACCAAAAGCGCCTTTTCCGCCACCTTCAAGACCCTGAACCAGCATTTCGGCCGCAGCCTGGACGGCTTGAGCCACGAAAGCCAGGAGCCGGGACCGGCCCGGGCCGAGATCCTGGACTACGCCCTGGGGCCGGGCATGGTCCGCACCTTGTCCGGGCTCTACGCCGAGTGGTTCGTGGAGGACCTCGTCCAGCGCAGCCTGGGCGATCCCATGCAGCTGGCCCTGAGCGACGGCCGCAGCGAGGAGCGCGCCCTGACCCGGGACGAGACAGCGGACCTCCTGCGCCTGGCCGCGCCCCGCGCCAAGGCCCTGGCCGCCACCCTGCGGGCCGTGGCCGCGCACCCCGAAACCGTGACCAGCCTGGAGCGCTACCTGACCGCGGCCTCCAAGGTGGAGGCGGCCAACGCTAAATACCAGGACCTGGTGACCCAGGAGGACGCCCCGGCCAAGGCGCGCAACCGCGCGGCCGAGGAGCTCAAGAAGGCCATCGCGGCCCGCGAGCAGCTCCGCGCCGAGGCCCTGGACCGGGTGCGGGCCGCCTGCGGCGCCGACTGTCCCGAGGACGGCGACCTGCTCTACACCATCATGTGGTGCGGCCGCAGGCTCCGGGGCCACGCCGAACAAGCCGAGTCCCTGACCGCGGCCGCCGCGGCCCTGGACGAACTGGCCGGGCGCTTCCTGGCCAAGGCCTCGGAGCTGGAAGCCGCGGCCCCTGCCGCGGGAAACTGACGGACGCACGGGAAAAGGACGGACCATGCGCGGACAGGACAAGCAAAAAGGGCTGGACGCTTGCGCATCCAGCCCTTTGCTTCCTGGTGGGTCACCAAGGAATCGAACCTTGAACCTCCGGATTAAGAGTCCGCTGCTCTGCCAATTGAGCTAGTGACCCGGACCGCCGCGCTCTCGCGCAACGGGAAGAGCTAACTAGCGGCTGCCGGATTTTTTGTCAACACTTCGTACGGAGTTTTTTTAAGGTCAGGGTCCGGACATGCGACGCATCTTCATTTTCCTGGCGTTTTTCGCCCTGGTCCTGGTCCTGGCCGGGAGCCCGGCGGCCCGGGCCGCAGACCTGCCCCTGTCCCAGGAGTGGCTCTTCTTCGACCTGCCCCGGGCCGGGGGAGGCGAGGGACCGGCCGTGGACCACATGGCCGTGCTCCTGCTCAGGCCGCACCCGGGCTGGTACACCTATTCCGACGCCAAAAGCCCGGTGGGCCAGCCCACCCGCCTGCGGGTGGAGCTGGAGGGTCATGGTCCGCTCCAGGTGGCCCTGCCCCCGGGCCGGATGAAACGGGACAGCGTGGACCGCTCCATTCAGGTGGAGGTCTATGCGGGCGTCACCCCGCTTTTCGTGCCCCTGCCCGCCTCGGCCCAGCCTCCGTTCCGGCTCAAGGCCGGCCTGCGCCTGCTGCTCTGTTCCGAGAGCCAGTGCCTGCCCGCGACCCTGGATCTGCCCGCGGATTCCGGCCCCGGCCCCTTCCCCGCGCCAGGCAAGGACGCCTGGTGGGCGCTCTGGCCCAAGGCCCTGGAGCGCGGCCTGGCCGCCCCGGCAGCGGCCGAGCCCTCGGCCCAGGCCCCGGCCGGGACCCACGCCTGGTCCTTCGAGCCGAGCTTTCTCCAGGCCCAACGCGAGGTGAGCACCCTGCTCCCGGCCATCCTCTTCGGGCTTCTGGCGGGCTTTCTCCTGAACTTCATGCCCTGCGTGCTGCCCGTGGTCAGCCTGAAGCTCTCGGCCCTGCTGGGCGGCGCACACCACGGCCACCTGCCCCGCGAGGAGCAGTTCCGCGAGCACAACCTGTTCTTCGCCCTGGGCATCCTGGCCTACTTCCTGTTCCTGAGCCTGCTGCTCGGGGCCACGGGCCAGGCCTGGGGCCAGACCTTCCAGCGGCCCGGCGTGGTCCTGGGCCTGATCACGGTGCTTTTCGCCCTGTCCCTGTCGCTCTTCGGCATCTACACCCTGCCCATCGTGGACATGAAATTCGGCAAGTCCACGCGGCCGCGCACCCAGGCCTTCTTCACCGGCGTGCTGGCCACCCTCCTGGCCACCCCGTGCAGCGGCCCGTTCCTGGGCGGGGTCCTGGGCTGGGCCCTGCTCCAGCCGCCCGCGGTGATCAGCGCGGTGTTCCTCTGCATCGGCCTGGGCATGGCCGCGCCCTACCTCATCATGGTGGCCAGCCCCGGGCTGGTGCGCTTCCTGCCCAAGCCCGGGCCGTGGGTGGCCAACATCGAGAAGGGCGTGGCCTTCTTCCTCATGGGCACCTGCATCTACCTCCTGAACATCCTGCCCGAGGACCGACTCATCGCGGCCCTCATCCTGCTCTGGATCACCGCACTGGCGGCCTGGCTCCTGGGCCGGGCCTCCCGCGCGAACGGCCGGGGCAGCGCCATGCTCCTGCGCGCCCTGGCCCTGGCCCTGGTGCTGGCGGCCTTCGTCTGGGCCATGCGGCCGCGCGCGGCCACGGCCTGGACCGAGTTCCGGGCCGCAGACTTCGCCCAGCGCCTGGGCCGGGAGACCGTGTTCGTGGAGTTCACCGCGGACTGGTGCCCGTCCTGCAAGGTCCTGAACCAGGCCGTGCTGACCCAGGACAACATCGCCTCCTGGCGCGAACGCTACGACCTGACCCTGGTGCGCGTGGACCTGAGCCAGCCCAATCCCGAGGGCGAGGCCCTGCTCCAGGCCCTGGGCAGCCGCAGCATCCCGGCCCTGGCCGTGTTCCCGGCCAAGTCCCCGGAGCGGCCCATCGTGCTGCGCGACTTCTACTCCTCCCGCGACATCCGCCAGGCCCTGGACAAGAGCCTGCAACGCTGACCCCACACCCCAAGGAGAGCTCCCATGTCCCAGTTCCAGTTCTTCATGCCCACGCGCCTGCTCTTCGGCCCCGGCGTCCTGGACCAGCTGGCCGAAACCCCGTTCCTGCCCAAGGGCTCCAAGGCCCTCATCGTCATGAGCTCCGGCGGCTCCATGCTGCGCAGCGGGGTCCTGGGCCGGGTTCAGGGCCTGCTCTCGGCCCGCGGCGTGGCCAGCAGGATCTACGACAAGGTGCGGCCCAACCCCGAGTCCGGCCAGGTGGACGAGGCCGCCGCCGTGGCCCGGGACACGGGCGCGGACTTCCTCATCGGCCTGGGCGGGGGCAGCCCCCTGGACGTGGCCCGCACCGCGGCCTCCATGGCCCGCAATCCGGGCAAATTCTGGGACTACGTGCAGGGCGGCAGCGGCGGCAGAAAGACCCCGGAGAACCCGCCCCTGCCCGTGGTGGCCATTCCCAGCACGGCGGGCACGGGCTCGGAGATGAACTGCCGGGCCGTGATCAGCAAATCCGGCTCCAGCGAAAAGCTGGCCTGGGGCTCGGAGGCGGACTTCGCGGCCCTGGCCGTGGTGGACCCGGACCTGACCCTGACCCTGCCCCCGCGCCAGACCGCGCTCACGGGCCTGGACGCCCTGTTCCACGCCATGGAGGGCTTCCTGTCCACGCGCCGCCAGCCCATGACCGACCTCCTGGCCCTGGAGGCCGTGCACCTGGTGGCCAACTACCTGCCCCGGGCCGTGGCCGACGGCTCGGACCGCGACGCCCGCACCGTGCTGGCCTGGGCCGCCACCTCGGGCGGCATCTGCCTGTCCCAGGCCGGGGCCACGGCCCAGCACGCCCTGGAGCACGCCCTTTCGGCCCTGCGGCCGGACCTGCCCCACGCCGCGGGCCTGGTGCTCCTGAGCCGGGCCTTTTTCCGTTGCCTGGCCGACAAGGCCCCGGAGCGCTTCCTGGAGCTGTCCCTGGCCCTGGGCTGCCCCGAGTCCGAGGCCGGGCCCGCGGGCTTCCACACGGCCCTGGACCGGCTCCTGGCCAAGGTGGGCATGGGCGGGCTCAAGGGCAAGGACTTCGATCTCGATCCCTCCATGGCCGGGCTCCTGGCGGACAACGCCCTGGCCACCAACGGCCGTCTCGTGGGCCTGACCCCGGGCGGCATGGACCGGGACGACCTGGTGCGCATCCTGGAACAGGCCCTGGCCTAGCGGAGGACCCCATGGACCGGCTCGAGGAACTCACGACGCAACGCAAGAAGGCCCACGCCCGCTTGTTGCAGCTCAAGTCCAGGACCTACGCGGCCTTCCTGGACATGGAGCGGGCGGCCTACAGCGACGGGGCCCTGCCGCGCAAGGCCAAGGAGCTCATCGCCGTGGGCATCTCCGTGGTCATCGACTGCGAGTCCTGCATGCAGTGGCACATCGAGCAGGCCGCGGCCCAAGGCGCCACGCGCGAGGAACTCCTGGAGGCCGTGGAGGTGGGCATGGAAATGGGCGGCGGGCCGGCCACGGTCTCGGCCCGCTTCGCCTTGGAAGTCATGGATCAGCTTTTCAAGGACTGAGGCTACGGAATGCAAAGCATGCGGTAGTCGTCGCCGGTGATGCAGCGGCCTCCCGAGGCCGTGACCTCGAAGGTGTTTTCCACCCCGACCATGCCCACGCCCGGAATGCCCTGCTTGGGCTCCAGGGCCAGGACCATGCCCTCTTCCAGGGGCCGGTCGAAGCCGCGGGCGATGGCCGGATAGCCGTCGATGGCCAGGCCGATGCCGTGGCCCAGGAAGGGCACCTTGTTCTGGCCCAGGCCCATGAAGCCGTCGCCGAACCCGGCCTTCACGGCCCAGTCCCAGCAGTGGGCCCAGAGCCTGGAGGGCACGCTGCCGGGGCGCAGGTTCTCGGCGGCCCAGGCCTGCACGTCCATGCAGAAGGAGTGGGCCGAGCGCACCTGGTCCGGGATGCTTTCCTCGGTCCCGGACCAGAACTGCTGGGTCTTGTCCGTGTGGTAGCCCTCCAGCACGAAGCCGATGTCCAGGCCCAGGGGCTGGCCCGGACCCCAGACCTTGCCCGCGTAGCCCATGTAGGGCGAGGCCGGGTGCTCGCCGCGCACGCCCAGAGGGCCGTTGTAGGCGCTGGGGTAGTTGCCCGAGTCCCCGGCCGAGACGTGGCCCAGGAAGATCTCCTCGCCAAAGGCGCTCATGCGCATGAGGCCCTGGTGGCCCAGGGTGAAGAAGACCTGCCAGCAGAGGTGCGAGATCTCGCGCTCGTTCATGCCCGGCTTGAGAACCTGGGGCAGGATGTCGTGCAGGGCCTGGTGGTGGCGCTCCCCGGCCAGGCGCAGGATGGAGAGTTCGTACTCGGACTTCAGGCTCTGGGCCAGGTTCAGGGCCAGGTCCCCGGGCAGGAAGCGGCGGCCGGGCAGGCGCTCGGTGAGCATCTGGCCCAGCTGCCAGGACAGGGCCGTGACCTCGGCGGCCGGCGCCGAGGGAATGGGGCAGCCCGCGTCCCTGGCCAGGCCCTCCAGGTCCTTGTACGACTTGTAGGAGACCACGCGCAGGGTGGGGCTCTCCAGGGCCGCACGGTGCGCTCCCTTGCGCGAAAAGAACAGGGGCTCGCCCTCGCGCGGCAGCCAGAAGCAGCCCGTGCCCAGGGTCCCGCCCAGATAGTAGATGTTGATGCGGGAGAAGGCCAGGAGCCCCTCGGCCTCGGGCGCGGTCTCGGCCAGGAAGCGGCGGACCTTGGCCCAGCGGGACTCCAGTTCGGCGCGGGGGATCACGGACAGGGCTTCGAACATGCGGGACTCCTTGCGGGCGGGCTAGGCAACGGCCCGGGTTTGCTGTAGGGATTGGCCTCTGGAGAGAGGATTTCCGTTCATGCTGATCAGCGACTCAGAGCTAGCCGCCCTTCTGCGCGAGGTCAAGACCATCGCCGTGGTGGGGGCCAAGGACAAGCCAGGGCAGCCCGTGGACGCCGTGGGCCGCTACCTCCTGGCCGCGGGCTACGACGTGATCCCTGTGCACCCGGCGCGCGCCAGCGTCTGGGGCTTGCCCGCGTACAAGACCCTGGCCGACGTTCCGGTCCCCGTGGACCTGGTGGACCTCTTCCGCGCCGCCGAGCATTGCCCGGCCCACGCCCGCGAGGCCCTGGCCCTGCCCTCCCCGCCGCGCTGTTTCTGGATGCAGCTGGGCATCGCCAGCCCCGAGACCCGCGCCCTGCTGGCGGGCGCGCCCGTCACCGTGATCGAGGACCGCTGCCTCATGGTCGAACACCGGCGGCTGCTGGGAGGCGGGCATGGCTGAAGAGGCCTTTGCCTGCCGCATGTGCGGCCACTGCTGCCAGGGCCAGGGCGGCATCCTGCTCACGGACAAGGACCAGGACCGCCTGGCCGCGCACCTGGGCCTGGACCTGGCCGAGTTCCTGGCCCGCTACACCGAGCCCCAGGACGGCAAGGTGGGACTGGTCTGCGGCCCGGACGGCTGCTGCGTGTTCTTCAAAGATGGCTGCGGCGTGCACCCGGGGCGGCCGGACGTGTGCCGGGCCTGGCCCTTCTTCCGCGGCAACCTGGTGGACGAGACGAGCTGGCGGCTCATCCAGGACTATTGCCCGGGCGTGAACCCCGCGGTGCCCTTCGAGGACTTCGTGCGCCAGGGCCGCCAATATCTCCGGGAAAACGGCCTCTGCCGCGAGGACCGCGGCAGCGCGCCCAACGCCCTGCTGGACAGCGCCGAGGATCGGAAACCGTGAGCAGCCTGACCCAGGCCCAGTGCTTCCGCACCCTGCAGCTGCAGCCCGGCGCCAGCCTGGCCGAGGTCAAGACCGCCTTCCGCAAGCTGGCCTTCCAGTTCCACCCGGACCTGAACCCCTCGCCCGAGGCCGCCGCACTCTTCCGCAAGATCAACGAGGCCTACGTCCTGCTCTCCAAGACGCTCAAGGACGCGCCCCAGGGGGCGGCGGCCGGGCCCGCGCCCGAGGCCGAGCCCCGGGCCAACGCGGCCCAGGGCGCCCAGGCCTACGAACGCCAGCAGCGCCAGGCCCCCCGGCCCGAGCCCCAGCGCGATTCCGCGGCCGAGCGCCAGTCCGCCTGGTCCCGCAGCTACAGCCTGCGCGACGAGGACGTGCTCCACGACCTCCTGAAGGATCCCTTCGCCCGCCAGGTTTTCGACGACCTCTACGCCGAGATCCGGCGCGATCGTCCGGGCTACCGTCCGCCCAAGGAGTTCAGCCGCAAACGGCTCCAGCTCCAGTGGGGCAGGCGCGGCTTCAGCCTGGACCTGTCCCGCGGCCTGTGGGGCGGGATGAAGGACTGGTTCCGCGGCCAGATGGACGACGAGCAGACCGTGTACTTCCCGGCCCAGCACCTCCTGCCAGGCCGCAGCCTGCGGCTCTCGGTGCGCCAGTTCTCGGGACAGGAGCGCACCGTGGAGCTGACCCTGCCGCCGGACTTCGTGGTGGGCCGCCCCATCCGGCTCAAGGGCCTGGGCCGCAAGCTGGGCCCCTTCAGCGGCGATCTCTACCTGCGCATCCTGGCCAAATAGCTTCCTACTTTTTTGTCAACTCCTGCGAATGCCCGCTGCACGCTGGTTGCCGGTCTTTTTGCGAAGCGCGCGCCTCGGGCTTGAGTTCACGCGCGATTTCTACTAGTTGCCCTGTGCAGGAAAGCAAGGAGGAGCCATGCTCGCCATCCTCAAGTACAGGGCCGGCAACCAGACCAGCGTGCGCCGCGCCCTGGATTCTCTGGGCATCGCCAACACCATCACCGCCGATCCCGACGAACTGGCCGCGGCCCAGGGGGTCATCTTCCCCGGCGTGGGCGCCGCGGGCACGGCCATGGAGGACCTGGTGGGCGGAGGCCTGGATTCCGTGCTCAAGTCCCTCATCTGGCAGGAGAAGCCCCTGCTGGGAATCTGCGTGGGCTGCCAGATCCTCCTGGACTATTCCGAGGAGAACGACACCAAGGCCCTGGCCGTGATCCCGGGCGAGTGCCGCCTGTTCAACCCGGCCTGGACCGAGGACGAGGCGGGCAAGACCCCCATCAAGGTCCCGCACATGGGCTGGAACTCCGTGTCCCTGGTCCAGGACTGTGAACTCTTCGCGGGCATCGACCCGCGCAGCGAGTTCTACTTCGTGCACAGCTACTATCCGGCCCCGGCCGAGCAGTACGTCATCGGCCAGACCACCTACGGCCGCCCGTTCTGCTCCGTCCACGGCCGCCGCGGCCTGTGGGCCGTGCAGTTCCACCCTGAAAAGAGCGGCCGGCCCGGGCTCCAGCTCCTGGCCAATTTCGCTGCTTACTGCCGGGAGGTGGCCAATGCTCAGTAAGCGGATCATCCCCTGCCTGGACGTGCGCGACGGCAAGCTGACCAAGGGCGTCAAGTTCAAGGGCAACGTGGACATCGGCGACCCGGTGGAGAGCGCGCGCCACTACTACGAGCAGGGCGCGGACGAGATCGTGTTCTACGACATCACGGCCTCCTCCGAGGGCCGCGGCATCTTCCTGGACGTGGTGGAGAAGGTGGCCTCGCAGATCTTCATCCCCTTCTCCGTGGGCGGAGGCATCAACACCCTTGAGGACATGCGGGCCGTGCTCCTGGCCGGGGCCGAGAAGGTCTCGGTGAACTCCGGCGCGGTGAAGAACCCGGACGTCATCAGCCAGGGCGCGGCGGCCTTCGGGGCCCAGTGCGTGGTCCTGGGCATGGACGTGAAGCGCGTGCCCAAGAGCGAGGCCATCCCCTCGGGCTTCGAGGTGGTCATCCACGGCGGCCGCAAGCCCACGGGCCTGGACGCCGTGGACTGGGCGCGCACCGGCGAGGCCCTGGGCGCGGGCGAGATCTGCCTGAACTCCATCGACGCCGACGGCACCAAGGAAGGCTACGACCTGGAGTTGACCCGGACCATCGTGCAGAGCGTGCGCATCCCGGTCATCGCCTCGGGCGGGGCGGGCAATCCCCAGCACATGGCCGAGGCCTTCACCAAGGCCGGGGCCTCGGCGGCGCTCATCGCCTCCATCGTGCACTACGGCGAATACACCATCTCCGGCGTCAAGGAGCACATCGCGGCCCAGGGCGTGAAGATGCGCATGGTCTGGTGATGCCGCGCCGCGCCGCAATCCTGCTCGGCCTGTTCCTGGCCTTGTTCTCCGGGCAGGCCGGGGCCGCCTGCTTCGACTCGGACCAGGCCTTCCTGGCCTGGGTCGAGGCCTACGGCCCGGCCCCGGACCCGGGGCGGCTGGGCTGCGCCATCCAGTACCTGGCGGGCTCGGAGCTCTTCCGCAACAAGGCCCTGCGCCGCCCCCTGGCCCAGTTCTTCTGCGCGGCCCTGTTCCGGGCCACGGCCGCCGCCCGCGAGCGCGTCATCGACGAACTGGCCGCGGGCTCCGACGAGGCCGCCAAGGTCATCTTCCTGAACGCCGTCTGGTACGGGGACAATTCCGAGTCCCGCGCCCTGCTCTCCCGCCTGGCCTCCACCTGGACCTCGCCGAACTTAAGCGGGCTCATGGCCGGGCAGCGCAGCTCCAGCCCGCGGCCGCTGCTGGCCAACACCGCGCCCCAAAGCGAGGACGAGCTGACCGCCGCGGCCCAGGACCTGGACTGCCTGTGGATGCGCTACATGGGCAGCAACGACGCGGCCTTTGTGGACCGCATCCTCCAGACCGGGCTTCTCTCGGTGCGCGCGGATTCGGACGGGGCCTCGCTCCTGGGTTACGCAGCGCGCTGGTCCCTGCGCAACAACCTGCGCGTGCCCCGCGTGCGCGCCCTGCTGGAGGAGCGGTTCCAGAAGGCCTCGGGCGACGAGTGGATCCTGCTGGACAACGTGCTCCACGGCAAGCAGGGCGAGGACCAGCTCCCGGCCAAGAAATGAAAAAGGCCGCCGCGCCATCGCGCAGCGGCCCCGTCCTTCGTCTGCAGGGGCCTATTCGGCCCGGAACACCCCGCTCTTGCCCCCGGCCTTGTAAACCAGGCGGCAGTCGCCGATGACCATATCCTTCTGCACGGCCTTGCACATGTCGTAGATGGTGGCGCAGGCCACCTGCACGGCAAGCAGGGCCTCCATCTCCACTCCCGTGGGGGCCGTGGTGCGGGCCTCGGCCTCCACCTCCACGCGCAGCTTCTCGCGGTCCACGGAAAAGCGCACGTCCACAAAGGACAAGGGCAGGGGATGGCAGAGGGGGATCAATTCGGCGGTCTTCTTGGCCGCCAGGATTCCCGCCACCCGCGCGGTGTTCAGGGCGTCGCCCTTGGGCAGGGCCTTGCGTTCCAGAAGGTCCAGGGTGGCGGCGGACATCTGCACGTGCCCGCGGACCACGGCCGTGCGGGCGGAGTCCGGCTTGCCCGAAACGTCCACCATGCGCGCCGTGCCGTCCCCGGCGATGTGCGTGAAGTCCTGGCCCATGCTACTCCCCCACCACCTTGTCCATGGTCTTCTTGAGAAACTTCTGGACCTTGGTCACGGTCTTGCCGGCCTCGATCTCGGCGAACTCGCGCAGGATCTCCTCCTGGCGCTTGTTGAGCCGGGCGGGGATGCGCACCTTGACCTCCACCAGGAGGTCGCCCTTCTGGGTGCTGCCCACGTGGGGCAGGCCCAGGCCGCGCAGCCGGAAGACCTCGCCGTGCTGGGTGCCCCTGGGCACGTCCACGGTCACGGGGTCGTCCAGGGTGGGCACCTCGATCTTGGCCCCCAGGGCGGCCTGGACCATGTCGATCTCGCAGCTCACCACCAGGTTCTGGCCCTGGCGGCGCAAGGTCTTGTCCGGCTCCACGTCGATGATCACATAGAGGTCGCCCGGAGGCCCGCCGTTGGAACCGGCCTCGCCCTCGCCGCGCAGGCGCAGGCGCGCGCCGGAGTCCACCCCGGCGGGGATGCGCACCTTGAGCTCCTTGGTCTCGGCCACCACGCCCCGGCCCCGGCAGTCCGGGCAGTAGCGGGTGATGATCCGGCCCTGGCCGTGGCAGACCGGGCAGGTCACGGAAATGCGGAAGAAGCCCTGGGCCTGCTGCACATGGCCCGAGCCGCCGCACTGGCGGCAGGTCTCCGGCGTGCTGCCGGGCTCGGCGCCCGAGCCCTTGCAGGTGACGCAGAGGGTCTCCACCGGAATCTTCAGCTCCACTTCCGTGCCGCGGGCCGCCTCGCGGAAGCCGATGGTCAGGTCGTAGCGCAGGTCCGCCCCGGCCCTGGGCCGCGGACCCCGGCGCGAGGCCGTGGAAAAGCCGAAGAACTCGCCGAAGATGTCGCTGAAGGCCCCGAAGATGTCCTCGTTGCTGCTGAAGCCCGAGAAGCCGTTTTTCACGCCGTCGAAACCGAACTGGTCGTAGCGGCTGCGCTTCTCGGCGTCGCGCAGGACCTCGTAGGCCTCGGCAGCCTCCTTGAACTTGGCCTCGGCCTCCGGGTCATCCTTGTTGCGGTCCGGATGATACTCGAAGGCCAGCCTGCGGTAAGCGCGCTTGATTTCGTCCCCGGAGGCGTTACGGGCTACGCCAAGGACTTCGTAGTAATCCCGCCTGGAGGCCATCGCTACTCCGCTCCGCCCTCGATGATCATGCCCGCCTCAGGAATGGAGGCGTTGGGCAGGACCTTGCCCTCGGCGATCTCGCGCAGGGCGGTGACCACTTCCTTGTTCTTGCTCTCCACCAGGGGATCGTAGCCCTCGCGGTACTGCTTGACCCGCTTGATGGCCATTTGCACGATGAGGAAGCGGTTGCTGACCTTTTCCAGACAATCTTCGACCGTGATTCTCGCCATGGCGACTCCTTGCGGCTGGACCGGACCTGCCGGCCCCGGCCTATTTCTTCAACGGGAAAAGTCCCTGCAAGTCCTTGAGCAGTTGGTCGGACACCGGATAAAAGGCTCCGCTGCCGTCGGCCTCCAGCCAGCACAACCCGGCCTGCTGGTCCGGGTCGGTGAAAAAACGCAACACAGCCAGCGAGATCCCGCCCTTTTCCAGGATCTCGCAGGTCATGGCCGGGACGGCGCTGCCCGGCAAGGCGGTGGTGGCCCCGGCCTCGAACTGTACATTTGTAAGACGCCACAGGGCCATGTCAATGCCCCGCAGCAGTTCGCCCCCGGCCTGGTCCCGCCAGCCGTCCTGGGTCTTCTCCAACTCCACGCGCTGGTCCCCGGAGACGATGCGGAAGCTCTGGACCTTGCCGGTGTCCAGGTTAAGGACCTTGCGGCCCTCCAGGTCGAAGCCGCTCTTGGCCACCCGGTCCAGGCTCGCCCGCTCCAGGGCCAGGAACACGGGCTGCCGGGAGGAGCGGGCCAGGACCATGCCCGGCAGGGGCTCCTCGCCGAATATCTCCAGGACCTCCGGGGCCGACGCCTGGCCCCAGACCTCGAAGCGCAGCCAGGGCTGGCCCTGGGCCTGGACCTTTTCCGGCAGCAGCCGGACCTTGAGCCCGGTGAGGTCGTGGATGAGCAGCTTGACTTCGGAACCGTCCACGGGCTTGTCCTTGGCCGACTCCGGCAGGACGAAGACGAAGCCGGTGTCCTTGCGCGCGATCTCCCAGGACGGCCCCGAGGGCCCCAGGGAGCGCAGCCGGGTCACCCCGTCCTCGGTGACGGAGAAGACCCGCGTGTCGAAATAATAGTCCGCCGGGTGGTCGATCTGCCGCGCCCAGCCCGGGGCCATGAGAAAGACCGTGCCCGGGTTGCGGGAACTGGCGGCGAAGACCGCGTCCCCCGAGGGGCTCAGGCGGCCCAGGGCCAGCTCGGCCGTCTCCGCGGGCTTGTCCTTGCCCGGTTCCGCGCTCACCGCGATGCGGAAACGCGGTTGGTCCAGGCCGTAGTTCACGTCAGGCTGGCGGGCTTCCGAAGGCAGGACCCGCTGAGGCTTGTTCAGGGCAAGGAGTTCGAGCAGGGCCGCGATCTTGGCCGGATCGGCCATGGCCTGGGCCGGATTCTCGCTCTCGCCGGAGCGCACGAACCAGGACTTGCCCTGGCGGTAGAGGACGTAGCGGTCCGAGGGCAGGCGAATCTCGATGGAGCGCACCGAATCCGCGGCCATGGCAGGCCACACGGCTTCGGACATGCCCGGCTGCGCGGGCTTGCGCGAGAGCGCCAGGTACAGGCCACCGAGGGCCACCGCCAGGCCCAGGGCCAGGATGAACCAGCGTTTCAAGAATCCGGCTCCTCCGGAGAGCGCGCCCGCCAGGACCAGGCCCAGGCGGGCAAAGGGGTGGACTATATCCGCAGGCATCTTGCGAGTCAAGGCGAGATGCTCTATCACTGCCGGAATGACGCGCGCAATTCCGGAGCCCTCGTGGCGGTCATAGGCAAGCTCACCTACGCCCAGAAGAAATGCGTCTCCATGGTGGGCCTGTGCATGCAGCGCACGGCCATGCTCCGGCCCGGGGACCGCATCGGCGTGGCCGTGTCCGGCGGGGTGGACAGCTTCGTGCTCCTCAAGACGCTGCTCCTGCGCCGGGCCATCGTGCCCTTCCCCTTCGAGATCATGGCCCTGCACGTGAACCCGGGCTTCTCCCCGGAGAGCCACCAGGCCCTGACCCGCTGGTGCGCGCGGGAGGGCGTGGCCCTGCACGCCGAGCTCACGGACTTCGGCCCCCGCGCCCACTCCCCGGAGAACCGCAAGAATTCGCCATGCTTCTTCTGCGCCATGCTCCGGCGCAAGCGCCTGTTCCGGCTCTGCCAGGACTACGGCCTGACCCACCTGGCCTTCGGCCACAACGCCGACGACCTGGTGGTGACCTATTTCATGAACCTCCTGCAGAACGGCCGGGCCGACGGTCTGGCCATCAGCGAGCCTTTTTTCGAGGGCCGCCTCCAGGTGGTGCGGCCCGCGCTCCTGGTGGAAAAAAATTTCATCCGCGCCGCGGCCCGCCAGTGGGGCCTGCCGGTCTGGGCCAACGATTGCCCCTCCAACGGCGGCACCCGGCGCGACGACATGCTGGCCTGGCTTCGCGAGCTCTGGGCCCACGACCAGGCCTTTCGCGTGAATACTTACAACGCGCTCACCAAACGACAACTCGGCTTGACCTCCCCGCGACACTAGTCTATAGGTTGCCGAACGTATGACGACGCTCCGCGGCGGGATCCCCAACCGGCAACCAAGGACGCGGAATCTCGATGTTTCTCAAGAAATACCACATCGTCATCTTCAAGGACAAAAAGGGCAGCTGCAGCAAGATCCAGCTCCGCGGCTGGGCCTTGTGCTCCCTGCTCCTGGTGCTGGGCCTCCTGGCCGCGGGCAACGTCCTGCTCCTGCGCTACTATCTGAGCCACGAACAACTGGAAAAAAGCCTGGAGCTTTCGGAAAAGACCCTTGAGGAACAGAAAACCCAGCTCTTGAGCCTCTCCCAGAAAATCGCCGGCCTCCAGAAAAACCTCACCCGCATCCGCGACTTCGACTCCAAGCTCCGGGTCATGATCAACCTGGACCAGGACAACGCCCAGACCATGACCGCCCGCGGCGGCTCCGTGACCACCGACTTCTCCAAGGGCTACCTGCCCCTGCACCGCCACGAACTCCTGGCCCGCAAGATGCACGGCTTCCTGGAGCAGCTCAACGTGGACGCCAGCCTGGAGGAGGTCCGCCAACAGGAGGTCCTGGACAAGCTCGGCTCCAACTCCGGCATCCTGCTCTCCACGCCCTCGGTCTGGCCCACCACGGGCTGGGTCACCTCGGGCTTCGGCAACCGCAAGTCGCCCTTCACCGGCCAGGAAGAGTTCCACCGCGGCCTGGACATCTCCGCCCCCCGCGGCACCCCGGTCTATGCCCCGGCCTCGGGCCGGGTGGTGGCCGCGGACAAGGACGGCTCCAACGGCTTGACCCTGGTCCTGAGCCATTCGCCCAACATCAGCACGCGCTACTCCCACCTCCAGCGCATCGCCGTGAAACCCGGCGACGTGGTCAAGCGCGGCGACTTGGTGGCCTTTGTGGGCGACACCGGGCGGAGCACCGGCCCCCACCTGCACTACGAAGTGCTGCTGGCCGGCGTGCCCCAGAACCCGCTGCACTACATCCTGAACTGACCGTGCCGCGCCCCGCGGACCGCCTCCGCCCTCCGGGGTCTTGCGGCGCGTCCAGCGTCCCTGCTCCGCTCCCCTGGTCCGCGATTTGCATCGCCGCGGGCGAGGACCGCCGCCCATGAACCTCTTCGCCTTTGACCCGGGAGCCCTCCTGAGCTTCTTCCTGACGCTGTTCCGCATCAGCGTCGTGCTCTTTCTGTTGCCGTTCTTCGGGGGCCAGACCATTCCCAACACCGTCAAGGGCGCCCTGCTCCTGGTTCTGACCCTGGCGGTCTGGCCCCGGCTCTCGTTTCCGGCGGACCTCTTTCCCATGAGCCCCTGGGAGCTGCCGGTCATGCTCCTGGGCGAGGCGGCCCTGGGCCTGACCATGGGCCTCATGGTCCGCTTCCTGTTCGCCGCGGTGCAGACCGGCGGCCAGCTCATCGGCTTCCAGATGGGCTTCGCCATGGTCAGCGTCCTGGACCCGGACACCGGCGTGTCCGAGGCCGTGAGCGCCCATTTCCTGTACATGGTCAGCATGCTTGTATTCCTGGCCGTGGACGGCCACCTCTACCTGCTCAAGGGCCTGGCCCAGTCCTTCGCCCTGGTGCCCCCGGGGCGGCTCTTCCTGGGGCCGGCGGTGGTGCGTCAGGTCCTGGAGTTCTCTGGCCAGATGTTCTTCCTGGCCGTCAAAATCGCGTCCCCGATCATCGCCTCCATCTTCCTGGTGGACCTGGCCCTGGCCCTCATCTCGCGGGCGGCTCCCCAGATGCACGTCCTGACCCTGGGTTTTCCGGTGAAGATCGGCGTGGGTTTCTTGTTCCTGACCCTCATCTTCCAGCTGGTGGCCGCGGTGCTGAGCGGCTACGTGCAGGACCTGGACGCCATGTTCCTGAACATGCTCCGGGCCATGCACCCGCCGGCGCCCTGAGGCGGCCATGGCCCAGACCGATCCGAGCAGAACAGAACGAGCCACGCCCAAGCGGCGCAACAAGGTCCGCGGCGAGGGCAACGTTCCCAAGAGCAGCGAATTCAGCAAGGCCATGCTCCTGCTCGCCGGGGTCATCGCCCTGCGCGCCCTGATCCCCTTCGTCTACGGTCAGCTCACCACGGTGTACCGCTTCTTCTTCATCGACGGCCTGCACATGGAGCTGACCGAGCAGGCGGTGTACCGGCTCTTTCTCTGGTGCGTCCAGAAAATCGCCGTGATCACCCTGCCGCTCATGCTCACTCTCGCCTTCGTGGCCTACCTGGTCATGCGCCTCCAGGTGGGCCAGCTCTGGACCACCAAGGTCTTCAAGCCAAAGTTCGGCAGGATGTTCAACCTCATGGCCGGCATCAAGCGGCTCATGATCAGCCCCCAGGCCCTGATCCGCCTGGGCCGCAGCCTGCTCCAGGCCGTGGTGGTGGCCATCGCGCCGTACATCGTGCTCAAGCAGGAGTTCCACAACTTCCTGCCGCTGTTCTACGCCACGCCCGAGGCCTTCTCGATCTACATCCTCGAATCCGGCTACAAGATGACCATCTACGCCCTGGTGCCCATGATGCTCATCGCCGCGGCGGACCTCTGGTACACCCGCTGGAATTACGAGGAGCAGATCAAGATGACCAAGCCCGAGATCAAGGACGAACGCCGCCAGGCAGAGGGCGACCCGCGGATCAAGGCCCAGCAGCGCCAGAAGATGATGCAGATGATGGCCAAACGCATGCTGGCCGAGGTGCCCAAGGCCGACGTGGTGGTCACCAACCCCACGCACATCGCCGTGGCCCTGCGTTACGACATCACCGAGGCCCCGGCGCCAAAGGTCCTGGCCAAGGGCCTCGACCACCTGGCCGAAAAGATCAAGGAAGTGGCCCGCGAGAACAACATCCCCATCCGCGAGGACAAGCCCTTGGCACAGGCTTTGTATAAGCAGGTGGAAATCGGGGAAGTGATCCCCGAGGAGCTGTACCAGGCCGTGGCCGCCCTTCTGGCCCGCCTGGACAAGTTCAAGAAAACCAAGAGATGACGGGGGCCAGAGACGCCCCTCCAGGACGCAAGACCGACTGTCGCGGGGTGTCAAAACAATGTCCCAGGCCGACGCCAAGACCCAGGTCCTGAACCTCGATTACAGCCGTTTCGCCAAACAGGGCGACGTCATGCTGGCCGCCGGCGTGGTGATCATCCTGTTCGTCATGCTCGTTCCCCTGCCCACGCCGTTCCTGGACTTCATGCTCACGGTCAGCATCTCCCTCGGCCTGGTCATCCTGGTCACCTCCATGTTCATGAGCTCGCCCATGGAGTTCTCCATCTTCCCGTCCCTGCTCCTGGTGACCACCCTGCTGCGCCTGGCCCTGAACGTGGCCTCCACCCGGCTCATCCTGCTCCATGGCGACGAAGGCACCTCGGCGGCGGGCAAGGTCATCCAGAGTTTCGGCGAGTTCGTGGTGGGCGGCAACTACGCCATCGGCATCGTCATCTTCTTCATCCTGTTCACCCTGAACAAGGTCGTCATCGTGGCCGGCACCACCCGCATCGCGGAAGTGGCCGCCCGCTTCACCCTGGACGCCCTGCCCGGCAAGCAGATGGCCATCGAGGCCGACCTGAACGCCGGGCTCATCGACGAGCAGGAGGCCACCAAGCGCCGCCACACCATCCGACGGGAGGCCGACTTCTACGGCGCCATGGACGGCGCGGGCAAGTTCGTATCCGGCGACGTGAAGGCCGGCATCATCATCACGGGCATCAACATCGTGGGCGGCTTCTTCATCGGCGTGTTCCAGAAGGGCATGCCCTGGACCGACGCGGCCACCACTTACACCCTGCTGACCATCGGCGACGGCCTGGTGGCCATCATCCCCTCGCTCATCACCTCCACGGCCGCGGGCATCATCGTCTCCCGTGCGGCGGCCGAGGCCAAGATGGGCGAGGAATTCCTGGGCCAACTCACCTTCCACCACCGCGCCCTGCGCCTGGTCTCGATCATCCTGGGCATTTTCTCCCTGGTGCCGGGCATGCCGTTTCTGCCCTTCGTGACCCTGGCCAGTCTGGTCTTCGGCTTCTCGCGCATCTCGGCCAAGCACTTCGGCGGGGCCGAGAGCAAGGACGAAAGCAACGAGTCCCAGATCAAGTCCCTGGACACCCCCGAGGAGGTCCAGACCCTGCTGCCCCTGGACCAGCTCGAGCTGGAGGTGGGCTACGGCCTGATCCCCCTGGTCGACGAGGAGCAGAACGGCAACCTCCTGTCCCGCATCCGCTCCATCCGCCGCCAGTTCGCCCTGGACATGGGCGTGATCATCCCCTCGCTGCACCTGCGCGACAACCTCCAGCTCAAGCCCGGGGAGTACCGCGTCTTGGTCAAGGGCAACCCCATCGCCAGCTCGGAGATCCTCATCGACCACTTCCTGGCCATGGACCCGGGCGACGCCAAGCACCGCATCCAGGGCGTGCAGACCGTGGAGCCGGCCTTCAACCTCCCGGCCCTCTGGATACCCGAGGCCCAGAAGGAGGAGGCGCTCCTGGCGGGCTACACCGTGGTGGACCCCTCCACCGTGGTGGCCACGCACCTGACCGAGGTCTTCCGCCGCAACCTGCACGAGTTCCTGGGCCGCCAGGAAGTCCAGAACCTTCTGGACAACCTCTCCAAGCGCGCGCCCAAGGCCGTGGAAAGTCTGGTCCCCACCGTGCTTTCCCTGGGCGCGGTGCAGAAGGTGCTGCAGAACCTGGTCATGGAGGGCGTATCCGTGCGCGACCTCCTGACCATCGTGGAGACCCTGGCCGACTACGGCCAGGCCACCCAGGACCCGAACCAGCTCACCGAGTACGTGCGCGCCCGCATGGGCCGGACCATCATCAAGCCGTACCTGGGCAGCGACAACGGCCTGCGCTTCTACACCCTAGGCCAGACCATCGACGAAAACCTGAACGGGGCCCTGCGCCAGGCCGAGCACGGCGCCTACCTGGCCATGGAGCCCGGACTGGCCCAGCGCATCATCCGCTCCATCAACAAGACCATGGAGGCGCATCCGGCCATGGACGGGCAGCCCGTGCTGCTCACCTCGCCGCAGATGCGCTCGCACCTCGCCCAGCTGCTCCTGCGCTTCCTGCCCAGCCTGCCGGTGATCTCCCAGGCCGAGATCCCCGCGGACGTGAAAATCCAATCCCTGGCCGTGGTGGAGTTGAGCTAGCCCATGCACGTGAAGACCTACAGAGGCCGCAGCGCCAAAGAGGCCCTGGACCAGGTCCGGGCCGAACTCGGGGAAGAGGCCGTGATCCTCTCCAACAAGACGATCACGGACAACGGTGCCAAGGTCTGCGAGATCACCGCCGCGGTGGAGCGCAGCGAAAGCCTGCGCGACCGCTCCCGCGAGGATGTCCTGGGCGAGGCCCTGGACGCCGCGGAATGGAGCCGGGAGTGGCGGCATATCAAAAGCTGCCTGCTCTCGCTCATGCGGCCCCAGATGGACCCCGCGGCGCTCGCCCCGCGCCAGCGCCTGAGTCTGGAGTACCTGGAGCGCGAAGGCGTGGACCAGGACGTGCTCCTGGCCGTGTACCGCCGCCTGCGGGCGGACGCCGGCCTCTCCATCCTGCCCGTGCTCCAGGAACTGGCGCCGGTGCGCCCCTTCGAGTCAAAAAAATGGCCCCAGAAGTTCCACGCCCTGGCCGGGCCGCACGGCGCGGGCAAGACCACCTCGCTGGTGCGCTTGGCCCTGCGGGAAAAGAAGAAGAATCCCAAGGCCCGCATCTGCCTCGTCTCGGCCGACCAGGGCCAGGGCAAGGGCCGCATGGTGCTGCGGCACTATGCCGAACTCTCGGGCCTGGCCTTCCGGGAAGTGGCCGTGCGCGAAGACTTCGGGGCCCTGGTGGCGGACGCCCGCTCCTTCGACCGGGTCTTCCTGGACCTGCCGGGCCTGCCGCCGGGCGCCAGCCTGGAGACCTGGCTGGGTTCCCGGGCCATGCTCCACTTCGAGGACCTGGCCGTGCACCTGGTGCTCAACCCGTATTACTGCCCGGCCCAGTTCCAGGCCTTCCGCGAGCGCTACGCCTGCGCGGCGGTGAAAAGCATCATCTGGACGAAACTCGATGAAGCCTGTACCTTCGGGGCACTGATCAATCTCCCGCACGGCAGCGGCCTGCCGGTCTCGGCCCTGTCCTGCGCGCCCGGCCTCACGGGCAGCCTGGTTCCGGCCCGGGGCGAGATGATCTGGAGGCTTCTGTTCAAGCACCAGCTGCCGGCCGAAGGCCTCGCCGCCTGACCCGAGCCGGCCAGGAGAATCGATGAGCGCGCGACTCCCCATGGTCTTCTCCGTGACCTCCGGCAAGGGCGGCGTGGGCAAGACCAACATCTCGGCCAACCTGGCCCTGTGCCTGGCCCGCATGGGCAAGCGCGTGGTGCTCCTGGACGCCGACCTGGGCCTGGCCAACGTGGACGTGATCCTGGGCCTGGCCCCCAAGCTGAACCTCTTCCACCTTTTCCACGAGGGCGTGACCCTGGATCAGATCCTCCTGGACACGCCCTACGGCTTCCGCATCCTGCCCGCATCCTCGGGCGTGGCCGAGATGGTCAGCCTGGATACGGGCCAGAAGCTGGACCTGCTGGCCTCCATGGACGCCCTGGAGGGCGACATCGACTACCTCATCGTGGACACCGGCGCGGGCATCAGCGAGAACGTGCTCTATTTCAACCTGGCGGCGCAGGAGCGGCTCCTGGTCCTGACCCCGGAGCCCACCTCCCTCACCGACGCCTACGCCCTGGTCAAGGTGCTCAAGAACCAGCACGGCGTGGAGCGCTTCCGCGTGCTGGTGAACATGGTCCGCGAGCCCAAGCAGGCCCGCGAGACCTTCGTGCGCCTGTCCGAGGCCTGCGACCACTTTCTCTCCGGGGTTTCCCTGGACCTGGTGGGCGCCATCCCCCAGGACCCGGCCATGAAGAAGGCCGTGGTGCAGCAGACCCCGATCTGCAAGCACGCCCCGGACTCCGCTGCGGCCAAGGCCCTGGAGGCGACCGCGCGGACCATCAGCTCCTGGAAGACGGCGGCAAGGACCGATGGCAATATTAAGTTCTTCTGGAAAAAGCTCCTCTTCCACGAACCCTCCGTGGCGTGAACTGGAGCAGGGACTGAAGTCCTGGGACGCCTTTTCCCCCCGCGAGCGGGAAGAGGTGGTCCGCCACTACGGCCCCAAGATCCGCATCCTGGCCCTGCGCCTCAAGTCCAAGCTGCCCCAGAGCGTGGAGCTCAACGAGCTCATCAGCGCGGGCAGCCTGGGCCTGCTGGACGCCCTGGGCAAGTTCCGCCCGGAGTTCGGCATCAAGTTCGACACCTATTCCGAGAACCGCATCAAGGGCGCCATGCTCGACGAGCTGCGGCGCATGGACTGGTTTTCCCGGGGCCTGCGCCACAAGGTCAAGGTCATCGAGGACGCCATGCGCCAGATCGAGCACGAGACCGGCGAGTCGCCCAACCACGCCCAGATCGAGGAACGCACAGGGCTCTCCTCCCGCGAGGTCCAGCAGGGCCTGGAGGCCCTGCAGAACAACCTCTGCGTGAACATCGACTCCCTGCACGAATCCATCATGGGCAACCGCGAGATGCTCACCGAGAACGAGCCTTACCAGTCCACGGCCTTCCAGGAGCTGGTGAACAAGGTGGCCGGGCTCATCGAGGAATTGACGCCGCGCGAGAAGCTGGTAATTTCGCTCTATTACAGCGAAGAATTGAACATGAAGGAGACGGCCGAGGTCATGGACATCACCGAGGGCCGCGTCTCCCAGCTCCATTCGCAGGCCCTGCTCAAGCTCCGGGAAAACTTCCGGGCCCGCTTCGAGCCCGGGGAATAGGCAGGGAGAGCGCCATGGCCGCCGACCTCAACATCCGCATCCTGGTGGTGGACGACTTCTCCACCATGCGCAAGATCATCAAGAACATCCTGCGCCAGCTGGGCTACTCCAACGTGGTGGAGGCCGACGACGGCTCCACTGCCTGGGACGTGCTGAACCGGGACCACATCGAGTTCATCATCTCGGATTGGAACATGCCCAAGATGAGCGGCATCGAGCTTCTGCGCAAGGTCCGGGCCAGCGAGGAATACGGCGGCCTGCCCTTCCTCATGGTCACGGCCGAGGCCCAGCAGGAGAACATCATCGAGGCCGTGCAGGCCAAGGTCTCCAACTACATCGTCAAACCCTTCACGCCGGAAACCCTGGATCAGAAGATCCAGAAGATCTTCGGCAAATAGCGCGCAGGGGGAATCCGCGGCATGCTCTTCATCGTCCCCGACGACACGGACGATTCGGCTGCGGCCGGCGCGCCGGCGGAAGGCCTCAAGGCCCAGCTGGACGACGGCGGCGAGGCCAGCCGCGGGGCCAAGAAGGTCGATCTGGACCTGGACGACGCCCCCTTCCTGGAAGAGGAGGAAGAGGAGCAGCCCGAACCCGAACCGGAACCCCCGGCCCTGGAGCCGGAGAAACCGGCCCGCCGGCTCCCGGCCTGGCTCAAGAACAAGTTCCTGTGGATCGCCGTGGTGGTGATCCTGGTGGCCCTGGGCGTGGTGATCAAGTTCCTGTTCCTGAACAAGCCCGTGCCGCCGCCCCCGCCGCCGGTGGAGGAGAAGAAGGACGAGGCGCCCCCGCCGCCCGAGCCCGTGGAGCAGGTCAAGCCCAAGGACGAGGGCGAGACCATCCTGCGGCTGGACCCCTTCTGGGTGGAGCAGCGGGACAAGGACGGAAACATCCGCTTCCTGACGGTGCGCATCGTGTTCAGCACCAAGGACCAGAACCTGGCCCGCAACCTGACCCAGGAGACGCTCACCGTGCGCAACGCGGTGTATTACTACCTCAAAAATAAAGATCTCCAGTATCTGGCCGATGAGAAGAATGCGGAACGGCTCAAGAAGGAACTGCTCACCGTGGTGAACCAGTACATGGGCGCCGGGCAGTTCGAAAACCTCCTCTTCGAGGAGTATGTGGTGAAGTGAGATGCCCTCGCCCCTGGACCTCCCCCTGCTCGTGTCCCAGCTGCCCTACGTGCAGCAGGTGACGCACGCCGAAGAGGCCAAGGCCGAGGCCCAGCAGACCCACTTCGCCCCTTTGCTGGACAAGAAGATCCGCGAGGACCGCGAGACGGTGCAGAACGTGGAGCATCCGGAAGCGGCCGAACCCGTGGACCGCGACGGCGGCCAGGACCGCCCCGCCCACTACGGCCAGCAGCGCGAACGCAAGCCGCACGAGCCCGAGCAGGAACCCGTGGCCTCCAACGCCTCGCCCTGGACCGGCAACATCATCAACGTGAAAATCTAGCCCCGCCCCAGGCAGGGTTTTTGCAAATCTCCGGGAAACGCGGCCGCGGGAGGCGTCTTCTTGACGCCCGGCGCGCAGCCGCCCTGCCCGCGAGGTTGCGCATGGATTTCGCCACCCTGCTCCTGGTCCTGGTCTCCATGGCCGAACTGGCCCTGCTCTCCGTGGTGGTGGCCTTCTTCCAGCGGCTCAAGCGCTCCGAGGCCCTGGTCCAGACCCTCCAGGCCCGGCAGAGCGAGCTGGTGCGCAAACTCCAGCTCAACGCCCAGATGGAGCAGGAACTGGTGGAAAGCTTCCGCCGCCGCCAGGAGGAGCTCACCCGCCTGGACCGGCTCCTGGAAGAGCGCACCAGACAGTTGGATGGGCTGGTCAAGCAGGCCGAGACCTTCACCCGCTCCCCGCGTTTCCTGCGCCAGGTCATTCTCGCGGGGCACGGCGAGGGCAAGCCCGTCCCGGCCCTGGCCAAGGCCACGGGCCTGTCCGTGGACGAGGTAGCCATCATCATCAACCAGGCCGGCAACTGAGCGGCCTCCGCGGCCATGTACGACGCCTTCGAGGCCCAGACCCGCCAGACGGCCTTCCGCAGACGCCACCGCCCCGGCCAGAAGGTGCGGGCGCGCATGCTCCGCGCCGAGGGCCCGGACCTGGCCTGGGTCTCGGTGGAGGGCCAGGAGCTTCTGGCCCGGGTCAGCCCGCTGCCGCCGCCCGGCGCGCCCCTGCTCTTTCTCATCGTCAGCCTGGAACCGGAGATCCGGCTCCAGGACGTGACCCCGGCCTTTGTCCCGGCCTCACCCCTGGGCTCCCTAGTGGCGGACTTCACCAACGCCCGCCACCGCTACGACGCCCTGGCCCGCGCCATCCCCGCGCCATCCAGGCCCGAGGGCAATTCCCCGGCCGCGCTGATCCGGGTTCTGCGCGCCGAGCCGGATCTGGCCCGGGCCCTGCTGGCCTGCGCCCAGAGCGCCGCGACCCTGTCCCGGGCCATGGAGCCGGGCCGCCGCCTGCTCTGGCAGCCCTGGCTGCCTCTGGGGGCCGAGCGCCACGAGACCGTGCTGCGCCGCACCGAGGGCGGCCTGCTGGCCCTGGAAACCGGATTCTTCCAGCCCGGACGCGGCCAGGCCCGCATCCGCCTGTTCCTCAAGCCGCCCCGGGCCTCCTACCGCATCCTCCTGGACAATCCCGCGGCCTGGCCCGAACCGCCGCACCCGCCCTTCCCGGGCCTGGGCCTGGACCTGGAGTCCTTCGGCGTGGAGCGCCTGCCTCCCGGATCCGGCGGGGTCCTGGCCGACGCCCTGGCCGGACGCTGAACAAAAAAAAGCCGCCTTGCGGCGGCTTCCTTTCGGGATCGGAACCGGAATCAGGCCACGGCCTGGGCCGGACGCGCGGCCTTGCCCGGCAGGGTCTTCACTTCCGCGGCCGGGACCGGGGCGGGCAGCTCCACCTCTTCCAGATACTCGTCGCGGTGGGCGTCCAGGTAGCGCAGGAAGGCGTTGTTCATGGCGTGGCCCGAGGCGAAGACCTCGAAGCTGCCGTACAGGGGCAGGCCGATGATGGCCATGTCGCCCACGAAGTCCAGGAGCTTGTGCCGCACGAACTCGTCCTTGTAGCGCAGACCGTCGGCGTTGAGCACGTTGTACTCGTCCAGGACCACGGCGTTGTCCAGGGACCCGCCCAGGGCCAGGCCGTTGGCGTGCAGGTAGTCCACTTCCTTCAGGAAGCCGAAGGTGCGGGCCTTGGCCAACTCGCTGGTGAAGGTGCGGGGCGAACCTTCCCACTTCAGGTTCTGGCGGCCGATGAGCGGATGGGTGAATTCGATGGTGTAGTCCACGCGGAAACCGGAGAAGGGCTCGGCCTTGATGAAGCGGCCCTCGCTCTCGAAGCGGATGGGGGTCTTGAGAGCCAGCACCCGGCGGGCCTTGGACTGGGTGCGCACGCCGGCCTGGTTCAGGAGATAGACGAAGGAGGCCGAGCTGCCGTCCATGATCGGGATCTCGCGGCCCTGGACCTCCACGTGGATGTTGTCGATGCCCAGGCCGCGGATGGCGGCCAGCAGATGCTCCACCGTGGCCAGGGTCTCCTGACCGTTGCCCAGGGTGGTGGCCAGCCCGGTGTCCACCACCAGGGAGGGGTTGGGAGCCAGGAAGGCAGAGCCGGAACCGTTGCGGATCGAAAACAAAATGCCTGCATCTTCCAGGGCCGGCCGCAGGGTGAGTTCAACCTGCTTGCCGCTGTGCAGCCCGATGCCCTTGCAGCGCACGGTCTTACGGATGGTGGTCTGTAGCATACTCCCTCCGAAGCCGCCTCAAGCAAGAACGATGCCAGCAAGTCTAGAGTTTATTTTATGCTGAAATTACGGATCGATATGTAAACCGTTGCGCGATGCGCGATGTGTGGCGGAAACGCCATTTCGTAAGCGTTTCACCACAGTTCCAGGGGTCAGTGTAGCGTTTTCGCCACAATCCTTCAGCCCCGCTGCACCGCCACCACCCGCTCCAGGCCGGCCAGATCGCGGAGCACGGCGGCCTGGGAAAACGCGGCCTGGGCCTGGAAAATCTCCAGGGCCGCCGCGCCCTGATCCCAGCCGATCTCCATGAAGCCCCAGCCTCCCGGGGCCAGGAGCCGGGCCATTTCCGGGGCCTGGGCCCGCACCTGGTCCAAGCCGTCCGCCCCGCCCAGCAGGGCCAGTTGCGGCTCGAAGTCCCGCACCTCAGGCGAGAGCCGTTCGTAATCCCGGGCGTTCACATAAGGGGGGTTGGCCAAGGCCAGGAGGCAGGAGGCGTCCGCCAGGGGGCAACGCCCGGCGTCGCCCCGGGCCAGGAGCACGCGCTCCAGGACCCCGTGCCGGGCGGCGTTGTCCCGGGCCACGGCCAAGGCAGCGGAGCTCACGTCCACGGCCGCCACCCGGGCCCGGGGAAAGAGCACGGCCAGGCCCACGGCCAGGCAGCCCGAGCCCGTGCCCAGGTCCGCGGCCAAGAAGGCGGCGTCCTTGGGCAGTCTGGCCTGGGCCTCTTCCAGGAGCTGTTCAGTCTCGGGCCGGGGAACGAGCACGTCGCGGCTCACCCCGAATTCCAGGCCGAAAAACTCCTTGCGGCCCAGGATCAGGGCCACGGGCTCGCCCCGGCCCCGGCGGGCCAGCAGACCGCGGGCCCGGTCCAGCTCGTCCCCGGCCAGGGGCCGGTCCAGGTCCAGGAAGAGGTGAAGCCGGTCCAGGCCCAGGGTTTCAGCCAGGAGCAGCTCGGCGGACAGGCGCGGGGAATCCACCCCGCGCTCGGCGAGAAAGGCTTCGGATTTCTTGAGGATATCCCGGACGCTGGGCCCGTTCATGGGCGCGCTACTGGACGCCGTCGGCCTGCCGGGTCAGGGCCTCGGCCTGGTAGTGGCTCACCAAGGCCTGAACCAGCTCGTCCAGGTCCCCTTCCATGACCGCGGCCAGCTTGTACAGGGTCAGGTTGATGCGGTGGTCCGTGACCCGGCTCTGGGGGAAGTTGTAGGTGCGGATGCGCTCGGAGCGGTCGCCCGAACCTACCTGGCTGCGCCGGGCTTCGTTGTACTCCGCGTCCTTGCGGTCCTGCTCCAGCTGGAGCAGGCGGGAACGCAGCACCTTGAGGGCCTTGGCCTTGTTCTTGTGCTGGGACTTCTCGTCCTGGCAGGAGACCACCAGGCCCGTGGGCAGGTGGGTGACGCGGATGGCCGAGTCCGTGGTGTTCACGCTCTGGCCGCCCGGCCCCGAGGAGCGGAACACGTCCACCCGGATCTCGTCGGGTTTGATCTCCACGTCCACTTCCTCGGCCTCGGGCAGCACGGCCACGGTCACGGCCGAGGTGTGGATGCGGCCCTGGGACTCGGTGGCGGGGACGCGCTGCACGCGGTGCGCGCCGGACTCGTACTTGAGCTTGGAATAGACCCGGTCGCCGGAGATGGAGGCAATGGCCTCCTTGTAGCCGCCGGAGCCGGTGTCGTGGGTGGAGAGCTCCTCCACCTTCCAGCCCTGGGACTCGGCGTAGCGGGTGTACATGCGGTAGAGGTCGGCCACGAACAGGGCCGCCTCCTCGCCGCCGGTGCCCGCGCGGATTTCCAGGATGATGTTCTTCTCGTCCAGCGGGTCCTTGGGCAACAGCAGGATCTTGAGCTTCTCCTCCAGCCGGGGCAGAGCCTCCTCGATGGAGGACGCCTCGGCCTGGGCCATTTCGCGGATGCCCGGGTCGGCGTCGCGGGAAAGCTCCTTGTTGTCTGCCAGTTCCTGGCTCAGCCGCTTGTATTCGCGGAAGGTCTTGACGATCTCGCCCATGTCCGAGTGGGTTTTGGCCAGCTTGCGATAGCGCTCCTGGTCCGAGAAGACCTCGGGCTGAGCCAGCTCCTTCTCCAGGTCCTCGAAGGACCGCTCGATGCGCTCCAGCTTGGCGAACATCAGCAGGCCCTCCCCTCGTCCATGGCCCCCTTGAGGGCCGCGATGGCCACCTCGATCTGGCTGTCGTCCGGGTCCTTGGTGGTGAGCATCTGCAGGGCCAGGCCGGGCCAGCACAGGGCGCGGCAGAGCGCGTTGGTGTGGAACTTCCCGGCGAACTTGATCATCTCGTAGGCCAAGCTGCTCACCGGGACCATGAGCAGGAGCTTGAGCGCCACGATATAGAGGTGCTTGGTCAGGAAATGGGCCGGGGCGTAGAAGGTCAGAAGCCAGGGCACCAGGAAGGTGTAGAGCGCGATGCTCACGGCCAGGACGAAGAGCAGAAACGCCGTGCCGCAACGGGGGTGCAGGCGGCTGTAGGGACGGGTGGTCTCTGGCGTGAGCACGTCGCCGCTTTCGAAGGTCCAGATCACCTTGTGCTCGGCCCCGTGGTACTGGAAGACCCGGCGGATGTCCGGCACATAGGAGATGGCCAGGATGTAGCCCACGAACATGAGAAGCTTGAACAGGCCGTCCCAGATGTGGAAGCTCAGGGCGTCCACGTCGCCGGAGAGTCCGAACCACTTCATGGCCACGGAGAAGAAGTGCGGCAGGACCACGAACAGGCCGAGCGCCGCGCCGATGGCCACCACCATGGTCAGGACCAGGTGCAGGCCGCTGATCTCGCCGTCGGTCTCCTCGTCCAGGGCCTGGGTGGCGGAGAAATTCAGGGCCTTGATGCCGTTGACCAGGGTTTCCAGGAGCACTGGGAAGCCGCGCACGAAGGGCTTGCGCAGAAAGGGCGTCCGCGTGAGCGAGAACCAGGGCCGGACCTCCACGTGGATCTCGCCGTCCGGGCGGCGCACGGCGATGGCCAGCCGGTTCTTGGCGCGCATCATCACGCCCTCGATGACGGCCTGCCCGCCCACGGCCTCCTTGGCCGCCAGGAGCCCAAGTCGCAACAGCTTCATGCCGGAAATCCCCTCGCCATGAGGCGGATGATAAGGCCTTCGTCCCGGATGTAAAGCCCGGAAAAACAAGAAAGCCCCGGGGGAAGAGCGCCCGCGAAGGGCCCTTCCCCCGAAGGCTCACTCATCGTGGCCGCGAGGACGGCTACTTGCCGCCTTCGGATTCCTGGAACTTGGCGTACTTCTTGCGGAAGCGGTCGATACGGCCGGCGGTGTCCACGAAGCGCTGCTTGCCCGTGTAGAACGGGTGGCAGTTGGCGCAAATTTCCACGTCCACGCTCTTGCCCTTGGTGGACTTGACCTCGATCTCAAAGCCGCAGTGGCAGCGGATCTTGGCGTCGTGGAGCTTCGGATGGATATTCTCTTTCATGGCTGTCGTCTCCTGGTTCTGGATGCGCGAAGCAGATTCATATACTCCTGCCCGAAGCGTTTGGCAAGGGGGAAAAGAAGGGTTCGCCGGGGAAAGAAAAAGACGGGGGCCGAGGCCCCCGTCTCTCCGCTTGCACGCTGGAATGAAATCAGACGCAGCCGGTGGGCTTGGGCAGGCCGGCCATCTTGCAGGCTCCCTTGCCGGGGCCGGACGGGAACAGCTCGTAGATTTCCTTGAGCTTGAAGC
>Ga0067045_1028431_pt1 | contig 33653 bp, 26 predicted proteins | sample TerdegcTABiofilm_FD_59184 | JGI IMG/M metagenome (GOLD analysis project Ga0067045, IMG submission 59184) | Combined Assembly of (Gp0054472, Gp0054536) Wastewater bioreactor microbial communities from Singapore -Terephthalate degrading...
GTGAAGCCCAGAAAGGAGGAACTCGTCACACTCTGCCAATGACCACAAGGTGACATTTTAATCGAGTCGAATGATGTGACATTTTAATCGAGTCTTGACAAAAGTTTATAAAAAAACTTGACAATTAGAATTTGTAGTCCTATAATGTAAACGTATTCATTAAATTTCATATGTAATACCTCTATTTTATAATATTGATAGGTGATAAACAGTGGAAACGTTTTCTTTCAATAATTCTACTATTAAAGATGTCGCAGCAAGGGCTGATGTTTCGATTGCGACTGTTTCAAGGGCATTAAATAATCCTGACACTATTAAACCAGAAACATTAAAGAGGATCCAAAATGCGATAACTGAACTGAATTATCGTCGAAATGATCAGGCGAGAAGTTTGAAGGCAAAACAAAGCAAGTTAGTAGGTGTATTAATACCAGATATCCTTAATCCTTTTTTTGCTCGCATAGTAAGGGGAGTGGAAAATTTTTTAAATCAAAATGATTTCACTGCAATAATTTGCGATTCAGAAGAAGATTCATTCAAGGAAGAAAGATATATTTCGCGCTTGCTTGAACAACGAATTGAAGGATTAATTTTTATTCCCGCTCATGAAAAAAGCATTGCTGCAAACTATATGGCAAAGAGTAAAATTCCTACGGTATATATCGACAGGTATATTAGTAACGAAATTGATTCCGTAAAATGTAATAATTTTAGTGGAATTTCTCTTCTTGTTGCTCAATTTATCAAAGAAGGTTACACGAAAATTGCATCAATTGCAGGACCGCTAAACACTCTTCCCGGAAGGGAAAGGTATGATGCCTTTCTACAAGTAATGAAAAATAATGGGTTAAATGTAAATAAGGATTACCTAAAAATCAGTGATTTCTCGATGGAAGGAGGATTTAAAGAAGCAAAAGCTCTTCTATCTATGAAGTCACCACCTGAAGCAATAATTGTTCACAACAATACTATGGCAATAGGTGCATTAAGAGCTATAAAACAAATGGGTTTAAAGATTCCTTCACAAATCGCAATTTCAGCTTTTGACGAAGTGAACCTTTATGATTTGATGCAACCCTCACTAACCATTGTAATTCAACCAGCTGAAGAAATGGGGAAAGTTGCGGCCAAGATGTTGATTAATAGAATGTCTGGGAAACTGGCAATTCCCGCTCAAGAAATAATTTTTGAGCCAAATTTAATTGTAGGGGAGTCAACAATAAATTTAAGGATACATGATGATATATAAGATCAACTAGAAAATTATATTCTGTATAAAGATAAGTATTATTACAGGGGCGTTTAAATGATTCCAAGACTCTTAATGAAAGATATATGTAAGAGCTTCCCAGGAGTAAATGCTCTAGAATCTGTTAATCTAGAAGTTATTCAAGGCGAAGTACATGTATTAGTAGGTGAAAACGGAGCTGGAAAATCAACATTAATGAAAATTCTGGCTGGAATATATCAACCAGATAAAGGCTTAATTGAGCTTGATGGTAAAAGGGTTAGTATTCTTAATACAGAAACAGCAAATAAACTGGGCATATATATGATTCATCAGGAATTAAACCTTGTGCCAGAATTATCAGTCGCTGAAAATATATATCTAGGAAGGAATTTTCCTAAGCGTAGAAATTCATTAATCGATTGGAAATCGCTCTATAATAATACAGGTGGAGTGCTTGAAGAATTATCCTTACCAATTGATCCAAAATTAAAGGTTAAAAATCTAAGCGTTGCGCAACAACAAATGATTGAGATTGCGAAAGTAGTTTCTGAAAATGAACCCAAAATAATTATTATGGACGAGCCTACAGCCGCAATAACAGAAAAGGAAACAGAAGAATTATTTCACCAAATTAGAAAACTCAAAAGAAAAAATGTATCGATCATATACATATCTCATAGACTAGAAGAAATAAATTTAATTGGAGATCGTATTACTATAATGAGGGATGGGAGAGTAGTAGGATCATCGATTCCTATCTCCACAATTGATAAAAGAAAAATAATACAAATGATGGTGGGAAGAGAAATAGATAGCCAATATCCTAAAAAAGTACATCCAATAGGAACAGAAATCCTTCAAGTTAAGGATATTTCAAGCACTAAGAGTAACGATGTTGTTTCCTTTAATTTGTATCATGGTGAAGTATTAGGTTTTGCTGGTTTAATAGGAGCTGGTAGAACAGAACTGATGAGATCGATCTTTGGTGCTGATAAACGAAGAACAGGTAAATTATTTATAAATGGAAAAGAAATAAAAATAGAAACACCTGCAGATGCTGTCAAACATGGGATCGCTTTTCTGACAGAGGATCGAAAACAAACTGGATTATTATTACAGAGACCGGTTTTTACAAACATTACTCTGGTCGGAATGCATAAATATATTAGACACTTATTAATTAATCACTCCAAAGAAAAAGATGATTCTCAAAAATATATAGCTGAATTAAGAATAAAGACCCCATCTTATGATTCAATTACTTCAAGCTTAAGTGGAGGTAATCAACAAAAAGTTATTTTTGCAAGGTGGTTGTTGAAAGACGCTGAGATTTTAATCCTAGATGAACCAACCAGAGGAATTGATGTAAATGCAAAAGCAGAAATTTATGAAATTATAAACGACCTCGTTAAATCAGGGAAAGCAATCATATTAATTTCTTCAGATCTTCCAGAGTTAATTGGAATGAGCGACAGGATTGCTGTCATGAGTGAAGGTAAAATAACTGGAATTTTAAATAGAGGAGAGTTTTCACAGGAAAGGATTATGGAATTAGCTGTTCAACACATAAAGGAACCTGTAAATCAAGACAACTATGAAAGAAGGGGTAAATATGAAAGAAGCTAAAAATGCATCAAATTCTATTTTTAAAGATATATTTAAAAAGTTTGGCTTATTTTTAATATTAATAATTTTAATGGGTATAATGGGAATTTTATCGAAATATTTTTTTACGATTGGAAATTTATTGACAATTGGAGTACAGGCTTCAGTAAATGCAATTCTAGGTATTGGTATGTTGATGGTTATTATCCAGGGAGGTATAGACCTATCGATAGGAGCAATTCTGGCTCTCTCTGGAATAGTAGCCGCCTATCTTATGAAGTCCCATGTGCCCGTTATTCTCAGTTTAAGCATATCAATAGTAATTGCCGGTTTATTGGGATGGATTAATGGGTTCTTAGTCACTGGGCTAAAATTGCAGCCGTTTATAGCTACACTTGGCACTACAGGAATATTTAGAGGTATAGCCTTAGTAGCAACTGGAGGATTACCGATTTCAAGCCTGCCTGAACAAGTAAGTTGGTTTGGTGCAGGAAATATTATAGGAATTCCGGTACCAATATTTCTAACAATTTTAATAATAATAATTTTTTCAATAATACTAAATCATTCCTTGTTGGGTAGATATATGTATTCAATTGGAAGTAATGCTGAAGCTACAAGATTGTGCGGCATAAAAATTGATAGATATCGAAGAATTATTTACACAATTGAAGGCGCATTAGCTGGAGTAGCAGGAGTAATATTAATTGGCAGACTCTGTGTTGCACAGCCGAATGCTGCCACTGGATATGAACTAAATGCGATAGCTGCAACAGTAATTGGTGGAACATCGATGATGGGTGGTTCAGGAACCATAATGGGAACAATTATTGGTGCATTAATAATGAGCGTGTTAAGTAATGGATTTACCTTGCTTGGTATGAATACCTTCATCCAGCAAGTAGCTATAGGCATTGTACTTATCGCAGCAGTTTATTTTGATGCACTACAGAGAAAAAGACAATAAATTGCTGATTTAAGTGTTCAAATCTATAAGGAGGTGATTAGTGAAGAAAGATAACTTGGGAGGTTAAACTGAGCCATAGCTTTTGCTATGGTAAAATAAAATCTAAAAGGAGTAATTATGCGCAGGAAAATGTTGTTTTCATTGGCGTGCTTGTTACTAGTATTTGCATCAAATTATACCTTTGCTGCTGAGCCAGGACCAACGATCGAACTTATAGTAATGAGTGTTAATAGTGAATATTGGCTTAGTGTAAAGGCTGGTGCAGAGGCCGCATTAAAACAGGTAAACGGCAAATTAATTTTTGCTGGTCCTGCAATTGATGGAGACATTCAAGGCCAAATTTCTCTGGTTGAAAATGCGATTACAAGTCATGTCGACGGTATAATGATTACCCCGCTTGATGCCACAGCTTTAGTCGCACCGGCAAAAAAGGCTATGGCCGCCGGAATCCCAACAGTAATTGTAGATGGACCTATTAATTGGGATGGTACTACAAGCTATATTGCTACTGATAACGTCGCTGCATCAAAATTTGCTGTAGAAACTCTATGCAAATTGATTGGTGGTAAAGGCAAAATTGCGGTAATTAACGCTCTAGCAGGAATACCTTCGAATGATGCCAGGACCATCGGAGCTCAAGAAGCGGTTAAGGAATTCCCCAATGTTACATTGCTTCCTATTCAAAGAGGAGCCGATCAAGCAGCTGCACTTCAGAATACTGAGAATATTCTGACTTCAAACCCTGATATAGCAGGAATTTTCGGCGCCTATGATCGCGGAGCAATTGGAGCAGTGCAGGCGCTGAAAAATAAAGGACTTGCAGGGAAAGTAAAAGTGGTAGCTTTTGATGCAGCCGATGATGAAGTTAGGTTCTTAAAAGAAGGTGCCATTCATGCAATTGTTGCTCAGCAGCCATTTGAAATGGGCAGATTAGCTGTTGAATATATATTGGCTGCAAGAAGCGGTAAAGAAGTACCGAAAAAAGTTGCTACAGATGTAGTTCTTATTACCAGAGATAATATCAATACACCTGCAATTCAAAAGGTGCTCAATCCTTTAGGGAAATAAAAAATTCATATTATTACCACAGCGGAGGTTGAACCGCTGTGGTAATTACTTTTTTAAGTGGGGCTTCAATTTATTAAATTACTTTTGATTTTTAGAGGGCTTAATTATGGAAATGGAAAAGGCTCGTGAGAGAGTATTTGAGTTTATAGATAATAATAAGAATTTATTTATTGAATTTTTATCAAATTATATTCAACATAATTCAGTAAACATAGATCTAGATTCAACAGGAAAAGCGAATGAGTGCCAGAAATGGCTTGCCAATAAGCTTGAAGGAATGTCAGTTTTTAATAAAGTAGATTATTGGATTGAAGGCGATAAGTTTTCTAATTTAGTTGCTACATTAAAAGGTGCTGAGAATGGCCGAGATATCTTATGTGCTGCACATACTGATACAGTTCCAATTACTGAAGATCAAAAGAACATTTGGAATAAAGATGCAGGTCCATTGAGTGGCAAAGTTTTTGAAAATAAAATATGGGGCCGTGGCGCTTCAGATATGAAAGGTGGAGGAGCAGCCTCTGTATTATCCGCATTCGCCCTTGCTCAATGCGGAATTAAATTAAAAGGGAATGCATATTTTTCTTTTGTAACCTCTGAGGAAACTGGAAACAGAAAATATGGAGTCGATGCTATTGTTGATAGAGGATATAAATCAAATGTATGCCTCATCATGGAACCCACCAACATGGTTATTACACCCGCGGTCAATGGAGAATTTTATTTTAAACTTAAAGTAAAAGGTCATAGTGCTCACATAGCGTCGCGCCACCTGTCAATATATCCACAAAAAGCTGAAAATTCAGCGGGTGGAGTAAATGCAATTGAAGAGATGATGAAAATCATTAAAGCTTTTCAAGAAACTGAGTACCAGCTTGGTATCTATAAAAACCATCCACTTATGGATCCTGGTGCAACGACCATCAATGTATCTGAAATTTCTGGTGGAGGCATTTTTTCTGCAATGGCAGAGAATTGCGAAATCATAGGTAGTATGCTATATAGCCCAATAATTAGCCAAGAAGAAGCAATAATAGAATTTAAAAATACAATTCAAAGAGTAGTTGAGAGCGATTACTGGCTTAGAGCAAATCCTCCTGAACTTGAATTGCCATACTTGCTCCCTGCAAAACCTCCAATAAATACGAACATTGACCATCCTTTATGCAAAGTAATTGAAAATTCTCTTTCAATGGAGGGAACATTTTTACCAAAATATGAAGTAATGATAAGCACAACAGATGGAAATTATTTCCAAGATAGAAATATTGAAGTTGTAACCTTTGGTCCAGGGTCAATTTCTATGGGAACACATAGCTATAATGAATATATACCCATAGACCAGTATATTTCTTCAATAAAAATATATGCATTGACACTTATGCAGTGGTGCGGAATTAGCTAATTTAACTAGGAGCTAAATCATGAAAGCAAATAAAACAAGAGTGTTATTAGTAGGTGAATCATGGCTATCAACAAGCACTCATTTTAAGGGTTTCAATCATTTTTCAAGTGCATTCTACGAAACTGGTGAAGTACATTTGCGTAAATCACTTGAAGCCTTCGAAAATATTGAATTTAATCATATGCCTTCACATCTTGTTCCTATGCATTTTCCACTTGATGAGAAGGATATTTCAAATTACGACGTTATAATCTTGAGTGACATAGGCTCTGATAGCTTTCTTCTTCACCCTGATGTATTTTTAAAAGGCGAGACTAGACCTAATAGATTAAAATTGATTGAGAAATGGGTGTCAAATGGTGGTGGATTAATAATGTGCGGAGGGTATCTATCATACTCCGGATTCAGTAGTGCAGCTAAATATTTTAAAACTCCAATAGAAGAAATATTGCCAGTTAATATTTTTACTTATGATGATCGTATCGAGACACCCGAAGGTGCAAAACCAATTATTACTAATAGTCAGCATCCAATTCTTAATGGGATTCCAAATAATTGGCCAATTCTTTTAGGTTACCAAGAGCTGATTCTTAAGAAATCTGCATCATTACTTGTGAAAATTAATAATAACCCGTTATTGGCTGTCCATGATTATTATAAAGGAAGAAGTATAGCTTGGGCTACAGATATTGGTCCTCATTGGTGCCCTTCTGCCTTCCTAAATTGGGAAGCATACGGAAAATTATGGTATAATATTATTCAGTGGGCAGCAAATAAAATTTAGATCAATTACTCAATTTGGATCATGTTTACTTAGGAAGCAGAACATGAATCGCACGAATAACAATGGATCGAAACCGCGTATCATCGTGATGGGGAGTTTTGTCACCGACCTCATGGGGCGCGCTGCGCACATTCCCTTGGAAGGCGAAACCGTGAAGGGCACTTTCTTCAAGTCTGGACCAGGCGGCAAGGGTGGAAATCAGGCAGTCGCCGCAGCGCGTGCCGGAGGAAATGTGGCCATGATCACCAAGCTTGGGCGCGACGCCTTCGGTGATATGGCTGAGGAAAACTTTGTAAAAGAAGGAATCGACGCGGAGTACGTATTCCGCACCGACGAATATGCGACAGGTGCGGCCCTCATTATGGTGAGCGAAAAGACTGGCCAGAACTCTATCATTGTGATTCCAGGCGCCTGCGAGCATATCGGCGAAGATGAAGTGTGCGACGCGATCCGTGCCCTGAGCCCCGCGTCGGTGCTCGTACTCCAGCTTGAGACGAACTTCGAGGCGATCGCGGTGAGCCTCAAAATGGGGAAGGAGTTCGGGATGAAGCTTCTCATGAACCCTGCCCCTGCCCACGAAATTCCCAAGGAGTACTACTCGATGATCGACTATCTGACGCCCAACGAGACGGAGGCCTCGATGCTCTCCGGAGTATATGTAGAGAGCGTCGAGGATGCACGGAGCGCCGCCAGCGTGCTGCAGGCGAAGGGTGCCAAGAACATCATCATCACGCTCGGCGAGAAGGGCGCCCTGATACTGGACAGCGCTAGTGAGTTCAAGCACGTGCCGCCCTTCAAGGTCGACGTGGTCGACACGACCGGTGCTGGCGACGCTTTTAACGGTGCCTTCGCGCTCGCGTTGGCTGAGGGCAAGGATATCTACGACGCGACGGTGTTCGCCAACGCGGCCGCTGCTCTCTCAGTGACGCGAATTGGAACCGCACCAGCGATGGCCCATCGAGAAGAGATCGACGAATTTTTACACGAGCGGAATATAAGCGTGTGATTATACGATTTCGCAGCAAGGCGCTGCCTGGTTGCAATTAACGCAAGTGGGCGAAATGAGCATTTCATGAAAAAAGGCAGAATTCTGAACTGGCGTTGTACTCTTAACTTCCTAACTGAAAATTTCGCACAGCTTTAAGCATGTTACTGACAGTACTCTACGCCGAGTGCATTGAATATTGCCTCTTGTGCCTGTAATCCGGCATAGTTAGTGACCCCCCTGGTTATTCCTATCGAAAATGAACAGTAAATCCAATGTAAGTTGAACATGGTTCCTGTCAAAGTTGTACACCCTAGGATTAGGATAAGAGAGGAGGCATGTATGTGCCGAATATCTCTTTCCTCATGGGGGCGACTATGGGAATCCCAAAATACCATGACATTTTGCTTCTCCATTTGAAGGGTGTCTCGAACCAGAAGGTCTCACAAATCACCAAGAGTTCGAGGACGACGGTCATCAAGGCAGCACAGGAATGCGACAGGCTTGGCTTGCAGCTTTCCCAGGTAGAAGCTATGACAGAGCGGTAATTGAAGGGGGCACTGTATCCACAGGTAGTTGTTGAAAGGGAAAATACTCCCGATGTTGAGTACCTTGACAGGGAGATGAGCTCAAACAAGGATGTCACGCTCAAGCTGCTCTGGAGGGAATATATTGAGGACTGCAAGGAAAAGAAGATTGCTCCCCTGATGTATTATCGGTTTTGTTATCACTACCAGCAGCATTGCCCACGTGCACATGTTCGAATTCTTTCATGGATCCACAAAAATCATCATCTGCGACAACCTCAAGACAGGCGTCGTAAAGCATGTGAAGGGAGAGACCAGGGTCAACCGCACCTACCAGGAACTCGTCCGTCATTATGGAACGATCATCTCGCCTGCACCAAATTTCTCGCCCAAAGGGAAACCAAATGTAGAGGATTCGGTCGGCATCATTGCTCACCACGTCATAGCAACACTCAGGCATGAGGTTTTCAGCTCCCTTGAAGAACTCAACCATGCCATCCGACAGAGGATTGATGCAATAAACAGCACAGCTTTCCAGAAGAGAGAGGGAAGCAGGTGCTAGCGGTATGATGTTTTTGAGGTAACATGACAACAACTTTTTAAGGTTACACGGTAACCAGTCGTTCAGGTATCACGGTAAGATAGTTTTCAGGTGGTACGGTAAGCAATCTTTTAGGTGAGACGGTAACGACTTTTTGAAGGTAAAGAAGCCATCAGCGGTAACTCGCGGTAAAGTGGATGTATCCAAATTCAACTTTACAGGAGGCCGCCAATGGCAGTCAGCAAAAGAATCATCATGAAACAGAAGATCCAAGAGCTGAAGGAAATGGGTCTGTCGAAAACAGAAATTATTCGACGATTCATCAAGGATAATGAAAATCCCCCGTCTTGGCCGACTGTGGTCAAATATTATGACATGGACGAGGCAGAGTCCAGCCAAGAATCACCTTTTGCCAAAGATAGGGTATTCGACGTCAAACCGTATCGAACGACCATCATGGAAATTCTGAAAAGAAATCCCAAAAACCTAAAGATAAGCAGCATCTACGACGTGCTTGAGGAGCAATACGTAGATACAAAGATGGTCGTCCATCTTCCAGGCAATGAGCAGACGTTGCGCAATTATGTACGCTGGTTGCGTGGTACCGGTCAGGTGCCACAACCTGAGAACAAGGGCCGGATCTATGAGCTTGTGGAAGGAATACCTCCAGGCAAGCAATTGATCGTTGATTTTGGTGAGCAGAAAATCGAAGATGGGATAACCATCCATTTCATGTGCATGCTTCTCCGCTTCAGCAAGTTCTTGTTTGTGGTGGCTCAAGACCACAAGTTCAATTCTGCAGAAGCATGCCGGGGACTCTACCTCTGCTTCAAGCGTATCGGAGGGCGTGTCGAGGAATTGGTAATCGACCAGGACAGTGTCTTCATCTATGAAGAGAAATATGGTGAGATCATCGAGACCCAGACATTTTCAGCCTTTCTTAAAGAGCAGACCTTAAGCTTGTTTGTTTGCAGAAAAGGGGATCCTGAATCAAAAGGAGGCATTGAAAAATCTGTACAATTCGTCAAGCAAAATTACTTCAGCGCACGTAAATTGCATACGTTGCAAGAAGCAAGAACAGGGATTTCCTCTTGGCTGAACCGTAAGAATGTCCGCATCGAACGAGCTACATATCAAATTCCTGTCGAGCAGCTGAAGGTGGAACAGCAGTTCCTGCAACCATTGGTTCCTTCGGTGTATGCATTGGTGGAGAACGATTTCGTCATCTATGAAGTGAAGGATATGCCGTATGTCCGCTACAAGGCAAACCGATACCAGGTTCCCAGGTCTTATTGCTTCACCTCCGTCAAATACAAGGTCATCAATGACATAATCCACATCTATGACATCTCAACAGGTAATAAAATCATCCAGCATGAGATAGACAAACGCAAGGGAATCACACTAAAGGCTCCAGAGCTCAAGAAGGAACCCTCCGATGCTTGGAAAGCTATCGCAACGTCACTGCGGATCAAGTACTACAGCAAAAGTCTGGACCATTTCATCAATGGGGTATGCAAGGAGCATATCCGGTATCGGTTTGAACAACTGAAGGCGATTGAACGGTTCCTGGATAGCAGAAAACCCATCGACAAAGAATTCCTAGAACAGGTGTTTGCAGCTTGTTGCAACCAGTATGCCTACAGCATTTCCGGACTTGAATCAATTTTTGCATGGCTTGAGAAAGCAAGACACCCCAACGATGTACCGATGGACCCATTGGGGACAAAGCCCCTTTCCGGTGTAGAGGTCCAACAGCGGGGCCTGGAGTCCTATGCAAAGGCTTTTCTGAAGTTGAGCACTGAACACGAAGGGAGGCAGTGATGATAAGAAATCCCAAAACCCCCTATGTGCAACGATTGCTTATCTCTTTCGGATTGAAACAGGCTTCGGTACGGCTTCCGGATCTTATCAACGAGGCTGAGAAACAGAATCTCACGCCCCGGCAATTCCTGCTCACGGTACTGGAAGAAGAGTTGAATGCACGCAACGAGAAAAAACGGAAACGCAATTACGCTGGTGCCCATTTTCCTCCGAATGTCCGCTCAATTGATGAGTTTGATACATCGGAACTGGATGGGGGTATCACCCCCACCCAGATCCTCCAGCTGAAAGAACTCAATTGGATCGATGCAGCAAGCAATGTCCTATTCTTTGGACCTCCAGGACTGGGCAAGACGATGTTGGCTCTGGGGTTGGGACTCGAGGCCATCAATGCCGGATACAGTGTATGCTATGAAAGGATGGGAGAGCTCATAGAGCTCTTGGACAATGCAAGAAGACAGCGACAGGCAGCATTCAGGATTAGGCGTCTCAGGAAGGCCCAGTTGGTCATCATTGATGAAATCGGGTATGTCTCAATCACCCGTGAGCAGGCAAACTTTTTCTTCTCATTCGTAAGCGACTTGTATGAACGATCTTCTCTCATCATAACTTCGAACAAGGACGTAACGGAATGGGCTGAGGTTCTTGGTGACCCCGTGCTCACCGCGGCATTGCTGGACAGGCTGTTACATCATTCCAGATGCTTTTCTCTCCAAGGAGAGTCATATCGGATAAAACATCCAGAATTCAAGGAGGAAAGAAAGCTGACTGACTTCTGAGCCGGAACTGAAAAAAGTGCTTACCATAGTGGTGAAAAAAGTCGTTACCATGATACTGAAAAAATTCGTTACCGAAATATCTAAAAGAGTCGTTACCGGAAAGACTCAAGTAGTCATTACCGGATTACCTAAAAAAGTGCTTGACACTAGCAAGCGCAGGAAAATGCTGTTCGAGCAGGTTGAGTGCAACGATTTGCAGCCTCTCCCCGCAACCCCCTTTGAAATGGCAGAATGGTCGACCGACCTCACTGTACAGTTTAACTACCATGTGGTGATTTGCAAGTACTTTTATTATTCGGTGCCGTATCAGTATGTAGGCAGGAAGGTATCGGCAAGGGTGACACTTACGGTGGTGGAGATATTTCTTGACGACACCAGGATTGCCACCCACCCTCGAAACTATGACAGAAGGCATCCTTATCGCACCGACCCATCCCATATGCCCACCTCCCAGCAGGAAGCTGGCATGAGATGGAATGAGAGGAGGTTTGTTTCCTGGGCAGAAGATATCAGACCGAGTACCTGTAAGCTTGTGACAAGCATCATAAACTCCAGAGAAGTCGTACAGCAGTCATATCCGACCTGCCTAGCCTTGCTTAATCTCACAAAGGGCTATGGGAAGGGAACGAGAACAGCCGGATCCATCGCTTTTCGCCGATTTCGCCGGTTCCATGCCCGACGGGATCATCGTGCAAGTCAGGGGTGCGACCACCTACCAGGATTTCTTCCAGCGCAAGATCCAGGAAACCGCACAGGACGGCGCGTGATGGATACCCGCCCGATCGCCCAGACCAAGGCGTCATTGGCCAGTGTGGGATTCAAACACATCGTTCCCACCCTCGCCGAGTTGATCACCCTCGCCGAGGAACGGCAACTCTCCTATCGTGAATTCCTGAACCTGCTCATCGACAAGGAACTGGTGGCCAGGAACGAGAAGCATCGCACGCGGAATCTCGCCGGCGCCCATTTTCCTCCGAATCCACGGAATGTGGACGAATTCGACACCAGGGAGCTCGAAGGCGGGATTACCCCCACCCAACTCTACCAGTTGAAGGACTTGAACTGGATCGACGCCCATGTGAATATCCTGTTCCTCGGCCCTCCGGGGATCGGGAAGACCATGTTGGCGGTAGGACTTGGCCTTGAGGCCATCAATGCCGGGTATTCGGTGTATTTCTAGCGGATGGCGTCCTTGATGGAGATCGTGGACACGGCGAAGACGAGCAGGGGCTCAAACTTCCGATTGCGGCGGATCCGAAGGGCCGACCTGGTGATCGTCGATGAAATCGGTTTCACCCCTATTAGACGGGAGCAGGCGAACAGCTTCTTCAATCTGGTCAGCGAAATGTATGAGAAAACCTCAATAATTTTCACCATCAACAAAGAGATTGGACAATGGACCGAGGTGATGGGGGATCCGGTATTGACCACGGCACTTCTCGACCGGATCCTGCATCATTCCAAATGCTTCTCGTTGAGAGGCGATTCCTATCGAATCAAACACCCGCAGGAGGAACTGCTGAAGCATTGAGGTGGGAATATCCCTCTTGGCAAAGATTGGAAAAACATCCTTAGCTTACCCGAGAAAAACATCCTTACCCAAGCGAGGAAAAAACTCCTTACCGAGTCAATGAAAAAGATCCTTAACATTCACAAAACTTTGACTTCTATTATTCCGTACACCTCCATATGTAGGAGGTGCACATCTTGCACCGGAACCTGTACAACTATCACAGGATTCAGTGTTCAACTTTGCCCGGAATATCCACCCCCCTCGGCATTTTTAGTGACCCCGGGGGTCGCCACTTTTAGTGACCCCCCTCCTGCACCATTTTTGGAGGGCTTTCGGAAGGCTATAATGGCCTTCAACGGAGGTTGGATATTTCGGCCTGACTGAACCACCAAACCGGAAAAACTGAGCCGCTCATTTCACTCACATTGAGCCACCCCTGATCAGATAGCGAAAATCATCTGCTAAACTCCGACATGCCATGTCCTATCAAAGGCATGAGTATCAATTCGGAGGTGGTCACAGATGACCAAATTCACAGAGATCCTGCGGTTGAAGAACCACGGGTTGAGCCAGCGGCAGATAGCAGCAAGCCTGCAAATCTCCCGAAACACTATCAAGGAGTTCCTCTCCAGGGTGGAAGCGTCCGAGATGACGTTTCCCCTTGCAGAGACAACCACCGACAACGATATCTGGCAGTTGTTGTATGCCGACAGAGGGGACGTCCAGTCCTATTGCATGCCTGATTATGGTTGGATGGAGCAGGAACTCAGGACCAAGGGAGTTACCCTGCTGTCCCTTTGGGGGGCTTACCGCTTTTCCTGTAAGGAAAAGGAGAAGCAAGCCTATGGGTACACACAATTCTGCAAGCGGTATTCGGAACATCTGAAGTCAAAGAACATCACCATGTCGATTCCTAGAAATCCTGGTGAGAATACCGAGGTTGACTGGGCAGGCTCCACGCTATTCTTGCAGAATCCTCTCACCGGCGACGCCATTCCTGTCTCTTTGTTTGTGGGAGCCCTGTCATTCAGTGGATATTCCTATTTTGAGGGGTTCCTTGATCGAGCAGCACCAAACTGGATTGCAGCAAACGTGCATTGCGTCGAGTTCTTTGGAGGCAGCACCGCCATATTTACTCCGGACAATTTGCGCACTGGGGTGGTGAAACCCGATTGGTATGAACCGCAGCTGCATCAGGCATATTTGGAATTTGCCGAGCATTACCATACCGCCATTCTCCCTGCACGTGTTCGAAAGCCAAAAGACAAGCCAAATGCCGAAAACAATGTGAAGATTGCGACCTCCTGGATCATTGCCGAGTTACGCCACCGTACATTCTTCACACTTGACGATCTGAATGCAGCCGTTTGGGAACGCATGGACTTCTTCAACCGTCATCCGTTCCAGAAGAAACCAGGCTCGAGGGATAGCATGTTTCTGGAATTGGAGAAACAGCATTTGTCGCCTCTTCCTCCCATCAGGTTTGAATTTGCGGAAAGGAAAGAGGCGACCGTCGCACCGGACTTCCACCTCAGTTTCGACTGCTGCCTCTACAGTGTACCCTATAAGTTGGTCGGCACAAAGCTCTTGGTCAGGGCAACTCCTACCTCGGTACGTATTTTCTCCAAGGAGGGCATGGTTGCTTGCCATAAGAGGGGAATCCACAAGGGGCAACGGATAACCAATCCTGAGGATCTCCCGGAAAGTTATCGTGAGTATGCATCATGGAGCGGCTCGTCATTTCGTTACCGCGCCAAATCCATCGGTGTCAACACATTCCACGTCATCGATGCCATCCTGAAGTCCTATGAGTTCGAGGTCCAAGCATTCAGGAAATGTGTCGGCATCCTCAACCTTGCCAAGAAACATTCTCCCGCCATGCTGGAGCAGGCCTGTTCGATCGCGGCGGAAGATGGGCGTTCCAGTTACAAGTACATCAAGAACCTACTCGAGTCCATGGTGTTGCAACCAGCTGAGCCGGCATCGGTTGAAGAAAAGGACAAGACCAGCCCGTTCGCTCGCCCAAAGGGCTTCTATTCGATGCTTCCCTCCAAGAAGGAGGTGCAGCCGTGAATAGCAGGGACAACCATCATACAATGAAGATACGGTTGCAGGGCATGCTGCTGGAGCTCAACTTGCATGTCATGGCACAGGTTTTGGATGACCAATTGAGCGACCCCCTGTTTCAGGAACTCAGCAAGTTGGAATTCGTCTACCGCCTGGTGGAAGAGGAGTATGTTGCCAGGAACAACACCCGAGCCTCCCAGTTGCTCAAACGGGCGGGGCTGTGGAAGACTCAAGCTGATTTGTCAAAGATTGACTATGCGGTCAATAGGAATCTGAACAGGGACCTTCTCTCCCAGTTGGTCACGTGCGATTTCATACTGGACAAGAAGAACCTCTGTATTCTTGGGGCCGCCGGTTCGGGAAAGTCCTTTTTCGCCAAGGCGTTCGGTGTTGAGGCGTGCCACAACCTGCACCGAACGAAATACTTCAATGCCAACAAGTTCCTCAACGAGCTGTATGATGTGAATACAAATGACCAGAAACGGTACAAGCGAAAACTCAGGTATTTCCAAAGACTCCCGGTTTTGATTTTGGACGATTGGTTGATGTTCGACATCCATGACCAGGTGAAGGAGTCTATTTTGCTCGATCTCATCGACGCAAGGTATGGTGAGGCTACCACAATTGTCTGTTCACAGGTCGACCCCGACGACTGGTGTGAGAAATTCTCCGGCTATACAATCGGGAATGCAATTACCAGCAGGCTGATTTCGAATGGATTTAGCCTGGTGATACAAAGTGATGAGGACCTGCGGCACACCAAATACCCCGGTGAACTCTGAACTTGTCTATGAGATGTTCGGTTGGAGTAGCGAAAAACTGCTTCAACCGACTCAGTTTACCCGTAATTTGCGGCTCAATTTTGCCGTAATGGCTGGCTCAGTTTTTCCGGTTTGGTGGCTCAACCGACACGAAATATCCAGCTTATAAGAAACTATTTGCTCGTATAGATAATTGTAGACAATTTTGGTTCTGCTTATTTTCATAGACCATCCTAAAAATTGCATACAAATTGTCGACAATTAGTCGACAATTTTAAGTATAGCATAGATCGCCTACCTGTCAAGGCGAAATTTGACACATTCAAGGTAGGCAGACACAGGTCGATACAGACTGAGACATCTACACGGGGCACTTAGTGTTCTGTCAAATATCCATTTATCCGCAGATAAAATGCTAAAAATTGAATATAATTTATTGCTATGGAATACATTATACAATCGTGTCAGAAGTTTCTATTGTTCTATATCACCTCCTTCGCCATCTTCTATACTTTGTCAAGACTCGATTAAAATGTCACCTTGTGGTCATTGGCAGAGTGTGACGAGTTCCTCCTTTCTGGGCTTCACATGAAGCTCCGTGTAGTTCAATACTGCATCGTTGTGCAGTAGCTTTATACGCCCATCCAAAAGTTCACGAACAAGCACCTTCTCCCGAGGACGAGGAAGATGCGTGTTTGTCCTCAAAATCTGAAACAGTTTCCGTTTGTAACTCACCACATAGTCATTGCTCATCACCCGTGGCTCTTCAAAGCAGAAGATATCTTCCAATACCCCCAACTCTCCACACAGCACGTGAGTATCATCGAAACACCAAAGGCTCTTTTGCAAACTTCTTGTTGATTGCCGGAAGATATACCTTCTCAAGATACCGGTTGGCTGCCTCTATGCTGGATATCCCTTCCAGCCTCATCTCTTTGACCAACCGATCTTGGTACACCGCATGGCTCCGTTCTACCCGCCCCTTCGCCTGGGGTGAATTGGCGACGATCACTTCAATCCCCAGTTTCTCACACGCACACTCAAACGGACTTTGGGGTTCAATACCCTTAAGCTGTTCCTCAATCGTGGGTTCTCGCGTGAGCACAAACGCGTTCTTTTTATCGCAGTAGACCCCCTGCGGTATTCCATACCGCACTATCCATTTCCACAACAATTGCATTGCTCCTGCTGTTGTCTCTTCCTCGGTGAAAAACGAGAGGGTCGTTCCCGTGGCGTCATCGACCATATTCATAAGGCAGCAGGGACTTCTTCGCCCCTCAAACCAATCGTGATGGCTCCCGTCAAACTGCAAAAGCTCGCCAAAACATTCCCGCCGCCTCCGACGACTCCGATATGCCTTCCTGCGCCGCTTCCGCTCCCATAGCCCTTCTGCGATACGCCAACGCCTCAGAGTCTCGTGGTCTACCTTTATCCCTTCCCGTGTTGCAAGCTTCTCTGCTGCCAATGTCGGCCCAAAATCCTCATAGTGTGCTCGATAGAGGCACAATACCTGCTGTCGGAACGCTTCGGCATACCCATGTGCCGATGGCTTGCCTCTATTCTTATGCAGAAGCCCCCTGTCTCCTTCCTCCTCATACCGCTTCTTCAGCCGCAGTACCTGTCGTGTGCTCAAGCCAAGTCTCCGTGCCGCTTCGTTCACGTTGAGCTTTTGTTCTACTACCTGTTCCATGACTTTCACCCGTAATAACTCTTTCTGTCCCATGAGTAGCTTCCTGGCCATACTTGCCCCTTACTGAAGTATACCAACGTGACATTTTAATCGAGTTCATATAGTGACATTATCATGGAGTTTCAACACGCCGTCTTCTATACTTTTGCAGTCCCTTTAAAAAGCTAATAAAATAAGTCATTTCAACATAATGAGGAAGTCGATAGTATCTGTGGTGCTTCATGGTTTATGGTGGGGAACTCGTAAAAATGTTAGACTTGGGGTATGAATAAAAGCCTTGAAGAGTTTTATCCACACCTGCTAGGGATAAGGGATCCTTGGGAAGTTACGTTTCTCAAGCGTGATAGTAAAAATAAAGAGGGTGATAGTCACGGTGGCATTGAAGGCCAATATGCCGCTTTGTTGTCCTCTCTGTGGAGAACCTTGGACTCAGTTGGGATAAATGAGACGGTATTATGAGCTGTGCGGTGGGGTGTGGGCTTGCCCGAAGGCAGAAGACGGTGCCTCAGCACATAGAGATCGATGATACATCGTTCCAGAAACATCATGAATATGTGACAGCCATGGACATGTAGGAACCCTTTATCAATGTGGTAAAGAAGCGTACCAAGTATACCCAGAGCCTTATTGCTTTTGATCAGTTTCATGTTTCGCAGCATTTCAGCAGGGCGTTGAACAAAGCAAAAGCTGTAGAACATCGAGCATTTCTTTCTGATAAAGGCTCAAGCCCGCTTATCGGATCGAAGTACCAATGGCTTAAGAATTCACAGCGCACTGACAACCATGCTCCTAACTGCAAGAGCTTCATGCGGCTTAGACGGCTCAACCTCAAAACGGCATGGGCATGGCAGATCGAGGAAGTAGCGAGTACCTTGTGGAATTTCTCATATATCGGTGTCACCGAAAGAAATTGGCAACTGCTTCTAAGCTGGATCAGTCGCTGTCGATTGAAGCCGATTATTATGGAAGATCAGATGGTTCGATGATAATTCTGCGGCATTCTGAATGCCATACAGCTCACGGTAAACAACAGCATAATGGAAGCAAAAAATGCCTGTATTCATAAGGATCAAGAAAATTGCATGCGGCTACAGGAACAGAATAAGGTTCAAGAACGCGATTCTGTTTCATCTGGGCGGGATGGACCTTCAGCCCTTTCACACACGATAGTCTAAAACGCTAAAAGGCTAAAGGCCGCTTTGAAAGCAGCCCTTAGCCTTAAATAAATTACGAAAACGACAGGTTTGTGAAAGCCCCTTAAAGCTTCCTCCTATACTGCCTTATTTCCAGACCTGGGACAACACCCTGAGGATATTGCCTCCCAGAACCTTGCCTATATCCTCTTCGCTGTAACCATGCGCTACGAGCCAACGGATTGCGTTTTTCGAGGCTTCCCTGGGATTTTCCATGCCTTTTACGTATTCGACCCTCGGGTAGTCGTTTTCCTGATTCTTGGTCTGCTCCGTTGAGAGGAACTTTGCGAAGATGCGGTGCAGTCCCGCATGATCGCCGAAATTCGTATCCGGGCCGAAGCACACATGATCGATCCCCACGAGGTTCACCATGTATTCGAAGTGTTCCATTATAGAATCGAGATCGTGAGTCCTGTGGTTGTAAGTAATAGTCGTATGAGGAGCTGCTTCGATACCAATTACGCCACCCTTGGCCGCGATAGCCTTGAGCGCTTCGTCCGAGGCCAGCCGCCTGGATTTCCAGAGAGCCTTGGCTCCCGTATGGGACATGCAAATGGGCACCGATGAAAGCTCAGCGGCATCTATGGCTGTAAGTGTGCTGGAATGTGAGACATCGATGAGCATTCCCACCTTGTTCATCCGCTTTACCGCCTCTCGGCCGAAAGCTGTGAGGCCGGCATCCCGATCTTCTTTTAGTCCCGAACCGAGCGCATTTGATTCCGAATAAGTGAGCCCCATGAGACGGACACCTAGGCCGTATAGAATGTCAATCCTGTCCAGCTCGTTTTCTATCGGCATTGCCCCCTCGATGCAGGCTACCCAGGCGAGCTTGCCTTCCCTGTGCGCTCTGTAGATATCGTCCACTCTTTTGCAATGAATGACGAAATCCTGGTGAGCGATATCGCACAACCTCATTCCGAGGTCGTGCACTATATCGGTGAATTTCCAGCCGTTGTGCGACGTTATAACGCAGGAGCCGTTCATCATGTTGTCGAAAATGCAGTCCAGATATGATTCGGCCAACGCGTCATAGGCACAGGACTGTCTACCGGCGTGCCGCAGGGTACGGTACTCGTTGAGATCCAGCGGATTATAGATAGGATGGTCGTGCATCGAGATGCAGATCTTTTCCTTGGCGATCGCGATCACCTGCTTTTCCTGCTCAGGAGTTAAAGGGTAAAGATATTCAGGCACCCTGTCTTTAGGACTCAAAGCGAATGCCTGGTAGTCCTGACCGGGTATAAGGTAATCATAAGCCTTATATCCAGTATATGCTGTTTTTATTCCCATTGTTCAAACCTATCCTTATTTCTTTGGCGCTATTTTGATTAATGATTGGCAGGTAAGGGTACCGTTGAGGGATGAGTAATAGGGCACGTAACCTTCAAACTTGGCGCTGGTGACATAGGTCAGATTAGGAACCCACACTGAAATGGTTGGCACCTGGTTTACTACGACTTTCTGCGCTTCGTCCAAGGGCTTGACCGCAGCGGCCACGGAAGGCGACTCTTTGGCAGCCTTGGCCCACTTTTCCAGGTTTTCATCGTAGAAGCCTGGGTAGTTGAGGAAAGCGTCCTTGCCATAAAGGTTGTAGAAAGAATCATAGATAACGACAATGGCACCCCACTGAACGAAGGTTGCCTCGTATTCCTTCGACACGTTCTGGCGGTCCATAAAAACCTGCCTGTCCACGGGGTCGAGCACGATGTCGATGCCCGCCTTGGCCGCATCTTCCTTGATAATTCTCATGGACTTGTCGTAGTCGGACCTAGTGGCCTCATAGGTCACTCGGATCGATAGCTTCTTGCCGTTCTTCTCAAAGAATCCATCGCCGTCGGTATCGACATAGCCGGCAGCCTTTAGAGTTTTCTTTGCCTCTTCAATGTTATAGGCAGGATACTGGATATTGGACTTTGTGAATTCCTTGTAAATTGGAGAAACTGGACCGTACATAGGTACGCCGGCGCCTTCAAGAGCTAACCGTACGATCTTTGGTCTGTCTATGGTCATCGCCAGGGCGCGGCGCACCGCCACATCAGCTAGGAACTCGTTTTTCTTGGTATTGAGGCTCATGTAGGCATAGCCGAGAGATTGAATATCGTAGACGTTGAAGTTCTTGTTGTTCCTGAACTGTGCCGCCAGAGAGGGGGGGATCTGCCTAGAGGCTGAATCGATCTCGCCGGTCCGCAGGGCCAGCGCGAGTGAATTCTCGTCCTTGTAGACCCTGTAGATTATGCGATCGATCTTGGGAGTACCCATAGATGAAGGCCAGTCTGGGTTGCGTACGGCTATGTAGTACTCGCCCTTCTTGAACTCGCCCATCTTGTAGGGGCCCAAGCCTACTACACCGGTGGATTCATAGTCGAATTCCAAGGGGTTGCTGACCTTCTCGAAAATATGCTTGGGCATGGGACTGACCCAGAACATCAAAACCTCAAGAAATCCTACCTGGGGGTTGATGAGTTTGTACTCGACGGTCATCTGATCGATAGCCCTGGCGGACTTAACGTTACTGTAGCGGGTGTTTTGGAAGAGTTTGTGTTTGACCAGGTACTCTCCAGTAAACACCACGTCCTCAGCGGTGAAGGGAACACCATCATGCCATTTAAGCCCAGGCTTAATGTGAAGGATAAAGGTGGTTGAATTATCCTTAATCTCGAAGCTTTCGAAGAGATAGGGCTTGACCTGTCCATCAGTATCCATAAAACCAAATCGGGGCATGACAGCTTCCATCAGCGCCGCGCCATTGATGTCATTGGAGACCCAAAAGTTCAGAGTCTGGATGTCTCCCAAGAGACCAATTTTAAAGTCCACTTGCTTGTCCTGGGCCGAGATGCTCAGCGTCAGCGCGAAGACAAGCACCAAAGCGAAAAGTACGCTTTCTCTTTTCATGTTCTGACCTCCTTGTCAGTTTCTATGATCGTTTCTCAAAAGGATGTTGCCTGATAAGGGTTTGAGCAACTTCCCTCTTTCTATAGCTATCTTGCCGTTGACCAAGACGAAATCCACGCCAGTCGCCATAGTCAGCGGCTTTTTGCAGTCCACCTCTTCCGGTTCCGGAAAGTCGTAGGCCTGTAGATCGATCACCGCTACATCTGCCCAAACGCCCGCCTCCAGCCGGCCCCTATCCTTGATGCCAAAATGCTCGGCTACCATGGAGGTGTTCCGCCTCACGATTTCCTCCACTTGAACGCCAGCCTTCCTGTACATCTTCATGAAGGTGGGAAAACCGCCATAACGCTGGAGTTCGTACCAATAGAAAGGATCGTTGGGATCTCCCATGATTCTGTCCGTACCTACCGATACGTAGGGGTTATCTCGAATAACCTTTGTATGGTCTCTGGCAAAATCATCCCTAGTGGGACCGCCCAGCCAAAAGGTATACTCCTTGTCATCGCCAGCCAGGTCGAGCATCGTCTCTGTGGGATCCGTGTCTCCTCGTTCCTTGGCTATTTGTGCTATGGACTTGCCTTCCAGCGAGGGGTCGTCAGGGGAAATAGCGATGAAAACCTTTTCTTTATCCATTCCGAACTTGGCATGGGCATCCCTCTTTATGATTTCTCGGCCTTCTTTGCTGTGCAGCGCAGCCTTGACCCCTTCCACTCCCTTATCGAAGAAGGTGTCCGAGATGGCCATGATGGACTGCAGGAGCTTGTCCTTCCTATTGCAGTGCCCGGAACTTTTAGGGATGGTATCGATTCTAATGGGAAGGCCACCGTCGGCAGCTTCGCGTGCGGCTTCGAATGCTTCTTCAGAGCTGGATTTCAGGTGAGATATCTGGGTACGTGCACCGCTTTGTCTACATACTTCCACCATTTCAAGCACTGCTTCCTTGGTGCCGATCCAATGACGGAGGTGAGCAGCGACTATGCCATCATATTCTGCGACTACCTTAGCTACATCCACAAGCTCTTCGGTTTTAGCATAGCGGCTGGGCACGTAGTCCAGACCGAAGGAAATGCCCCAGGCGCCCTGCTCGAGACCTTCCCTGAGGTAGGCGTCGATGCGCTTCTTCTCCTCCGCCGAGGGCGGCCTGTCATGGGCACCATTCATGACGTACTGCCTGATAGTACCATGACCTAGGAGCACCAGGAGGTTAAGGTTCGTGCCGGTTTTGCGCACCGCATCGACATATCCAGAAAAATCATCCCAAACTGGAAAATAATCCTTGAATTCTCTCTTGTTGCGCTCAGAAATGAGTCCGTTGTTGAAAAAATAATCAATAATGTACTCGGTTCCACCGGGGGTGACCGAGTGGCCGCAGTTGCCGTTCACCGTCGTGGTGACGCCCTGCCTGAGGAAGAGCTCATAGGCATTATCAGAGAAGAGGGTCAGTTCCTCATGAACGTGAGGATCGATGAATCCGGGAATTACAATTTTGCCGGAAGCATCTATTTCTTTTTCAGCTTTTTCTGCGATTACAGGAGCAATGAGAGCAATCTTGCATTCCTTTATAGCCAAATCAGCCTTTATAGGGGCGTTGCCCTTGCCGTCGTAGACCAGACCATTGCGAATTATTGTATCGTACATACCGCCTCCTTATTTCCTGGATTTCGGGTTGAGGGTTTCATTGATTCCGATTCCCAAAAGATTGAAGAAAATGACATAGAGCATGATAGAAGCTGCAGGGAAGACGACCAGCCACCAGGCCCTAAAATGATGCCCCGCCTTGAAGGCTGTCTGGAGAATCCCACCCCAGGACCATACATTGGGATCACCCAAGCCCAGATAGCTCAGGCTCGATTCGGTGAGAACTGCAGTGGCCATTATCAGTGTTATATCCACTACCACCGGCCCTGCTATGTTGAGCATAATGTGCTTAAACATTATCGAACCCTTGGGAATGCCCAGGACTATCGCCGCTTCAATATACTGCATCTGGGAGACTTTGAGGGTGGAGTTCCGCACGATTCTGGCGAGGGTCGGCCAGGCAAAAACGCCAATGACCACAGCCACGGTTCTCACACTTGGACCGACTAGGGCTGAAATGAGGATCATCAGTGGTAGGGTGGGTATAGTCATAGTTATCTCGGTGATGCTGTCAATAAGTGCCCCAATTTTCCCCCTGCTATAGCCGGAGACGAGTCCGAGGGGAATGCCGATAAACATAGCCACCAAAACAGCGGAAGCCGAGATCAGTATCGAGGTACGAGCGCCCCAAATTATTTCTGAAAAAAGGTCGAGACCCAGGGCGTCAGTGCCCAATAGGTTTTCAGCACTTGGCCCGGTCAAAGGCATAGCCTCCCCATAGCCCTTCGGAAAGGGTACGAAGAAGGGACCTACAATGCCGACCAATAGAATGATGGAAACACCGATTAATCCGATCATACCCAGTCTGTGCCGGCTAAAGGATTCTAAAAAAGTTTTTTCCCTCATATCACCCTACCCTCAGAGCTTAATCCGTGGATCGAGCCAGGCGACGATCAAATCAGTGATTAGGTTCATCACAATGACACTCGCCGCGAGCACGATAAAGGCTCCCTGCAGCAGCGGAAAATCCTGTTTCTGCACAGCATCGTAGATCATCGTTCCTACACCAGGCCACGAAAAGACAGTTTCGGTGAGTACTGCTCCAGCAACCATTTTACCTATCATGAGTCCAGTCACGGTTACTGTGGGGATAAGGGCATTCCGCAAGGCATGGCTCCAGGTGACCTTTCGATCGCTGACACCCTTTGCTTTTGCAGTTCGAATATAGTCCTCTTTTAAAACGTCGAGCATGCCGTTCCGCATGTACAGCACCGTGGATGCGAGATAGGTGATCACCAAGGTGGCACAGGGGAGAATCATGTGGCTTATCACACTGCCAAACATCTGGGAAGGATCTATCCCTGGTGTATACGCCCCACCAATAGGCGTCAACATCAGCTTAAAACTGAAAAAGTAGAGTAACAGAAAGGCTAGGAGCGGCACGAAAATAGACACACCGATGACCACAGCAACATTGATAATTTGATCGAGGAGCTTGCCCTGTTGTTTTGCTGAAATGACTCCAAGCGGTATCCCAATCAGAATAGTTATGAAGAGAGAACTTCCCATAAGGAGGAGGGTCCACCAAAGCTTGTTGCCGATTATCGAAGAGACAGAATCTTTGTAGAAAAATGAATACCCCAAATCCCCTTTCAGAAGATTGCGCAGAAAGAGAAAGTATTGCTGATACAGTGGCTTGTCGAGGCCGAAAGACTCCTTGAGGACCAATGCGTCGTCAGGGCTCAAGGAATCGCTTATTAGGGCGGTGGTGGGGTCGCCTGGCATGAGCCGTACAATGAGAAATGTTATTGTCACGGCGACAAAGAAGGTAAGAAGCCCCTTGGCTAGTCTCAACACTATATATCGGCCCATGTTTCAACCCCTCCCCTTGTCGTCATAGAGATGGCAGCGCACAAAATGGCCAGTTTCGATTTCCTTGAGTGCTGGTTCCTCAGTTTTACATCGTTCCATACATTTGAAGCAGCGAGTGTGGAATTTGCAGCCCTTGGGCGGGTTTATCGGACTGGGAATTTCGCCAGAGAGAATAATCCGGCCCTTTCGTTTAACCGTCGAGGGCTCAGGCGATGCCGATATGAGCGACTCGGTATAAGGGTGATAGTGACGATCGAATAACTCGGTTTTTGGGGCTATCTCCATCACTGTTCCAAGATAAAGCACTAAAATCCTATCGGAGATATAACGCACTACCGCAAGATCATGAGCTATAAAAATATATGTAAGGCCTAATTCACGCTTCAGTGCGTTAAAAAGATTGAGAATCTGTGATTGAACCGATACGTCAAGGGCGGAAACTGCTTCGTCGCAGATTAATATCTTAGGATTGAGTGAAAGGGCTCTTGCGATGCCGATTCTTTGCCGCTGACCACCGGAAAAATTGTGAGGATACAGGGAAGACATGCTGGGCTGCAGCCCAACTTTTCGCAGCAGATCTTCAGTCGCTTCTTTTATTTCAGCCTTAGATGAAAAGCGTTTGTGTGCGATCATCGGTTCCGCTATGGCGGATCCCACTGTAAGTCGAGGATTCAATGAGGCATAGGGATCCTGAAATACCATCTGAATATCAGTACGAAAATTTTTCAGCGATTTACCCTTCAGCGTCGAAACATCCCTACCCTCAAAGAACACCTTTCCAGCCGTAGGCTGTTCGAGCCTAATGATAATCCTCCCCAGCGTGGACTTACCTGAGCCGGATTCACCGACAACACCCAACGTCTCTCCTCGATAAAGATCCATGTCCACATCTTCCAGTGCATGAACGTAGCTGGGATTTGAGCTGAAAAATGAGCCTTTGATGGGGAAGTATTTTTTCAGATTTCGCACCTGCAACATCGTTTCCATGTTATCTCTCTCAGAAGTTCCAGCAAGCCACAAAATGACCTGGATCCACTTCCATCAATGGGGGCGACGAACCCTCACATCTGGGTTTTTTATGAGTGCAGCGGGCTGCGAACCTGCATCCATTTCCAAACTTATCGATAGTCGGTACGGTCCCAGGGATCGAATACAGATCTCCGTCACCATGGGAAAGCGAGGGAATCGATGCCATGAGACCAGCAGTATAGGGATGGGAATGGTGGTTAAAAATATGGTCTACCGAACCTTTTTCCACAATCTGACCTGCATACATGACAATAGCTTCATCACAAGTTTCGGCGACAACTCCTAAATTATGGGTAATAAGCATCATTGAGCTTCCGTTTTCATTTACCAACTTTTTTATGAGTTCGAGCACCTGGGCTTGGATGGTGACGTCTAATGCAGTGGTCGGCTCATCGGCGATAAGAAGCTTTGGCTTGCATGCCACAGCCATAGCGATCATGACACGCTGTCGCATGCCTCCCGACAACTGATGGGGATACTGGTAGAAACGTTTTGCCGCGTTGGAGATTCCCACATGTTCAAGCAGCTGGCAAACCTCATTGTGGATTTCATCTTTTGACATATTTGGGAAATGTATTGCCAGCGATTCGCCGATTTGTCTACCGATAGTAAAAACCGGATTGAGGGAGGTCATAGGTTCTTGGAATACCATTCCGATCTCTCTACCTCGAATTTTTTCCATTTCGGCTTCACTTTTCTTTTGAAGATTAGCACCGTCGAAGACAATCTCGCCGCTCTGGACCACTGCCTCTGGCGGCAACAACCGCATGACCGACAGGGCGGTCATGCTTTTGCCGCAGCCTGATTCCCCTACTACGCCCAACACTGCGCCACGATGCACGGAAAAGGAGACATTGTCGAGCAAATTGTATACGACGCCTTCATCCTTGAATCCCATACTGTACTCTTTGAATGCTAGTAAGGGTTCATCTGCTACTTTCACTTAGATCTCCTAGACGCCGAGTTAGATTATTGAGGCCGCGAAGACACTCTGTGTTCCAAAGAGTACAAGCAGACTCACCATTGCGGACACCTTAAGCACCATGTTACTTCGCTTCATCTTGTATTCCTCATTCAGCACATACAAAAGATGTGCATAAATATGAATGAAATTAATTTGTGCGAAGAATATATATCTTGAAACTTCATGTCAAGGTGTTTCTGTCAAAAGATACAAAAAAACACACAAATCCGGCAGGTGTCAAAGGTGCGCTTTAGGCTCCATGCTATAAAAGCATGGAAATTGAGAACGATGAAGTCTAAGATGTTGTGGCTCTTTAGACTATCGTGTATGAAAGGGCTGAAGGTCCAGGCCGCCTAGATGAAACAGAATCGCGTTCTTGAACCTTATTCTGTTCCTGTAGCCGCATGCAATTTTCTTGATCCTTATGAATACAGGCATTCTTTGCTTCCACCATGCTGTTGTTTACCGTGAGCCGTATAGCATTAAGAATGCCGCAGAATTATCATCGCACCATCTGATCTTCCATAATAATCGGCTTCAATCGACAGCGACGAATCCAGCTTAGAAGCAGTTGCTGATTTCTCTCGGCAACACCAATATACGAGTGATTCCACAAGGTGCTCGCTGCTTCCTTGATCTGCCATGCCCATGCCGTTTTGAGGTTGAGCCGTCTAAGCCACATGAACCCCTTGCAGTTAGGAGCACGGTTGTCAGTGCGCTGTGACTTGGGGTCGCCAGTTCGAGTCTGGCTTGCCCGATAGAATAGAGCACGTCGTGGCGTTGCGATGACGTGCTCTATTTGTGTGCACCCGGCAGGGCGCACCTACGAGCACCATCGGCAGCAGCCCGTTGTTATGCCGCCTTTTGTCCTAGTTCAGCACTGACGCAAGACTTGCTCTGAATTGGTTTTCGTCTTCGTTGTTGTAGAACGGTACACCAATCAAGCGGTATTTCTTGTCTCCAAACGTCAGTGGTTTACCGCCGAATTCCTTAGTGATTTCATTTAGAAATGTCTCTTTCCAGCGGTCATTATCTTGGAGATATTTCCCTTTTGGTTCGATGAAAAGTTGATAAATGAGCAATTTGCCTTTCTCGCGCAGGAATAACACAAAATCTGGTTGGAAGCGTTGACCATCCTTAAAGTTATAGATAGCAAAATGTCCTTCATTGCGTAGGAGATAGATTTGCTCGTATTGCGCCATGAGCTTCTGCATTTGTCTGTCCAGCATCCGTACAAAGGCTTTTTCTTCGCCTGTGCCGTAGACGGTGTTGAAAGCAAACCAGTCTTTGGCGGAAACGAAATACTCAAACTGTGCGTCGTCTGCGACACGGGGATTCTTGGCGTCGAATTTCAAAACTTTATCTTTGAAGACTTCATGCACCCAATCGCGCCTAAAGTCTCGCGTACCTTCGTAATCAGTGACGTTAGCGCGAATTTCTGATTCAATTTGACTCAACAAGCCTGACATGGCGACTAGTTTTTCAGGGCGGTTGTCGCCCAGCCTGTACACATCGCCCTGAAAGGTAATCTCCAGTCCACCGAGATAATCGTCCGATGCGATAAACTCGCGCATGGAAGCAAGATAAGGGAAATAGCGTTTGAGCGTTGCGAAGGTGAAAAATGGATTGCGCGCAACGGCAGATTGCACAATGTTACGCTCAATATCTCGTACCTTCATATCTTGACGAGTTTCGTTTTTCGCCGCAAAGCCTTTTTCCTCGTTTCCCAGCACGAAAGTCGCGCCGCCGTGGCCTGTGGCGATAAAATGGGTGTAGTTTCGCTTCTTCACGCCCAAATCAGCAAAGGAGCGGATGCGCTGATAATCCTTGGGACGCCGGTCGTTGCTCCAGACAATCCCATACTTGTAAAACTCCGTTTTCTTGAACGAGTCTTTCAGTTTTAATTCGCGGGTTACTTCGTGCTCGTCCATCATGCCTTGCTCGATAAGTGCCTGACGGATTTCAGCAATGTAGCGCGAATCGTTGATGCTGTGATAGTGCAATTCTTCCAGCACGCGCAGTTCCTGTTCAAGGTCGCCGTCGAATTTACGGCGGAATCGATCATTGCTCTCCGGCAGAACGAACGGGAAATAACGCGCCCCGCGTCCGATGAGTTGCGCTTCGGACATCGTCGTTGCGCCGATTTTGCCTTTGCCCGAATCTCGGGTTTCATAGCAACGGACAATATCGAACAGGTTCAGCACATCCCAGCCCTCATTGAGTTTCTGTACGGCGAAGATGGCGCGAATGTGATTGTTCTTATCTTCCAGTGTATTGATAAGAATTTGATAGTCCTCTTTTTCTCTCTCATCGTTCACCGACAGACAAAAATCAGGGTGAAATTCCCGCTTTAGCCGTTCAACTAGTTGGTCGTCGCTGATGCGGTGCTCATCGAAGAATCGAAAGGCGCGCTGTACAAGCGGGATGTTCGACTTGCGGATGCGGGCGATATGCTTTGCCGTAAGATCATCAATGAGTTTATGAAATTCGGCTTTGTTTTCCCGTGATTGCGCGATGGTTCGCTGGGCTTTGAACAAAATCACTGGCTTGAGATTGATGCGGTATTTCGCCGCCACTTCCTGCTTGTATTGGCTCAAGATAAGAGCTTGCAGTATACGCTCCCTCTGATCAAAATCCGATTGAACGATAACGACATCCTTTGAAAAACGGTCGTTTCGGAATTGGAGCAGGTCATAGCGTATGATGACCTTGTTGCGGTATTTCTCCACCATCGCGGGCGTTGCGTAATCGTGGGTAGCGGTGAACTCCAGCAGCAGGTTGTTTTCATTCTGCGTAAAGATGCGATCGACGGTGTTCTCCCAACTCTCGAACAGTTCGTCCTGGGCTTTGGTCTTGACGTTCATGTGATGGGCTTCGTCGGCAATCAAGATGACCTTATGCTTACGGAAGTCTTCAAAGGTGATGGTGTTTTCCTTCTCTCTGGTCAGGTCGGAGTGAAGTTTTTGAATCGTGGTGAAGCAGATGTTGATGTCGCTGGGGTTGACCGCTTCAAAGTTCTCGACAGGTGTCACGCGCACGCGGCGGTTGGCAATGTGAATGTCCTGATTGAACAGATATTTGATGCTGGCAGGGTTGAGAAAATTGTCTTTTGTTTTCTCGATGATGTTGGTGGAGTTGACAAAGAAAAGGAAGTTGCGATAACCCTGCTCGTAAAGATAGAGAATCAGCCCCGCCATAATGAGCGTCTTGCCGCTGCCGGTTGCCATGTTGAACAGGAAGTGCAAAGGATAGGCTTTCTTGGGGAAGTCGTTTTTGTAGCAGTGAAAAAAGCGGGCAAAGGCGTCCACTTGATAAGGTCGCAGTTCGTATTTTGGATTCAGGTTCTGCGCCACGCTATCGGGGACTTCTCTTTTGATACTGCCCCACTGGGAGAGCGTATCGAGTTGTTCGTACAAAAACTGTTCTGGCATGGCGTTACTCCACTTCCTTTAGAATGCGTTCCAGCAGGTCGTCTATCTTGAGTTTGCCGGCCCACTTCCGCAGGTAGTCAAGATCGAGTTCGCCGGCGCGGGTTTTCAGTACGCCGAGGACGTCGCGCCACTGGCGGTCCGAGACTTCGCCGCCCAGGCGATACCATTCCAGTTTTGCCAGAATAATATCTTCAGGGCTGACAATGTAAACGCTTTCTTCGGGGTCGGTTGCAATGACTGTCATCCTGCGCCGTTCCAGTTGCATCTGGTCGAAGGCGCGCAGTTTGCGGATAAAAATATCCACCTTGAAGGCGGTTTCGTAATGTATAAGATTGAAACTGCTGTGATGTTCGATGGCGTCGCGCATCATCTCATCGTCGGCATAGAACTCATTCGAGAGCACGGCGACCAGCGGCGCAATATGCTCATGGCGCATGTCTGTCACAATATCCACATCCAGTGTGGAACGCATGACGCCATGCACGGAACTTGCCAGCGAACCGCCCACCGCATACGGAATTCCTATTTGTTCAAGAGCCTTGGTGACGAGCAGCGTAATTCGAGTGGTTTCACCTGGCGTGGTCATAGACCCTCCGCGCCAATTCATTGCCAAGAATTAAATCCGCCAACATACGGTGAATTTGTTCTGGGGAGGCGGTCGGATGACGCTGTCTAATGCCGCTGAGTGCCAATGCTTTCACGGTTTCGTTCAAACCATCCACAACAGCAAGTTTTTTCCAAGCGGGCATGCGCCGGATAAGTTGAATTTGCATGGCCTCCATTTTGGGGTTGGTATCGGAATAGAGCGCAGTCATAGGCTGTCTCCATAGAACGCCTTGTTCAAGGCTTTATCTTCTTCGCTGACGTTGAATTGCGCGTCGTCAATCTCCGAAAGATTGACATACAACTGATTCTTGTCCAGCAATTCCGTCAGCAAGTGTTTTTGTTTCTCCAGTCCGTTTGGTTCCTGCCCAAACGCTTCAAAATCCCGCACGGCTTCTTCGGGCATTTCGGGGTTGATGTACCAATTCAGGAACGAGCCTTCGGCCATTTCGCGCCAAATTTGCACCAATTCTTCGGTGGACTTTGCGGTTTGAATGCGCTCCATGAAGGCTTCGTTATATTTCATCAGCTCGCAGTAGATGAAGTCGCCGCCGCCTTGCCAGTGGACTGATTTGGAGACGCCTGATTGGTCGCCTTTGATTACATTCTGTAGTCGAACAACGCTATCGTTCTCGCCGTACTCTAGTTGCTCAATACCGATGTATTGGCGGCCCATTTTGTGGGCAACAGCAGCAGTTGTGCCTGTTCCTACGAAGAAATCTAGAACAATATCACCTTGTGTTGATGACATATCTAAAATCGTTTTGAGTAGCTCTTCGGGCTTTTTCCCGCTCCGCAATTCCACTCCACCTTCTTGGCGACAGTTGCCAAAGCTGTCAGCAAGATTGAGAAAATTAGGAATGACGATCTCCTTTATGGCCTCTCCATCCTGCAATTCATCCTGCCTGCTAACGGGTACGCCAGAATAGAATTTCCCTTTTGTAGCACCTTCTCTCTTAGGGCCAGTAAAGTACCTATACCCCAAACCATCTTCTCCGATTCCGAAGACCTTATAAAGGCAGCCAAGGCCGTCGATTTTTGTTCTGGGAGCGATAAAGTCATTAAAGAATTTACCCGATGCGTTTGCTTTCAATACAGTGCCACTTGCCCATGTTTCTTTGAGTGCCTCTATTGAAGGCTCCACTTTCACCACCTCATACTCGCCTGCTCTGAATATAATGGCCTCTCTATTTCCAAGAGTTGTCTTTTTACCGGGACCTTTTTCAACAATCTTCCATTCAAATTTTGCAATTGTGTATTCTTCAGTCGGTTTATGAGGCTTAAACGAGTTCTTCTTGTAGACAAGGATTTGTTCTATGAGTTTTTGAAAATCCATTCGTTCAGACAATGTCTTTTCTGCATATCTCACTTGAATATAAAGGGTAACTAAATATTTATCTTGTCCGAAAACTTCGTCAGCTACAACTTTCAGGTAGGGGTATTCGCTGTCATCGCACTGTATGAAAATCACACCGTCTTCTCTTAGGACGCTTTTTGCAATCTCCAACCTGTTCTTCATAAACGTCAACCAACTTGAATGGTTGAAACTATCATTATAGCCAAACGAATCGTTGCCTGTATTATAGGGCGGGTCAATGTAGATTAGTTTGACCTGCCCACGAAACTGTGTTTTGAGCGTGTGCAGGGCAAGCAGATTGTTCCCTTTGATAATAAGATTCTCGCGTATTACGCCATTCTCGTCGCGCTTGAAGCCCGTCACTTTCTCTTTGCCCTTTGCTGTGTAGTGCGTGAAATTGGTCAGCACCTTGGGGTCGAGCAGGCGGTTGATTTCATCCAGCGCCAGCACTTCGTTGAAGAAAATTTCCTTGCGCTTTTCTTCTTCCTTCGTTTGCCCGCCTTCCAGAACACAGTCCTTGTAAGGCCACACCAGTGCCACTTCGCCGCGCTCGCGCAGATATTTTCCGCCAATCGTCAATCCAATTCGGTTGCGGAAGCGGGTGTAGGAGTTATTCAGAAAATTCTTCTGCGAGATATAGTCAATGAAGGTATTGAGGTTGAAAATCCAGTGCCCTTCGATTTCATCAAAGAACTTGGCTTTGATTTCATTATCTGAGAGGAGCAACTTCACAAGGTCGTGGTTAATCTTCCAGGCATAGTCTTGCACTGCGGCAAGGACAAGTTCGCCTTCATCGTCCACGAAGCGTGGGTCGGTTTTGAGAAGGTTTATTAGTTTCGTGTTGAATGTCATAATTACTCCTGTGTCTCGTAATCCTTCGTTAGACAATATGAAGTGACCCCCAGTTTGCAAATCGTGGATTCACCGTGCATACTGGGAAAAGAAAACTAAACGTATGCGGCTACCGCATGCAAATGGAGGTCACTA
>Ga0067045_1002998_pt1 | contig 33649 bp, 26 predicted proteins | sample TerdegcTABiofilm_FD_59184 | JGI IMG/M metagenome (GOLD analysis project Ga0067045, IMG submission 59184) | Combined Assembly of (Gp0054472, Gp0054536) Wastewater bioreactor microbial communities from Singapore -Terephthalate degrading...
GAAGCGTCTGCAACCGCTGACAACACTGTCGAATACCTGATCCAGGTAGAGGAACCGAAGCTTTGCCTTGTCAGCGAAAAATACGGCTTTAGCATGGAGGCTCCTGCGTTTTGGAAAGGCAAAGTGGAAATAAGTGAAGAGAATGGCAGTTTTACGGTCAGGCACGTGACAGCTTCCAAAAACGCGCCCGTACAGAATCCGGTGATCATCAAGGTAATACAATACGGGAGCGTGGCCAAATGGGAGCAAGATTCAAAGAAGGAAAACGAACCATTTCCATATAAAAAACTCGGAGTCATAAACGGAAAGGTTTTTGCTTCCGTCTTCACCTTCGGTTCTCCTTATGATGATAATAGCCCGGCGGATCAAAAGGAGTACGCGGAAATAATGTCTTCAGCAGAAGAGGTGTTAAAATCATTCAGACCCTTAAATGATCAAGATAACGCAGCGAAACCGGGAATGGAGCAGAGCGGAAAATAAATTTATTGGGACTTAAAGTGTGAAAAGCTGGCCGCAACGTATTAACATACGGTAAGCCGAAGCGGGCCGGGATGGTCGAACCGGCCGGGTTTAAAGAACAGGGAGGCAAATAAAATGAGTGGAAGCGAAAAGAAACCTATGACCCGCCAGGAGTTTACGGAACGAATCATCAAGAGGGCGCAGGCGGACCGGGAATTTAAGAAAGCGTTGCTGGATAATCCCAGGGAAACCCTCGGGCAGCTTGGCGCTCAACTTCCCGCGGAAGTCGAGGTCAAAGTCGTCGAGGAATCACCTGAGGTAGTGTACCTGGTGCTGCCAGCCGAGCCCGGAGAGCTGACCAATGATCAGCTGGACAGGGCTGCCGGCGGCGGCAGGGGTTACTTCCGCAGTTGTGAAGGCTACTGGTTCTGGGGTTGTCCATTTGTCGCCTGCGCATGTTACTAACCGGCAGGCCAAAACTTTTTGGCTTTGTTTACGAAAATAAGAAAGGGCTCAAACAAGTGAAACCGTCTATCTATAACTTTATCTGGCCTGCGGACGACCCGGGGAAGGCAATGATCTTCAACAGCCTCACCACCGCCCTGGCCGAAGTGGAAAAGACTCACCTGGATTTGCTGAAACTTCCCCGGTTTGACTATGACACCCTGCCTGACGCTGCGAAACAGTTTGCCGACGCGCTGAAGCAGGGGGGCTTCGTTCTGGACGACGCGGCCGACGAGCTGAAAATACTGAAGTTTGCCTATAACAGCAATAAATACAGCCGGATGGGGATCGGCTTTACCGTCGCCCCGACCCTGCGCTGCAACTTTGCCTGCGCCTACTGCTACGAACAGGCGGGGGAAAACGGGGGCAGGCGGGACGGACAAAACGCCTTGATGCCGGAGAACGTGCGGGAAGAATTGCTGAAGTTCATTGGGCAGGCGGCCAAAACGGTAAAAGGCGTTTACATCACCTGGTACGGCGGGGAGCCACTGCTGGCCAAAGAGATCATCTTTGACCTGACGCAAAAAATAATCGCCGTCACCGAAGAGAATAAGATTAACTACTCCGCCGGGATGATCACCAACGGCTACCTGCTGTCGGAAGACCCGGGCCTGGCGCAAAAGCTGAAAGACAGCCGGATCAATTTTTTCCAGATCACCCTCGACGGGCCGCCGGAAGTGCACAACCGCCGCCGGATGCTAAAAGCGGGCGGCGGTCCCACCTTCCACCGGATTCTGGAAGGCGTCAAGCTTCTGGCGGCCAACGAGATGGAGGTAAGCCTGCGCGTCAACGTGGACCGCTCCAACATGGCGGACGCGTTAAAACTCCTCGATATATTGGAGGCCAATAACCTGAAGGACATCTCCATCCACCTGGGCCATGTCGCCGCCGACACGGCGGGCTGCAAGTCCCTTGAAAGCTCCTGTGCCACCATGGAAGAGTTCACTGTGTTGAACCAGGCCTTCCACGAAACCTTGCGGCAAAGGGGTTTCAAAACAGGCCAAACGCCCCGCTACCCCAGGATTGCTTACGCCTGCGGGGCCAACCGGATGAACGCCTTCGTGCTGGACCCGGACGGCGACATGTACAAGTGCTGGTCCGAGATTGGCGACAAGCAGGCCCGCATCGGCAATATTGCTGACTTCAAGCAGCGGGATAAAAATGAACGGATGCATGAAATCCGCTGGCTCGCCTGGGAACCTTTCGAGTACGCGGACTGCCTGACCTGCAAAGTGCTGCCCGTCTGCATGGGAGGCTGCGGCTACCGGGCCATGTTTGTTTACAAAGACAGGCCGGCCTGCGTCGAGTGGAAATACAGCCTGGAGCATTACGTCCGGGCGCGGTATTGCAGAGAGAAGATGAAAAAGACGGGTGAAGAAAATATGAAGAAAATATAAAGAACTAGCAAGACAACGGGAGAGACAACAGAGACAACGGAGACAACGGGACGGTTCTCTTGTCCGCGGGCTTGCCTGCGAGGAAACAGGCAAAAGAACCGTCTCATTGCCTGCTTGACTGAAATTAAAAAATGAAAGGGGTATAAGTGCTATGAATAAAAGGTCATTATTAGCGCCGTTATATTACTTGTCTTGCTTGTCCCTGCGTTTTGTTTTGCGGCAATTGACAATCAGCCTGTAATAGAGCTAAATGGGGTCGAAATTCAAGTCATCGCCCATATTGACGAGGGGAATGTTTATCTGCCGCTGTAATGGAAAACACATCCCGGCGTATTAACAAATAGCCGGGCTAAATTTAAGAAAATGAACCAGGGGAGTTACGATTGTTTTGCGGACTGTGAACCATTTTACAACTGAACCATTGCCGGGCGGCCTGCTGGAGAAGTTTTTCAAACTAAGTCAGAATAACACCGGCGCCCGTACCGAAGTCCTGGCCGGGGTGACCACCTTTGTAACGCTGGCCTACGTCCTTTTTGTCTATCCCAACATCCTGAAAGACGCCGGCATGCCTGTCAGCGCCACTTTTGCCGCCACCTGCGCCGCCTCAGCCTTTGCCACCCTGATCATGGGGCTTTACGCCAATTACCCCATCGCCGTGGCGCCGGGGATGGGGCTGGGGGCTTACTTCACCTACACGGTCTGCGCCGGAATGGGCCTTCCCTGGCAGACCGCCCTGGGAGCGGTCTTTATCTCCGGGCTGGTTTTCTTCCTGCTTACTGTGACCAGAGTGCGGGAGTGGATCGTGGACGGGGTGCCGCCGGTCCTGCGCTCCGCCATAGGGGTGGGGATCGGGCTTTTTATCGCCTTTATCGGCCTGCGTAACGCAGGCATTGTCGTCAAAAGCGACGCCACCCTGGTAACGCTGGGGAACATGCGTGATCCAGGGGTGCTGGTGGCGGTGGCCGGCCTCGTAGCCACCTCCCTGTTGACGGCCCGCCGGGTCAAGGGAGCCTTCCTGATCGGGATTCTGCTCACCACCGTCGGGGCCGTCGCTTCCGGGGTAGCGCCGGCGCCGCAAGGGATCGGCAGCCTTATCCTGCTGGCCAATCCCCTGACCGCCCTCCAGCCCGTCGCTTTTCAGCTGGACATCGCGGGCGCGTTGAAAGCAGGGCTTATTTCGGTCCTCTTCTCTTTTACCTTCGTGGACATGTTCGACAACATTGGCACGCTGATCGGGGTGTCGCGCAGGGCGGGGCTGCTCGACGAACAGGGGCAGTTGCCCCGCATCGGCAAGGCCTTGTTCGCAGACTCTCTGGGCACCATTTTCGCTTCCTTTACGGGGACCAGCACCGTGACCAGTTATATAGAAAGCGCCGCCGGGGTGAGCGAGGGCGGCCGCACCGGCCTCGCCGCCGTTGTGGTTGCGCTTCTTTTTCTGGCCGCCGTTATTTTCGCCCCCCTGGTGGCGCTGATTCCGGCCCAGGCCACCGCTCCGGTGCTGATTATCGTTGGTTTGCTGATGATGGGGGAGGTTGTCAACATCCGCTTCGACGACTTTACGGAAGCCCTGCCCGCGTTTTTCACCATCATTATGATGCCGCTCACCTACTCCATCGCCCAGGGCCTGGCCTTCGGCTTCATGTCCTACACCGTCATCAAGCTGATCACCGGGCGCCACCGGGAAAACAACGCCGTAACTTATACCCTGACGGTTCTATTCATTCTCCACTTCATGCTCGGCTGAACCGTCTTTTTACCTGGCGCGACGGGCGGGTTGCCGGGTGCCGGCAGGAATGCCGCCCGACTGGCGGCGGGCATTGAAGACAAAATGAACGCCAAGGAGGTTTGGACCAGTGACGAAGCGTTTGTACCGTGTGATTGCCGCCATGCTGCTGGCGGCGCTGCTGGCCCTGGCCGGATGCGCGCAGGCCGGGAAATATGAAAACCTGAAGGAAGCAAGCCCTCCCGAAGACACTATTTTTCAGGTGTCCACCATCAACGCCCTGCTGCAGGGGCTTTATGACGGGGAAGTGACCTGCGGAGAGCTGAAAAAACATGGCGACCTGGGTGTCGGGACCTTTGACGGGCTGGACGGGGAAATGGTCGTGGTGGACGGAAGCGTCCTGCAGGTGAAGGCGGACGGAAAAGTCCTTCCCGCCCCGGACGGGGAAAAAACTCCTTTTGCCGCGGTCACCTTTTTCAGGCCCGAACAGGCGCAACAGGTGAAGGAATTGGCTGATTACTCTCAGCTGCAGCGGCTGCTGGACGGGCTGATCGCAAACCGGAACATGTTTTACGCCATTCGCATTGACGGCACGTTCTCTTATGTAAAAACCAGGAGCGTGCCCAAACAGGCGAAGCCCTATCCCCCTCTGACGGAAGTTACCAAAAACCAGCCGGTTTTTGAAATGCGCAACGTCAGGGGAACCGTGGCGGGATTTTACTGCCCGCCGTACGTCGAGGGGCTCAACGTGCCCGGCTACCATCTGCATTTCGTTGCGGAGGACCGCCGGCAGGGAGGCCACCTGCTGGAATGCAGCCTTCAGGAAGGGAAGGTACAGATGGATCAGACCCGGGAGTTTTACCTGACGCTGCCCGCCGGCAGTGATTTCGCCGTGGCCGACCTGACCACTGACCGGGCGGAGGAGCTGAAAAAGGCCGAGTCAAAGTGAACCTGGATAAATAAACCATTCTAACAGATGAAGAATCCAGGCTGAAGGACCTGTCCGGAAACGGCGCGGACTGTGTTTACCTGTCCAATGGTGTGGTCGCAGTCTATTTCCAGCAATACGAATGTTTTCTATTAACATACGGTAAGCCAAAGCGGGCCGGGATGGCCGAACCGGCCAAATTTAAAGAACAAGGAGGCAAATAAAATGAGGGGAAACGAAAAAAGATCCGTGCCCCGCCAAGAGTTGAAGGAAAAAATCATTGAGAAAGCGCAAGTAGACCAGGAATTCAGTAAAGCATTAATCGAGAATCCAAAAAGGGCCCTCGGACAATCAGGCGTTCAGCTTCCCGAAGGAGTTACGATCAAAGTGGTTGAAGAGTCGCCCCGAGTGCTGTACCTGGTGCTGCCGGTCGATCCCGGCGAGTTGGCTGATGAACAACTGGACAACGTGACTGCGGGCTTTTGCCCTGATGTCGGAGCGCCCGCTCCCCACCGTGTTTAATGCTTTTGAAGCAGAGCCCGGCGATTACTTTGGAATTTGCTGTCAACAGAAAACTCATGACCAGCAGAGCGTTTGCACTCAATTGAATGTGAAAGCAAAGGAGATCTGAAAGAATCACACGGAAAAGGATAGATTGGATGGCAGGTGAGCCCTTTTGAAACCGAAGTCGACATTCATGACGGGGCCTGGGTGCTCCTCGGCGTTGTTATTGATCGTTTTATGGCTTGCCTGGATCAGGCTTTGTATTAATAAGCAACGAAAGCGTATCTGAAGAGAAATGCTTCTTAAAGCCACCAAACTAAGTCCGGCGCCCGGGGACCTTGCTTTTAGCGACAGCAGTGAGATTTCCCCCCGGGCAAACGATTCGGTAGTTACGGCGGTAAACACGGGATCATCAAAGGATACCCGGACAACACCTTGCGACCCGGGGCCAGGGCCACCAGGGCCGAAGCCGCCGCGGTGGCTGTTAGAGCGAGCGGAGTTAAAGGACCAAATCATCAAGAAACTTCTAGCGAAATTTAGAAATCATGGGAGAAAAAGAAAAATGGAGATTGCTGTTCAAGCGGAAAACAACTGTCTGGTGATAAAAGCTACAGGCAGACTTGACACCAACACAGCAAGCGAATTTAAACAGAGGTGCGACGACTGCTTTTCCGTGACAGTAAAGAAAATCATTCTGGATTTCAGTCAACTGGAATATATCAGTAGCGCGGGTTTACGATGCATTTTAAGCATGGCGAATAAACTCCGGGCCAATGGGGGCAGTTTGGTTCTCTGCGGTTTAAGCGGTTTGGTGGAGGAGGTTATACGCATTTCCGGTTTTGACAATTTCCTTCCAAATTTTGCCGATGTGGGCCACGCTATGCGCGGTGGGACAGAGGGACAGGTCCCAATGTAACGGCTTGATTAGATGTGAGGGTGTGAAAAAATTATGTTCTGCCTGTTTATGAAAAAGGCTTCCGTTTTGGCTTTACTCTGTTTATTGACCGCTGCCGTTCTGGCGGGGTGCGGCAAGTCTGAGAAAGTGATTGCGAAGCTGGATGACGCCAGGGAGGCAAAAATCGGTGTCATGACCGGCACCACCGGGGAGCAGCTGGCCGGGGCCAGGTTCCCAAATGCGGACATCAAAAGCTTTGATGATGTCATGGACGCCGTAGCCGCACTGAAAGCGGGGCAGATTGAGGCCGTGATCATGGCCTATTCCAACGCCGTGTATGTGGCGAAACACAATCCGGAGTTGTGGTACCTGCCTGAACCGGTGGAAAAAGAGGACATGGCCGTCGGGGTGAGAAAAGGCAATGACGAACTGCTTGCGGCGGTAGACAGGATTATTGCAGAGCTGCAAGACGACGGCATATTGGAAGACATGAAAAGGCGCTGGTTCAAGCAGGACTTGTCCCCTTACGAGCAAGTCGATCTGGCCGTGCCCGCAAGCGGGGCAGTTTTGAAAGTCGGCGTGAGCGCTACCCGGGAGCCTTTTTGCTTTACTGATGAAAACGGCAGAATCACCGGCTATGACGGCGAACTGGCCCGCAGGATCTCAGCAAAACTCGGCAGGCCGGTTGAATTCTCGGACATGAAGTTTTCCGCGCTGATCCCGGCCCTGCAATCAGGCAAAATAGATTTGGCAATCAGCATGGCTCCCACCGGGGAACGCAAAAAATCGATCAATTTCAGCCAGCCGGTTTTTGCCAGCGCCCAGGTGATGCTGGTCAAAAAGGCCCCGGGGGCAACGGAAGGGGATGTTTCCTTTCTGCAAAGGGCTGGCGACAGCTTTTACAACAACATAATCCTGGAAAACCGCTACTTGCTGATCATGGACGGACTGAAAGTAACGGTGATCATCTCGATCCTGTCAACCGTCTTCGGCACACTGCTCGGCGCCCTGATCTGCTTTATGCGCATGTCGCCAAACAAGGCGCTCCGGCAGCCTGCCAAAGTCTATATCTCCATCCTGCGCGGCACTCCCGTGCTGGTCCTCTTGATGATCATATTCTATGTCGTGTTTGCTTCCGTGGACATTAATCCCGTCCTCGTTGCGGTGATCGCCTTCGGCATGAATTTTGGGGCTTATGTCTCCGAGATGTTCCGGACAGGGATCGAGAGTGTGGACAGAGGGCAAACCGAAGCCGGCATCGCCATGGGATTTACCAAAGCGAAAACTTTTCTCTACATTGTCCTGCCCCAGGCGGTAAGACAAATTCTGCCCGTCTATAAAGGTGAGTTCATATCCCTGGTGAAGATGACTTCCGTGGTGGGATACATCGCCGTGCAGGATCTGACCAAGGCCAGCGACATTATCCGCAGCCGCACCTTTGACGCCTTTTTCCCGCTGGTTATGGTGGCGGTGCTGTACTTTTTCATATCGTGGCTGCTTTCCCTCACCCTGGGTTATGTGGAAAGGATCGCTGACCCGAAGACAAGAAGAAAGCGGGTGTTTTAGAAGATGATTAAGGTCGAGCACCTTTCCAAACAATTTGGTGAACTTACGGTGCTGAGAGATGTTAATGCGGAAATTAAAAAAGGCGAGGTCATATCGATCATTGGCCCCTCGGGCACGGGCAAAAGCACATTCCTGCGCTGTCTCAATCTCCTGGAAATGCCGAGCGGAGGCAGAATTTTTATCGACGGCTCCGATATCCTGGACAAAAGCGCCGACGTACCGAAATTGCGTCAGAAAATGGGGATGGTGTTTCAGTCCTTTAATCTCTTCGCCCATCTTACAGCGCTGGAAAACCTGACCATCGGGCCGGTAAAGCTGCTTGGCAGGAGTAAAGAACAGGCGGAGAAAAAGGCGATGGAGCTGCTGAAAATGGTTGGTGTGGCCGAGAAGGCCGGGAGCTTTCCCGATGAACTTTCCGGCGGGCAGAAGCAGAGGGTGGCCATCGCCCGCTGCCTGGCCATGGAGCCGGAGATCATCCTTTTTGACGAACCCACCTCGGCCCTGGACCCCACGATGGTCAGTGAAGTGCTGGCTGTGATCCGCCGCCTGGCCAAGGAGGGAATGACCATGGCCATTGTCACCCACGAAATGGACTTTGCCCGTGACGTATCAAACCGGGTGTTTTATATGGACGAGGGGATTATCTACGAGGAGGGCCCGCCGCAGCAGATTTTTGAGAGCCCGCAAAAAGAAAAAACCAAGGTGTTTATCAACCGGGTGCGCAGCTATTCCTGTCATATCGACAACCCGGATTATGATTTGTATGCCATGAATGGCGAAATTGAAACCTTTTGCGAAAAACATGCGCTGCCTAAGCAGACGAGGAATAGAGCGCTGCTGCTGGTGGAGGAGCTTTTGGTTGTTTTCGGCGCTTGGCGCGGCGCCCAAGCTGTTGATCTTGATTTAACCCTGTCTTATTCCGAAAAGCAGGACAGCCTGGAACTTGTGGTGGAAAGCGCGGGCGACTATTTAAACCCGTTTGAAGAAAACACCCGGCCCGATCAACTGGGGATCACAATTGTCAAAAATTTGAGCGAAAACATGGAGTACCGGAGGGTAAACAACCGGAACAGAGTGTACTTGACGGTCAAAAAATAAAGGCGGCGAAAAGGGGGATATGTCCCTGACGCCGGAATAAAAAGGAAGAAATGGTGGGTTGAGGCTGGTATAAATTTAAAGTAATTACCAATTAAAAACTGGGAGGCGAACAATATGAGTGAGAACAAAAAAATCATCACCCGTGAGGAATTGGCAAAGGAAGTGCTCAAGAAAGCCGGGGACGACAAAGACTTCAAGAAGGCATTGATGGACAATCCCAAAGAAACCCTTGGGCGGTTGGGCGTTCAGGTCCCTGAAGAGGTTGAGATCAGGGTGGTTGAAGAGTCGCCCCAGGTGCTGTACCTGATGCTGCCGGTCAATCTTGACGAGTTGACGGATGAACAACTGGATAACGTCGCTGCAGGTTCTTGCGCCGTGGATTCATTTATTTGCATCGGCAAATGCGACAGCTTTGATCCCTGCCGCGATTATTCTTTTTGAACCACGGATTTCCGGGTTTGACTTATAAATCTGCGGGGGAATGTGTAATGAAAACTTATTTGATAAAACACCGGTTGCATGAAACAGCGCTTGCCCGTTACCGGGGCGTGAGAGTTTTTATACTGCTGGCCGCCTTATTGCTGTCCTTGCTGCCGGCCCCTTTTACCGCCGGGGCTTCCGGCGAGATTCCCGGCCTGGTGGATATCAGCCGGCTGGACCCCACCATCAAGCTGGACATCCGCTACGCTGCGGCCGATAATTTCGCCGGCCGGGCGGTTTACCCCGCGGCGCGCTGCCTGCTCAGGGAGGACGTGGCGGAGAAGCTGGTCCGCGCGCACCAAAAGCTCCAGGCAGCGGGTTACGGCCTCAAGGTGTACGACGGTTACCGGCCGCTGGCGGTGCAGAAAAAATTCTGGGCCATTATGCCGGTGGAAGACTATGTGGCCGATCCCTTCAAAGGCTCGCGCCACAACCGCGGCGCGGCGGTGGACGTGGGCCTGGTGGACAGCAGGGGCAATGAGGTGCCCATGCCCTCCGGGTACGACGATTTTACCGAAAAGGCCCACCGGGATTATACCGGCGCTTCGGAAGAAGAGCTGCGCAACCGGGCCATACTGGAGGAAGCCATGGCAAGCGAGGGCTTTCTGCCGTTTCCCTCCGAGTGGTGGCATTTTGACGCTCCGGGCTGGGAGAACTACCCGGTTTCCGATCAGCCTCTCTGGGCCTGGTCCGAAAACGCCCTGAAAATACTGTACGGAGCGGGGCGGGAAGCTGAACTGGCCGGCCTTTACATGGCTCAGGATTACGGGCTCTACGGGGACCTTAATTGTCAGTTTGCCGCCAGTGAGAGTCAAGACAGGGTAATTGCCGGCCTGTTGAGCGGCAAAGCCGACCTGGCGGTGGTTTCCCTGGAGGCGCTGGTGCAAAACAGGGGCGCCCTGCCGGAACTGGCCGTTCTGGCGGCGTTTTACCCCGATTTCGCAGGCGAGAACGCCGGTGGAATCGTTCTGGCCCGGAAAGACAGTTTGGCGGCGGACGGGGAGCGGCTGCTGTCCTTTGCCCGAACTACCCTGACGGGGCTGGAACTGGCGGGGAAATATCCTGACGCTGCAGCCATGGCCGTCCTGCGCAGGAACCGGGAGATGCCGTTTGAGGCCTGCCGGCGGCTAATGGTTGAGCGGGGTCAACGGTATAAAACAAACGCGCCGGCCGCCCTGTACCAGGAGGCCTGGGCGAGGACATTCGGCCCGGAAATTCCCGCACCCGCGGCGGAAATATTGCGTCCCGACGTGCCGTCCTCCCTGCCGGTGCGCCATCTTTGCCCCGTGACGCTGGCTTGCGCCGGTGAATTGCTGCCGCTGGCCGGAGCGCTGACGGATGGAGCGGACCGGGTGTTCGGCGGAAAAGCCGTAGTGGTGGAGACCGGGGGAGATGAGACCAGCGCCGGGCTGGTGGGCCTGGAGCTGAGCGACTTCGGACTGGCCGCGGCCGACGTGGTCGCTGAAATGGAGGCCGGCACGGGGAGGTTTGCGGGGGAGGCGCATTCAGTCCGGGTGGTAACCTCTCTTTATACCAGGCCGGACGGGATACCGGTTTTGCTGATTGCCAGCCGGGAAGTCCCCGGCCCGTGGATAGACGGGCTCAAGGCAATGATCGGCGCCCGCCGGGACAGTTTGAGAAGCTACTTTTCGGCTTTTTGCGAAGCGCCGGGCCTTGACTCCCGTGAACTGGACCGGCTTGTCGGCAAGATGACCTTGGAGGAAAAAATAGGCCAGATGCTCATGGCTTCCTTCAGGAAGTGGCAGGACCGGGACGTAACGGAAATCAACGGCGAAATTGCCGGTATTATTAAAAAATACCATTTGGGCGGCGCAATCCTCTTTTGGGAAAATTTAGCAAACACCGGGCAAGCGGCCAGGCTGGTGGATCAACTTCAAAAGGCTTCCGGAGATATTCCGCTTTTCATCGCTGTTGACCAGGAAGGCGGGAGAGTGGTCAGGCTGCAAACGGGCACCGACATGCCCGGCAATATGGCGCTGGGCGCCGCCGGCTCCACAGAAGACGCGTACGAAGTGGGAAAGGCAATCGGAGAAGAATTGAATGTCCTGGGAATAAATGTTAATTTCGCCCCCGTGGTTGACGTAAATATCAACCCGGACAACCCGGTCATCGGAATCCGGTCTTTCGGATCCGACCCGCAGTTGGCGGCGGAACTGGGCACGGCCTGCATAAACGGGCTGCGCGACGCCGGTGTCATCGCCACGGTAAAGCATTTTCCCGGCCATGGCGACACCGATGTCGATTCCCACCTCGGCCTGCCTTCCGTGCCTCACGATCTGGCCAGGCTGAAAGCGGTGGAGTTGAAACCGTTTCAGCAAGCCTTCGATCAAAAGGTGGACATGGTTATGACCGCGCACGTCACATTTCCGGCCGTAGACAGCACAAAGGCGATTTCCCGGAAAGACGGCAGTGAAATTTCCATACCGGCGACGCTGTCTCATAAAGTTTTAACAGACCTGGTGAGGAAAGAGATGGGGTTCGAAGGGGTAATCATCACCGACGCCCTGGAAATGAAGGCTATAACGGATCATTTCGGGCCGCGGGAGGCAGTGCTCGGGGCGATCAAGGCCGGGGCGGACATCGCCTTGATGCCGGCGGACCTGGAGCAGGCCTACAGCGGCCTGCTGACGGCGGTAAAGAGCGGCGAGATACCGGAGTCCAGGATTGACGAATCAGTTAAAAGACTAATCCGTCTAAAACTGTCCGCAGGCATAGCAAAGATTTCATCCGGCAAACTTGTTCCGGGAAGTAAAGTTGCAAGAGACCTGGATGAAAGGATAAAAGCCGCTGAATCCGTGGTAGGCAGCCCGGCCCACCGGGCTGTTGAAAAAAAGGCGGCCGAGGACGCGGTCACTTTAATTAAAAATGAGGGAAACATCCTGCCCTTTAAACTGGCGGACGGGAAGAATATAGTGCTTTTCGCGCCGTGGGACGACAGGCTCGAGCCGATGACGCGGGAATTGAACCGGATCATCGCGGCAAAAGGCCTGCGTGAAGTCATGGTAAAAGGGTTTGTTTATCAGGAACTGGTTTCCATGACGGAAGAACAAAAGCAGGCTGTGGACGCGGCGGATTACATCGTGCTGGGCTCCTACAGCTACGACGTGGCCAGCAGGACGCCGGGCAAACACTGGCTGGCGGATTTCGCCTCAAGCCTGGCCGGCTATGCGTCACAGGCCGGGAAGCCCCTGGCCGTGCTGGCCATCAGGAATCCCTACGACATCATGCACATGCCCGGGGTGAAAGCATATCTCGCCGTTTACGGGGCGGCCGAAGGGCCCAATATCCCGGCCGGCTTGAGAGCAATTTTCGGAGAGGTGAATCCGAGAGGGAAGCTGCCGGTTTCGATTCCTGACGCCAGCGGTAAAAAGATTTTGTATGAAAAGGGATACGGGCTGTCCTACGAGTAACAACGACATTTTTGGGGGGGTTGGCAGATGAGGAAATGGCGTGGCCTCAGAATAAAGGTGGATTTAAGGTTCAGTTAAGGTTGCCTTCTCTTTGGTTTAAGGCTGCGGATGCTAAAATTTTTAATAAAATATGGATAGAGCAGAGCTGAACAAAAAGATGGGGGAAGTAATTGCCAGGGTCTGGCCCGACGCGGATTTCAAAGCCAGGCTGCTGGCCGACCCGGCGGGGACGCTGCGGGCCGAGGGGATCGAAGTTCCGGCCGGGGTAAAGGTCAAGGCGGTGGAAAACACCGACGAGCAGTTTTATCTGGTTATACCGCAAAAGCCGGAAGAGTTAAGCGAGGAGCAGTTGAGTAACGTCGCGGGCGGCTTTGACCCAGATTATGATACGTGCATAATGGGTTCTAGCTCCGGCTGGAATACTCAATGTTAATTGATTATATCACAGTACCGGAAAGTAAGAAGCAAATAAGCGCCGTTTACCTCCAGCCATGCAGGGAACGGCCGGAGGTAAATGTTTAAGGAGTAAAAATTATTATAAAGGAGAAAAACAATGGCCTATCCATACACCCTTTCCCTGAAAAAAAGTGTCGCCGTCCGCATGGACGGCCCGGACCTGCTGCTGGCCGGCAGCGACGGCAAAGGGGTGCGTCTCAAAAGCCCGTCGCCGGCCCAGAAAAACATCCTGACCAACCTGACCGGCGGCGGCCTGACCGCGGAGCAACTGGTGGAGGCGGCGCGCCGCGCCGGCCGGGACGCCGACCCGGCCCGGCTCTACTACCTCCTGACCGTTCTGGAGCAGAAAAAATGGCTCTGTTACACCCTGGCGCCGGGCGGACAGAAGCTGGCCACCCTGGAGCCATTGTCGGCCGCCTTTACTCTTTGCGATGCGCCGGTTCAGGGGTACTACCGCCTCTCCCGCTTTGCCTGCCTGCGGCGATTGGACCGGGAAATGGTACTGGAAAGTCCCCTTGGGCACGGGCGGCTCTATCTGCACCACGGGCCGGCGGCGGCTCTGGCGGCGCTTCTGGCAGAGCCCCGGAGCACCGCGGATTTGGCCGGCACGCTGCCCTTTGCCGGGGCGCCGGACATTGAAGCCTTCATCAATCTTTTGCAAAGCGCCGGGGCTCTTTTCCCCTGCGACGGGGAAGGACGCATCGCCGAGGACGGGAGTCCGCCCCTGCGCCAGTGGGAATTCCACGACCTTTTCTTCCACAGCCGCAGCAGGGCCGGGCGGCACGACAACGTCCTGGGAGGGGCCTTCCCTTTCCTGGGGGAAATCCCTCCCCTGCCGGGGCTGAAACCGCCCATGTCCAGTAAGCGGATCGCCCTGCACCGGCCGGCAGCCGACGAACTGGAAGCCATGGGGCGCGAATTCTTCTCGGTGCTAAACAATCGCCGCTCCCTGCGGGAACGGGGGAGAGAGCCCGTTTCCGCAAAGCAACTGGGCATCTTCCTGTACTGCACCGCCAGGATCCAGCAGCACCTGCCCGCCAGCCCGGAGCAGGGTCACCATTATGAAGCCTCCCTGCGCCCCTGCGCCGCCGGCGGCGCGATCCACGAACTGGAGTACTATCTCACTGTTTCCCGCTGCCGGGATATCGAGCCCGGCTTCTATCACTACGACCCGCGGGATCACTTACTGGAACACCTGAGCCCCCTGGGCGCGCCGCAGGAACGCCTGCTTGCCGATGCCCGCATGGCCATGGGGGGTAAAGACTGCGATCTGTTGATCACCCTGGCCGCCCGCTTCCAGCGTGTTGCCTGGAAGTACCGGTCAATTGCCTATGCCCTGATCATGAAGAACGTGGGGTGCGTCTACCAGCAGATGTACCTGGTGGCCACGGCGCTGAACCTGGCGCCCTGCGCGCTGGGCGGGGGCGATGCGGAGTATTTTGCCCAGGCGTCAGGGCTGGACTACTACACGGAAGGTTCGGTGGGAGAATTCGCGCTCTCAGGCCGCTGAAGAATTTTCCCACCTGTCGCCTGCGGCCTAATGAATGTAATGAAAGGGCGCAAGCAGCGTATTAACGGTTGAAGCCCCGGGTGGATGCGCCGGGCAGGCTGGCTTGCCGTTTTATGGTGAAGGGAGGTGGCACAATGGATAGAGCAGAGATGAACAAAAAGATGGGTCAAGTAATCGCCAGGGCCTGGTCTGACGCGGATTTCAAAGCCAGGCTGCTGGCCGACCCGGCGGAGACGCTGCGGGCCGAGGGGATCGAAGTTCCGGCCGGGGTAAAGGTCAAGGCGGTGGAGAACACCGACGAGCAGTTTTATCTGGTTATACCGCAAAAGCCGGACGATTTGAGCGAGGAGCAGTTGGATCAGGTCGCAGGCGGCGGTTGTTCTAGTAGTAACCTATGTAGCGGCTCGTGTTCTTCCGGATGATCTGAAATGCACGATGGTACCGCTGCTAAGTCCCGGGTAGCAATGCCGGCGGGAGAATTCGCGCTCTCAGGTCGCTGAAGAATTTTCCCACCTGTCGCCCGTGCCCTGATGAATGTAATGAAAGAGCGCAAGCAACGTATTAACGGTTGGAACCGCTGGGGATGCGCCGGGCAGGTTGGCTTGCCATTTTATGATGAGGGGAGGTGGCACAATGGATAGAGCAGAGATGGACAAAAAGATGGGTCAAATAATTGCCAGGGCCTGGTCCGACGCGGATTTTAAAGCCAGGCTGCTGGCCGACCCGGCCGGGACGCTGCGGGCTGCAGGGATCGAAGTTCCGGCCGGGGTAAAGGTCAAGGCGGTGGAGAACACCGATGAGCAGTTTTATCTGGTTATACCGCAAAAACCGGAAGAGTTAAGCGAGGAACAGTTGGACCATGTCACGGGGGGCGACAGCTGTTACTATTGCGCTTGTTGTAGCTTGTGGGAGCTTCTTACTTTTAAATAACAACACACACTTTCGGTTGTTTACCTTTTGACGGTGCCGGAAAAGCAAGTGGCAAACCGGCGCCGTTTACCACCGGCCATGCGGGAAAACGGCCCGATGTAAGCATTAAGAGGAGTTTCTCTATACGCAAAGGAGATAAAGATGAACATACCCGCTTTCAAGTCCCATTTTCAGGTGGAGGTATTCCCCGGCGAAGGAGTGCTGCTGCTCTCCGAAGCCGGAGCCAGGATGCTGTACGGCCGGGCCTACGAGCTGGTGGCTCCCCTGGTTGACGGCCGGCGCAGCGCCGATGAAATCGTCGACGCCCTGGCCGGGCAGGTGGATGCGGCCACCGTCTATTACCTCCTCACCCTCCTGGAGTCCAAAGGGTACCTGACCGGGGCCGCCCCGGAGATTCCCGCCGCCGTGGACGCCTTCTGGCACGGCATGGACGTAGATCCCCGGACGGCGCTGGCGGCGCTGCGGGACCGGACGGTGGCCGTCCTCGCCGCGGGCGGGCTTGACCCGGCCGGGATGTACTCCGCCCTGGAAGCGGCCGGGTTGCGGACGGGGCCGCGGGAATCGGCCCACTTGTGGCTGGTCCTGACCGACGATTACCAGCGGGAAGAGCTGGCCGCCGTCAACAAGGCGACGCTGCAAGGGGTGCGTCCCTGGCTGCTGGTAAGGACAGGCGGCCCCCAGCTGTGGCTGGGGCCGCTCTTTATCCCCGGTGAAACGGGCTGCTGGCAGTGCCTGTCCTTGCGGCTCAAGCGGAACCGGCCGGTCCATACCTTTGTCGCCGCCAAAAAGGGGCTTTCCATACCGCCCCTGACGGCTTCGGGATGCCTTCCCACCACCCAGGCCGCCGTCTACCAGATGGCGGCGACGGCGGCGGCGCAGTTTCTGGCCGGCGCCCCCGGCACGTGTGCGGGCAAGGTGCTGAGCCTGGACTGGGCAAGCTGGACGCCGCAAACCCATCACCTGCTGCGCCATCCCCACTGCCCGGCCTGCGGCACAGCGGAAGTCCCTGCCGTAAAGCCATTGGCGCTGCAGCCGGGCAAGGCGGCCTTTATAAGCGATGGGGGGCACCGCCTGGTGGCGCCGGAGCGGACCCTGAAGAAGTACGAACACCTGGTCAGCCCCATTACCGGGGTGGTGACGCTGCTGGAGCCGGTACTGTGGGATGAAGAAGTGGCCCACGTTTTCGTAGCCGGTCACAATTCCGCCCTGAGAACGGAGCGGCTGGATTTCCTCAAGCGGAGCCTGCGCAGTTCCAGTGCCGGCAAGGGCGTTTCCGAAATCCAGGCCCGGGCCAGCGCCCTCTGCGAAGCCATTGAACGTTACAGCGGCGAGTTGTCCGGCGGCGAGGTGCGGGTGACCTGCGCACTGAAAGACTGGCCGCCGGGTGAGGCCTATCATCCCAATGACATTATGCTCTACAGCGCCGGGCAGTACGCTCAGCGGGAAGCCTGGAATAAGCGGGGCTCGCGCTATAACCGGGTGCCCGAGCCCTTCACCCCGGACCTGGTGGTGGACTGGACCCCGCTCTGGTCCCTGACGGAAGAGCGCCACAAGTACGTGCCCACCCAACTGGTCTATTACGGCGCCCCGGCCCGGGCGGGTGACGACACCTTTTACGCTTTTAGCTGTTCCAACGGCTGCGCTTCGGGCAATACCCTGGCGGAGGCGGTGCTGCAGGGGTTTTTTGAGCTGGTGGAGCGCGACGCTACGGCCATCTGGTGGTACAACCGCCTGCCCCGACCCGGCGTGGATCTCGCCACCTTCGGCGAACCCTACCTGCTGGAGCTGGCGGAGCATTACCGCTCCCGTTACCGGCGCGAAACCTGGGCTCTGGACATCACCAGCGACCTGGGGATTCCGGCCTTTGCGGCCTTGTCGCGCTGCCTGGAGGGACCGGAGGAACAGATCATCTTCGGCCTGGGCTGCCATCTCGACGCCCGGATCGCCCTGCAGCGGGCCTTTGCGGAGATGAACCAGATGCTGGCCGTCGCGACTTTCGCCGGCAAAGACGGCCGACAGCCCCTGGAGGATCGCGAGACGCTGACCTGGCTGCGTGAGGCGACGCTGGCCAACCAGCCTTACCTGGCACCCGACCCGGCACAGCCGCCGCGGCGCTTTGGCGATTATCCAAAACAGCACAGCGGCGATTTCCTGCAGGATATCGCTTACTGCCGGCAAATCATCGAGGCGCGGGGCATGGAGATGCTGGTGCTGGACCAGACCCGGGCCGAGGTGGGGATGCCGGTGGTCAAGGTGGTGGTGCCTGGACTGCGCCACTTCTGGGCCCGCTTTGCCCCCGGGCGGCTCTACGACGTGCCGGTCGCGATGGGCTGGCTGAAAGAGCCGCTGCGGGAAGAAGATTTAAACCCGATCCCCATGTTCTTTTAACGGCGGTGGCCGGCAAAGTACAGACTGCTCCCGCCTGACAAATTTCAAAGGAGTATAAAGCGTTGCTGTTAGCCGGGGGAACGTTTTCTTAGGAGGGCATGAGACAGTGTTTATATCCAGAAAGTCGCCGGGGTTTTGGGCCGTTACTCTTCTGGCGCTAATTTTTGCGCTGGTTATTCCTAGTGTTGACGCGCCTGCCGATCCCGGCGCAAAGGTTTTTAACATCATTGAGATTACCGACTTTCACGGTATGCTGGAAGACACCAGAGGCAACCCGGTGGCCGCGGTGATGGCCAAAAACATTAAAGACATTGCCGGCGGCAACCCCGGGCGGACCCTGATTGTTTCCGGCGGCGACAATTATCAGGGGTCGGCGGTGTCCAACCTGCTCAGAGGCGAACCGGTGATGAATGTCTTTAATAATATCGGGGTGGCGGTTTCTGCGTTGGGCAACCATGAATTCTACTGGGGCCTGGATACCGTGACCGGGTCTGGTGCCGCCGGTTATCCGGTTATTTGTTCCAACTTGTTTTACAAAGGCGACGGCAGCCTTGTGTTCGAACCATACAAAATTTTTGTAAGGGACGGGGTAAAGATAGCCATTGTCGGCGCCGTTACCGAGGATTTGCCGGACATTGTAAAGCCGGAGCAGTTAAAAGATTATGAGGCCGGCAGCATAGTGGATAATGTCAGGCGGGCGGCTCAAGAAGCCAGGGCGGAAGGGGCCCAAATTGTAATTGCCCTGATCCATGCCGGCGATAATTATGATTCCAGAAATGGACCGGTCTTTGAGGTGGCCGGCCGGCTGGGAGGCGCCGGAGGCGTTGTTGACGCCGTTCTGGGCGGGCACACTCATAACGTGGTTGCGGCAACCGCCGCCAACGGCACGCCGGTGGCCGTTGCCGGCTGTTACGGCAAGGGCTTTATCGATTTGAAAATTGTCATGCAGGAGGACGGCAGGCTTACCTTCAATACTTCCTATATTGATTGTGACACATCCAGCACAATTCCCCCGTATGGTTACAAGGCTGCGGCTCCGGTCGTCGATCAGGCCGTGTCCGCCATCGTTGACGCCGCCAAAACCAGGGCGATTCCACTCGCCGGACAGGTGCTGGGCACGGCCGGCACCGCCCTGACCATCGCCCAGGCGGAATATCCCTGGGGCGAGTCGACGGCCGGCAACTGGCTTTGCGATGTGATGAAAGCGAAAGTCAACGCCGATTTTGCCTTTATCAACAGCGGCGCTATCCGGGTTAACATTCCCCGGGGCGATGTAACCATGGGTGAACTCTATACCTTTCTACCCTTTGGCGATTTCATTATGACCGCCGATCTGACCGGCGCCCAGATCAAGGCGCTGCTGGAACAAGCCGTGGGCGACGGCGGCAAAGGCATCCAGACGGCCGGCCTGACCTTTGCCTATAACCCCGGCGCGCCCGGCGGCAGCAGGATCGAGAGTATCAGCAAATCCGACGGCACTCCCGTGGACATGGCAGACACGGCCAGGACGTACAGGATTGCCGTCAACGACTATTTGGCAGCGGGCGGTGACGGGTTTTCTGTTTGTAAAACCGTTAAATTCTCCGATACCCACATTCTGCTCAGAGACGCTTTGGCCGAAAACATAAGGCAGGCCGGCCATATCACCGCCAAAATAGAAGGGAGAATCAAGAATGTTCAAAATGCCGGTTACATTACCCGCGCTGAATTTGCCGGCTTGCTGACGCGCGCCCTGGATCTGGCCGGAGATGAGTCCGCCGCCGGGTTTTCCGATGTCTTTCCCGGGCAGCAGTTCGCGGATGTGGTCGGGGCCGCCGCAAAGGCCGGTCTGGTCTGCGGCTATGAAGACGGCTCGTTCCGCCCCGGTTATCCGGTCAGCCGTGAGGAGATGACGGTGATGGCCGTCAGGGCGGTTCGGGCGGCGGGCTTTACTGCGGAAGCTTCTAATGTGAACGCGGCCATCGCCAGGTTTTACGACCAGGATGAAATTTCCGGTTGGGCCAGAATACCTGTGGCCGCGGCGGTGGAAGCCGGTATCGTGTGTGGCAGGGAATCGGACTATTTTGATCCGTCCGGGCACGTAACCCGGGCGGAAGCCGCAGCGGTGCTGGAGCGCGCTCTCGGTTACATTAACCGTTGAGTCCTCCCGTCTGGAAAATAATTATTCATACGACGTGTTTTTAGAAAGAGAGTGTGAACGTGAACCACCAGGCAACATCTACCGGGGCAGAGGGGGCGTTGAAACCCGTCAAAAAGTCATCATGGAGCGTTTTGCTGGGGGCGGCCTTTATCATGGCCACCTCTGCCATCGGGCCGGGCTTTTTGACCCAGACTGCGGTATTTACCGGGGAACTGGCGGCAAGTTTCGGCTTTGTCATCCTGGCCTCGATTGTCCTTGATATCGGCGCCCAGTTGAATGTGTGGAGAATTATTGCCGTGACCGGAATGAGAGGCCAGGATATTGCCAACGCCGTTTTGCCCGGCCTGGGATATCTTGTTTCCTTTGCCGTCGTACTCGGGGGCCTGGCTTTCAATATCGGCAACATCGCCGGTGCCGGGCTGGGAATGAACGTTCTGTTCGGCGTTACCCCCCGGGTGGGCGCGCTCATTTCCGCGCTGATCGCGGTGTTTGTTTTTCTCTCAAAAGAGATGGGCAGGGCTCTGGACGGCTTTGCCAAGGTTCTGGGCCTGGTCATGATCGTCATCACCGTTTATATTGCCGTCCTGACCGGCCCACCGGTGGGCCTGGTGGTTGCAAAATCTGTCGCTCCGGACAAGATCGACATGTTTGCCGTTTTAACCTTGGTCGGGGGTACCGTGGGCGGTTATATCACCTTTGCCGGGGGCCACCGCCTTCTTGATGCGGGAATAAAGGGACAAGAATACCTGAAAGAGGTCTCAAAGGCTTCAGTGAGCGGTATTTTGATTACTGCCGTAATGCGTGTCGTTTTGTTTCTGGCAGTCTTGGGCGTCGTGGCCGCGGGTATTCCTTTGGATCCGGCCAACCCTCCGGCATCTGTCTTTAAAATTGCTGCCGGAAATGCAGGGTATAAATTCTTTGGGATTGTGCTCTGGTGTGCAGCTGTTACCTCGGTGGCAGGCGCGGCGTACACTTCCGTTTCATTCCTCAGAAGCTTCCACCCGGTGATAGAAAAGAAACAGCCGCTTGTAATCACCGGATTTATTTGCCTGTCCACCCTGGTTTTCGTGCTGGTGGGCAAGCCCGTTAAGGTATTGATCGCAGCCGGGGCTTTAAACGGAATGGTTCTTCCCATCGCCCTCGTTTCGGTTTTGCTGGCGGTACATGGCAGAAGAATTACCGGCGATTATCAACACCCGCTTTGGTTGACGGTTTTCGGTTTATGTGTAGCCTTGGCAACGGCCATTATAGGGGGCAGGACCTTGGTCACAGAATTGCCCAAGCTTTTTCAATAAGTTTTACCAGCTATTTCCTTGCCGGTCCAACAGATTGGCCGGCAAGATTGAACCTGAGCAGATAAATGGCGCTGTCATGTTTACCTGCATTTTGCCATTATCAAAATTTCAAATTGTGGGGGGGAAAGTTGTGCTCAAGAAAGAAGTTTTACCGGTTTCCGGGCTTGCCGAGACCGACATCCTGCATATGTACGAGCTTATGTGCAAATATTACTCCAATCTTAACCCCGATATATTCCAAAATGACCTCAAAGAGAAGGATCATGTTTTGTTGTTCAAGGATGATGACGGATCAATTGTAGGGTTTACCAGCAGCATGATCATCCGGCTTAATATTGAAGGTGCGATCATCAAGCTGCTATATTCGGGAGATACCGTTATGGATCGGACATATTGGAATTGGAGTCATCTCCAAAACAACTGGTTCAACTACATTTCATCTCTCCCGGAGTTTAAGGAAGGAAACTTTTACTGGATGCTGCTGTCCAAGGGATATAGAACATACCGGTACCTGCCTTATTATTTCAATCTGTTCTGGCCCCGGTACGACGCTCCTACGCCTCCGCTTGTCAGGGCAATGATTGAGGGTTTTGCGAACCTGATGTTTCCGAAAGATTTTGACCCCGCCAGCGGCGTAATCCGTTCTGGCTGCGATTATGTCAAGCCGGGAGTGGCTGACGTAAAAGAGAGGCATTTGAAGAATCCCCATATCGAGTATTTCGCCAGAGTGAATCCAGGCTATGTCCGCGGGGATGAGCTGGTATGCGTGGCCGAGTTAAGCCCCCGGGGCATTAAGGATTTTGTTCATAAATATTTTGTTTGAATTTGATTTCGCCTGATATCACCTGTTGGATTTGTGCCGGAGATAACGATGTCCAAAATTGTGCAAATTTTGTCCCTGCAGGGCAATGATGTTCCCAAGCTGCTGGTTATGGCCCCCCTGTTTTGGGCCCTGGGTATGGGGGAGGTCATGGGCCTTAGCGCGGCTATGTCTATTTTTAACGTGCGGTACGGGGTAGAGCATTTACCCGCGATGTACGCGCTGGAAGCAATTGTTTTACTCCTTACCACCGGCTTGATTGCGCATTTTTCAGGTGTCTGGGCCAAGCCTGTTTTTGTCAAGCGCGCCTATGCCACTATGGGCTCGCTGATTTTGACCGGCGCGCTTTGCCTGGCGGCCTCCCGGTGGGGCGGCCTGGCCTTGCCACGCTTATTTTACCCATTTCTGCTGGTGACAACCACGGTAATATATTTTCAAATGGCTCCCCTGATCTGGCAAACAGCTACGGATATAACGACCACTCAGCAGGCCAGGCGGCTGTTTCCCCTTCTCGCCGGTTGCTATACCACCGGGTGTATTGCAGCCGGAGCGGCAGCCCACTGGCTGGCAATCTATGGAACAGAAACCATCTATTTACTTTGGGCCGTCATCCTGGGCGGGGGTCTCCTGTCCTTGCGGGGATGTTCACGGCGCTATCTGGTTCCCCTGGCATCTTCGATGGAGGAAGAGGCCTTAAATCTGGGAGACAGCCTTAAGTATTTCTTTAAATCTCCCTTTATAAGCCGGCTGCTGGTCTTGTTGACCGGTCTTATGCTCCTGTACTTCCTGATGGATTACCATTACAATACCGTCGCCGAATCTCTTTTTCCAGATGAAAAACAACTCATGGCCTTCTTCGCTACTCTGATGGCCATATATAATACCATCGCCGTAGTGATTGAGGTGGGGCTGCTCAATAAGCTCATGAACTGGCTGGGAGTGGGCTTCACTATGGTGGTAGTGCCCGTAGGTCTGGTGGTTTGTTTCTTGATCCCGGTTTTGCTTTTTACCTTGAACCTGCCCCTGGGCGGTGTTTTTATAAGCACGGTTTTGACCCGCCTCTTGATCGAGAATCTGGGCGACCCGTCGTGCCAGTTGGTGTTCAACGTTGTGCCGCCGAGGGAAAGGAGCAGTGTCCGTTTTTTAACGGGGGGTTTTTATACCCTGGTTGGCATGTTGGGAGGGGGCGCCTTAAGCCTGCTCCATGCCGCCGGTGTGGTTAGTCTGCCTGTGCTGTCGGCTGCCGGGGTCTTAATCGGGGTGTTCCTGGTCTGGATGGCTGGTCAGGCCCGGAACCTGTACATGAGAGAATTAATTGCATCGGTGAAGTACGGCTACTATGACGCATCTTCAAATGTTGGTGCGGCACTCGGCAGCCTGGTGAAGCCTGAAATTCTGGAGGCAGTGCTGGGCTTTTTGCATCAACCCGACGACCGCAAACGGGGCTTGGCCCTGGAACTGCTTAAGAATAGCCCGGGCAAGATCAGATTGCCGGTAATGACCCGGCTGTTGGGGGACGCATCCCGAAAAATACGGCTGGCGGCCCTGCAGTCCTTCCCGGCTGCCGAAGCCGGGCCGCAAGAGTGGCAGCAGGTGCTGGCCTGTACCCGGGACCCGGATCCGGATTTGCGGGCAAAGGCTGTTTTATGTCTTGCCGGCGCCGGGCTTGTCCGGGAGCAGGCCCGGACCCGCTTGCACGAGGCCCTGGATGATTTAGAGGTAAAGGTGGCCAAGGCCGCCCTTGTTGCCCTGCTTCGATTGGACGGGCAATTGCCTGCGGGGAAAGCGGAGCAGGTCATTGGGCGTTGCCTGGCTGCCGGTATTGAAGGTGAGGTAATGGCCTGCGCCGTCATCGGCGAGTGTAAATGTGAGCAGTTTGTTCCCTGGTTAACGTCAAAGCTGGCGGAAAGGGAAGCGCCCCGCCTGCGAACAGCGGCGGCGGCCGCCCTGGGAAGACTTGGCAGTACAGGTGCGGTTCCCGCCATGCTTGCTCTTCACCAGGCGGCCGATCTGGAGTACCGCGCCGCCGTGGAAAAGGCCTTGCGGGATATGGGTCCGGCCGTTCTACCGGTTCTGATCGAGCAGTTGAGTCAAAATCCGCCTTTCTCCACCTGGAAGGTATTGATAAAAGTTCTTCAAGATTTTTTGTTTGACCGGAATGTGCAAAAGCTGGTACTTGATGAATGCAAAGTCCGGGTCGGGCAGGTCCAGTCGATGCTGTCCCTGGTACCTGCTTTGCGCCAAATGGGGACTTGCGATTTAGCTGAGCTGGCCGGGCGGCGCATCAAGGAAATAGAGGCGGAAGTGCTGGAGGCCTCCTGGCTGGTCCTGGCCGGGCTCAGTTCGGAAAGCTCCGTAAATGTTTTACGCAAGGCCTTGCAGGAGGAGAATGAGGAAAAAAGAGACAACGCTTTGGAGATATTGACCGAAGGGATAGGCGACCGGAGTCTCTCCCGAACCCTGGCGCGGCACCTTACGTCCGCGCTCAGTTTGGATGGAGAAGATCCGTGCCCCGGCGTTTTCCGGGCCGTGGCCGCCGCTGAGGCTGATTACTGGCTCCGGGAAATCCGGGCCGCCGCCGAACGAAGAAGGGAGCGAAAAGATATGGAAACTGCTCGTGATTTTGAACTGTTGGACCGGGTGCTGTTATTAAAGGAAACGCCTCTTTTCGCCGGCCTTTCTGTTGAGGAACTGGCGCTGATCGCCGGCGTTGCCAGGGTGGAAACCTGGCCCGACGGCAGTTTCCTGCTGACGGAGGGCAGGCAAAACCAGACCGTTTATCTCCTGCTTGCCGGCCACATCGAGATCAGCGCCCGATCCCAATCAGGGCGTGAAGGCACCATCGGGGTCATGGGGCCTAAAGAGCTCATCGGCGATACGAGTGCTTTCGATGAATCCCCTTCACCGGTAAGCGCCCAGGTTATCCTGGGCGACGCCGTGGTGTTGGCCCTTGAGGGCCGGGAGCTGGCGCGCCTTTGCCGGTTGTACCCTGAAGTCGGGATCGGCCTGATCCGGGCGATCAGCGCCCGGGTGCGCAAGCTCGAGCAAATGGTGATTCTGGCCGGTTAATCCTGTTCCTTTGGGTAACAAGTAATCGAAAGAACGCCGGCCCGTCATTGGGAACTGCGTAAGGATGAGTTTTCGCCGGGGTAGAGGGCCAGATCTTCTCTGTCCCGGTTTTCCTGCTTATAATCCACCAGAGTTTCGATCCGGTACATGGAGGAAAAGTACCAGTTCGCCCGGGGGCTGACCTGTACAAAGCTCAAATCTTTCCGGGCGCTTTCCAGCAGGTAGCCAGAAGTCACGTATTCGTTAAAGTTATGAATAATATCTGTGACCACAACCCTGAGTTTGCCGGCGAGGATTTGCTGGATCGTTAGCCATTCCGCCAGGGAAGATTCAGCGTGGGTCAACCCGAAGTAACCCGCGCAGCAAGGGCCTTTCAGGGCGGTCAGCCCGCGGGTAAGAAAAAGTTCCATGCCGTAAACGGTTTCCGGCGGGTCGGTAAGAAAAGTGTCGAATTGGCAGCAAAGTTCGGCGGGCAGCCGCTTCCGGAGATCCTGCCGGTAGACCTCGATCGCCAGGCGGTGAGTTTCGGCCAGCGTTATTATGAAGCCGGTCAGCCGGGGATCGATCTCCAGCACGACCACCCGCCTGGGCAGCCCGCTTAAAGCGGCGGCGATGCTCACCAGATCGTCATCGCCCAAAATGATTAAAGACTTGTCCTGGAGGTCTCCTTTGGCGGCCAGCAGGGCCAGGCGCGCTACCGTAGTCTCCGGAGTGACGTATGCCTGGTTGTATTCCGGAACGGCGTTCGGTCGGTTTTGAACCAGTTCTTTGAACTTAGCGAGAAGTTCCGCATAGGACCGCAAGTTGATCCCTCATCCGGTGCACTCCGGGCACGTTTGCTCGCCGGGAGGAACTATTCCCCGGACCCGTGCCTGAGCATTTCCGCCGGGCGTGAGGCGCAGGGCGCCGTCCTCCTGGACCGCCAGCCCAACGTCGATCAGCGCTTTGATAATTTCCGCCGCCGTCTCCGCCGGCAGGCGGCTCAAGGCAACTACCCGCCAAAACTCGGAAGAAACCAGCAGCGCCCCGATCACCCTTTCCATCTCCCGCGGGTGGATTTTCTGGCCTGCCGGCCCCGAAACCTTTTCCGCAACTGGGCCAACAACAGCAAAAACCTCCTCGAAACGAAGTTTTCCCTCTCTTCTTCTTTAACCGGAAGCCAGGTACTTGAGCGCCATAACGGTAATGTCGTCGGACTGTTCCGCCCCGCCGGCAAAGTCCCGGACCGCATCCCTCAATGCCCCGGTCATTCCGGCGGCGTCAGCGTTGCTGTTCTTTTTGATAATCTCTGCCATTCTTTCTTCGCCGAAAAGCTCTCCCGCCTGACTCATGGCCTCATTGATCCCGTCTGAATAGAGCAGCAAAGTATCTCCGCGCTGCAGGGTAAAATCATAAGTGGAAAAGGAAAACCCCTCCATTACCCCCAGAGCTATTCCCTTTATTTTCGGCAGTTTTTCCAGGCTGCCGTCCGCCCTCAGGATAAAGGGCAGGTTATGTCCGGCGTTGCTGCATTTTACCAGCCCTGAAGGAATGTGCAGGATGCCTAGAAATACTGTCGCAAACATGCCTGAATCATTATCAGCGCACAGCTCGTTGTTTACTCTTCCGAGGATTTGCTCAGGCGCCGCTTCTTCATGCGCCCCTGCTTTTAACAAGGTCTTGGTTACAGCCATAAATAAGGATGCCGGTACACCCTTGCCGGAGACATCTCCTACCAGAAAGTAGAGATTATCATCGTTGAGCAGGAAGAAATCGTATAAGTCACCTCCCACTTCTTTAGCCGGTTTGAGAATGGCGTGTATGTCAAATTCGGTTCTATTGGGGAAAGGAGGGAAAATTTTGGGCACTATGCTCATCTGAATTTCCCTGGCAACCTGCAGCTCTCCTTCTATGCGCTTTTTGCTAGCTTCAGTTTCCCGCTCTTTAATCAGGTTTAAAATTATAAAAATAAAAATACCGATTCCAAGAGAGTTGGCCAGCACCATAGGCAGGGACAGCTGTTTAACCAGGTCCAGGGCGGCATCGTAAGGGCGGGCCAGCAGCAGCACCAGCCCCATGTGGAAAGACTCCATCAGGGCGGCGAAAAGCGCGGCCAGAGCTACCCCGGGCAGCTGCCCCCGGCGCAGGACGAATATGACTCCGCCGGCCAGACCGGCGATGATTGTGGAAACGGTGCAGGGAAGGGCGGTAATGCCGCCCAGGGAGTACCGGTGCGCCGCTCCGATGAGCCCGGCTCCCAGGCCGGCAACAGGACCGCCCAGCAGGCCGGCGATCATCGGTCCCAGATCTCTTATGTTGGCAATGGCGCTCATGATCTGAATGCCGCTCAGAGTACCGTAGATGGAGAACAAGCCGAAGATCAGGATTAGCCATACCCGGTTTTTTAAATCAAGCTCTCCTTTTAAGATGGAGGCAAACAGCCGGCTCCTGGTTATGACGTATGCCAGAACGATAATAACCGACATGTTTTTAACCAGATTGAGCAGAAGCTCTAAAATGTTTTCTATTTTTCGTCCCTTCCTTTCATTCCCAGATGATGAACTCAAATACGTTACCAGATATTCTTTGCCGTTGTTTCCAATTCCTCCTGCGGGTTTTTGAATAAATTTTTTGGCAGATGAAAAGTGCCAGGTATGATAACTCGACTGAATTGGGCTTGGATCTTTTGTTGATAATCTGGTACAATGAATGCCAAGACGGCACATCCATTTAATGTTGTCAATGAGGTTTTATGCAGTTTGTTGCAAAATTGAGAGAGCTGTTCTGAGTGGCGGGCAAAAGCGCAGGTTCAAAAGAGAGGATGGTAAGTGACCTTGGCCGGGGAAGTTTTAATCGTGTTGAAAAACAGCCTTTCCGAACTGGAGAGGTTAAGTCTTGCTTTGGAGGAATTGGGAGAAGCTAACTGCCTCCCGTTAAAAGCTATTATGGATGTAAACCTGGCCCTGGATGAGATCTTTACCAATATCGTATCCTATGGATTTGAGGATGATAATATACATTTGATCAATATTCACTTGTTAATTGAAGGAAAAGAGTTGAACATCAGAGTGGAAGACGACGGTATGCCGTTCAATCCTTTAGAAGTGCCTGAACCGGACCTCAACTTGCCGCTGGAGGAAAGAAAGACAGGGGGCTTGGGCATACACTTTGTCCGGAAAATGATCAACGAGCTGAAATACGAGAGACGGCGGGGGAAAAATGTGTTGTTTCTAAAAAAGAGGTTTAATTAACCGCAATTGCAGATATTTTGCAACGGGGGGAGCAATGGTGAAAATTCAGGAAAGCAAAAACGGGTCAGTTATCATTTTGGAGCTGAGCGGGAGGCTGGACGCCAGTACATCGAGTATTTTGGAAAAAAAAGTAATGGAATTTCTGGATAGCGGAGAGAAATATTTTATCCTGGATTTTAAAAATTTGGACTATATCAGCAGCGCCGGTTTAAGGGTGCTCCTCATGGCTGCGAAAAAATCGAACGGCGCCGGGGGCAAAGTGGCTTTGTCATGCTTGAAAGAGCACGTCAAAGAGGTCTTTGATATTGCGGGGTTTACCGCCATTTTCCCGATCTGTTCCACTCAGGAGGATGCTGCCGGGTTGTTTTAAGAGGCTGGATGCCCTTGGCAGGCGGCAGCCGTTCTCAAAGAAGGTACGGGCGGTAAGTTATGCTTTCTGGCTGCGCATAGGTTCAGCGGTGCCGGGAAACGGCCGGCAGAGATCGAAATGATTGCCGGTTGACACAAGAGCTGTTTTGTGCTAATATGACCGTAATTTGTGAGTTTGTGAAATATGCGCAAGGCAATGATGGGGAAGAATGGTGCTGTGAACCGCCAGCGAGCCGGGATTTGGTGTAAGCCCGGCCGGGGAAAGCGCCTGGGCCGCCCCGGAAGTCGCAGGCAGAAATCCTTTTGCGTGAGAGTAAGCCGCTGCCGGTTTGCCGCCGTTAACAGGCTGGAGAGGGCCGTATTGCGTGGAAAGTCGTGAAATGGGTGTGATCCGGCCAAATAGGGTGGTACCGCGAGAAAAATCCCGTCCCTTTGGAGGCGGGTTTTTTATTGTTAAGTTCATGGAGTTTGAAGCCATCTCGCTCAAATGCTCCGCGTCGAGTGAACCGCAGCTCACTTCGGGCGAAATCGGACCGACTTCAACTCGCCGTCCTGGTCCGGTGAAGCTGGCTCGGACATCGCTTTGCCTGGTTCACTTCGCGACGCTGCGCAATATCGCTCCTGGCTTCAAACTCCATGAACGCGCAGTGATCTTTGCGAGAAGGAGCGATGCAGTTTGAAGGAGATTCTGGAACTCCTCGAGTCTGATGCCAGGCTTACCCCCGGGCAGATTGCGGCCATGCTCGGCAGGGACGAAGAAGAGGTTGCCGGGATTATTAAGGAACTGGAAAAGAATAAAGTAATTCTTGGCTATTTTACACTGGTTAACTGGGATAAGACAGGCGCCGAGAAGGTTTCTGCCCTGATTGAAGTGAAAATATCTCCGCAGCGCGACGTGGGGTTTGACGCCGTGGCCGAGCGCATCTACCGGTTCCCCGAGGTGCGGAGCGTCAGGCTGGTGTCCGGTGCTTATGATCTCGCCGTTATAGTTGAGGGCCGTACCATGAAAGATATTGCCCACTTTGTTTCCTTTAAGCTTGCCTCTATGGAGTACGTCCTCAGCACCGCCACCCATTTTGTGTTAAAAACTTATAAACACCACGGTATTCTTGTAGAAGACGGGGAGGAGGACAGGAGGCAGGTGATTGTGCCGTGAATTTACAGAGCGACTGGGCAGAAATGATCAACCCTGCCGTGCGCGATATACCCCCTTCCGGGATCAGGCGGTTTTTTGACCTGGTTACTGAGATGAAAGGTGTCATTTCGCTGGGAGTGGGCGAACCGGACTTCGTAACACCCTGGCACATCCGGGAGGCGTGTGTGTATGCGCTGGAAAAAGGTTACACCATGTATACCTCGAACCAGGGTATGCTGGAACTGCGCGAGGAGATCGCCCGGGATATCTTTAATACTTATCAGGTGAACTACAGCCCGCGCAGTGAGATATTGATAACGGTCGGGGTCAGCGAGGGCCTGGATCTGGCTATGCGCGCCCTGCTCTGCCCCGGCGACGAGGTTCTGGTACCCGATCCGTCCTACGTTTCCTACGCGCCGTGTGCCGTTTTGGCCGGGGGCAGGCCGGTATATTTAAAAACGTCAGTGGAAAACGGCTTTCAGGTGACGGCGGATCTGGTCGAGAAGGCTATTACGCCCAGGACCAAAGTTCTTGTGCTTGGTTACCCGAACAACCCCACCGGGGCTACAATCGAGCGGAAACACCTTCTGGAAATTGCCGAGGTGGTCAAGGCGCACAATCTGATTGTTATTTCCGATGAGATTTACGACAAGTTGACCTATGTGGGAGAACATACCTGTGTTTCTTCCCTGCCGGGGATGCGCGAGCGCACGTTGCTGTTAAACGGTTTTTCCAAGGCTTACGCCATGACCGGCTGGCGGGTCGGGTACGCGGCCGGCAACAGCGACTTTATCGCGGCCATGACCAAGATCCACCAGTACACCATGCTATGTGCGCCGGTTACCGCTCAGGTGGCCGCCCTGGAGGCGCTGAGGAACGGCCGGGATGAGATGCGCAAGATGATAGCCCATTATAACCGCCGCCGCCGCCTGGTCATAGATGCCTTCCGCGAGATCGGCCTGCCGTGCTTCGAACCCCGCGGCGCGTTTTACGCTTTCCCGGATATCAGGGACACCGGGCTGACATCGGATGAGTTTACCGAGGAGTTATTAAGAGAAGAAAGAGTGCTGGTGGTGCCGGGCAGCGCTTTCGGGGAACAGGGAGAGGGCTTTGTCCGCTGTGCTTATGCAGCCTCGGTGGAAGATCTGGTTGAGGCTTTTAAGAGAATCGGCGGTTTTGTCAGGCGCCGGGCCGGGCGGAAAAAAATTTTAACCGTTTCTTTCGGGAAGCCAGTTCCGCCCGAAGTGGGCTTAGAGCGAGTGACCTGCGCAACAGCCGGGGAGTAATTGGCGTTAATGCTGTAATGCTGTGCTCTGGCGGCGGTTTGCTGGATGCATGCCGCCGCATTGTAAGTGCAGTTCCGGTAGTTCTTGACAGACCCGGGGTTAAAGTATTAACCTAATTATGAACTGGCTTAGTTGTGGCCTTTAAGGGGGTTCGAGTTATAGATGGATGATATTGTTGGGGAGATAAGCTCCGGCCTGGCCCGGGCGCTGGCGGGCGCTGTGGAGTCAGCCCGCAGCAGCGGCGCCATCAAGGTTGATAATGTGCCTGACTTCACGGTGGAAGTGCCCCGTGAAAAAGACCACGGTGATTTTGCCACCAATTTAGCTATGCTGCTGGCGAGGCCGGCACATATGGCGCCGCGCAAGGCGGCTGAGATTATCGTGAAAAACTTTTCTTTGACCGGGACCTGGGTAGAGCGGGTAGAAATCGCCGGCCCCGGTTTTATTAATTTTTATCTGAAACCCACGTGGGTGTACCAGGTCTTGCCCCGGATCATTGCCCGGCAGGAGAACTACGGCCGGGTAGAGATGGGCGGGGGCAAAAAAGTCCAGGTGGAGTTTGTCAGCGCCAACCCCACCGGGCTGCTGCACATGGGCAACGCCCGCGGCGCGGCGCTGGGGGACAGCATTGCCTCGATCCTGGACTTTGCGGGCTTTTGCGTTACCCGTGAATTTTATATAAACGATGCCGGAAACCAGATTGAAAACTTCGGGCTGTCCCTGGAGGCCCGCTACATGCAGCTGCTGGGCAGGGACGTGCCGGTGCCGGAGGAGGGCTATCACGGGGAAGATATCATTGATACCGTCCGCGGTTTTATAGACCGGCACGGTGATGCTTTTTTGCGGGCGGAGGCCGGGGAGCGGCGCGCCGCGCTGGTTGAGTACGCCCTGGCCGAAAAGCTGGAGGCCATCAAGCGCGCGCTGGAAGATTTCGGCGTCCGGTACGATGTCTGGTTTTCTGAAAGGTTTTTGCATGAGTCCGGGGCGGTTCAGGATACGCTGAACTACTTGCGGGAAAAGGGCTATATCTACGAGAGCGAGGATGCTCTCTGGTTCAGGGCAAGTGATTTCGGGGTAGACAAAGACGAGGTATTGGTGCGCTCCAACGGTACACCTACTTATTTTGCGTCGGACATAGCCTACCACCGGAACAAGTTTCAGCGGGGCTTTGACCGGGTTATCAACATCTGGGGCGCTGACCACCACGGGCACGTTGCCCGGATGAAAGGCGCTATCGCTGCTTTGGGTTACGACCCGGCGGCCCTGGAGGTCGTGATTATGCAACTGGTCCGCCTTTATAAAGGCGGCGAACTGGTGCGCATGTCCAAGCGGAGCGGGCAATTTGTGACTCTTGAGGAACTGGTGGAAGAGGTCGGCAAGGACGCCGCCCGCTACTTTTTCGTTATGCGCAGTTCCGATAGTCACCTGGATTTTGACCTGGACCTGGCCAGGGCGGAGACCAATGAAAACCCGGTTTACTACATCCAGTACGCCCACGCGCGTATCTGCAGTATTTTAAGGCAGAACAGGGAGCAGGGTGGCCAGGAGCCGGACCCGGCCGGGGTGGATTTCAGTTTACTCAAAGAGGAGAGCGAGTGTGCCCTGGCGAGAAAGCTGGCGGACTTTCCGGGAGAAGTGGCCTCGGCGGCGAAGGGGCTGGCGCCGCAGCGCATCGCGCGCTATGCTCACGAACTGGCCGGGCTGCTGCACAGCTTCTATAACAGCCAGCGGGTGATTACCGGAGACCGGGCGCTGTCCAGTGCCCGCCTGGTGCTGGTGGACGCCACCAGGATTACCCTGCGCAATGCTTTGCGCCTCCTGGGTCTGAGCGCGCCGGAGAGGATGTAAACCAGAATGTGGACAAAGTCCATGGGTGTTGAACCCGCCTGGCTCCTCTGCTCCGCGTCGAGTGAACTTTCGGCTCGCTTCGGTCGAAATTGGACCGCCTTCAACTCACATCCTGTTTCGGTTCAGGCTTTCGCGGACATCCTGTCCGCTCATCCAATTTCGAGTCCTCAGCATCGCCTGGTTCACTG
>Ga0067045_1028432_pt1 | contig 33622 bp, 17 predicted proteins | sample TerdegcTABiofilm_FD_59184 | JGI IMG/M metagenome (GOLD analysis project Ga0067045, IMG submission 59184) | Combined Assembly of (Gp0054472, Gp0054536) Wastewater bioreactor microbial communities from Singapore -Terephthalate degrading...
TTCGCTGACTGCGTAACGCTGATTGGCTCGGATTTTTAAGAGATGGAATAAAGCTTTGACACTGCAAGAAAGAAATAGCCCGCTGATTTTCGCTGACTACGTAACACTGATTGGCTCGGATTTTTAAGATATGGAATAGAGTTTTAAAGATTAAAGCTTTGACACTGCAAAAAAAGGAATAGCCCGCTGATTTTCGCTGACTACGTAACGCTGATTGGCTCGGATTTTTTTAAAGAACTTGTATAATTTTAAAATGATTTTGAATTTTTACATTTTGTATATCGCTAAAAAATGGATTCCAGCTTTCGCAGGAATGACAAGATTGTAAGTCATTATTTTCATTTATATCGAACTTATGTTAATTTAATCAGGAGAAAAGATGTCAAAAAAAATTAATGTCGCAGTATTAATGGGCGGTAGAACAGCAGAGCATGAAGTCTCATTGAAAACAGGGGCAGTTGTCGCTAATGCCCTTGACAAAAAAAAATATAATGTCAAGCCTGTCGTTATCACAAAGACGGGTGAATGGCTAGTCCCAAAAGGCTATCTATCACAATCAAATTATCAGCAATTGGATGCTCATCAATCCGATATAGTCCCAATTACTACAGGCAACGCACTTGATAAAGCCATTGAAGAAAAGATAGACGTTGTTTTTATCGCTATGCACGGACCTATGGGCGAAGATGGCACAGTTCAGGGCTTGCTTGAGCTTGCAGATATTCCCTACACAGGTTCAGGCGTTATGTCTAGCAGTATTGCTATGAATAAGGTTATTACAAGAAAGCTGTTTGAGCATGGCGGGTTGTTAGTTCCGAAAGGCATAGATTTTACAATATGGGATTGGAATAAATCCCAATCACAAATCATGGCTGAAATCAGAGAGAAAATAGGTTTTCCATGTGTTTTGAAGCCTGTTGAACTTGGATCAAGTGTCGGCATAAGTATTCCAAAAACCGAAGATGACTTTATGAAAGGTCTGCAGGAAGCCTTTGAGCATAGCAACGAAATACTTGTTGAGGAGTTTATCGCTGGCAAGGAAATTACATGCGCTGTCCTTGGTGCAATGAAGGGCGAAGAGCCTATGCCATTAATCCCTACGCAAATAATCCCAATAACCAGAGAGTTTTTTGATTATGAAGCGAAATATACTGCCGGAGCAACAGAGGAAATAACTCCGCCTCGTGATTTTCATGGCGAAATGATCCAGAAAATTCAAGAGATCGCTGTCAAAGCCCATAAAATACTTGGCTGTGGTGGTATGTCCAGAACCGATATGATAATAAAAGACGGTATTATCTATGTCATTGAGTTAAATACCATCCCCGGAATGACTGAGTTTAGCCTTTATCCACAAGCGGCAAAGGCGGCAGGGATTGAGTTTGCCGATCTGCTTGATAGAATCGTTCAGATTGCTATTGAAACGCACAAGAATAAAAAGAGATACAAGGGCTAATGAAGTCGCAATAGGTGATGCGTGATGCGTTTTACATATTAAGACCAAATTTTTCTGCCCTTTTTGGCTTTCTGATCCGTCATTATATATGAAAGCATTCATAGGAGGGATTATAATGTGAACAGGGGACGGGCAGATCATAAGTCAATGCCTAAATGGTGATCATGCGATATATGGAAGAATAAAACCCCAAGACAGATACATGGACAAAGAAAAAAATGCACCAATATCAGGTGGACGGGTCCTGCATGTTCGTTAAATATAAAAATTAATTTTTAGAATCATTAATTTGGTTGAGCGGTAAATAATCTGCTTCGAATATTAGCTACAATTTATCCAAACCTCAACAGGTTGATAATTACCAGTCCAGTTTGCACCCATTATATCAGGTTTGTTGTCTCCATTAATATCAGCGATACAAAGACTATGAGAACCTTTGTTTCCGATAACTTGCATCTCCCATTCTAATCCGTTGCCTCTATTATAATAGATCATAACACGTTTCTCAGCTGAATGATGTTGTTCTGCGGTTATTATATCCAAGTTACCATCACCATCTATATCATAAATAACTAGGCTATGTGCAGAGTCAACAGCATTGTCAACTATATGTTCAATCCATTTATCTTTAGGATCCGCAGGCACTTCAAACCAAGATATTCTATGAATTTCCTCAGTTTTTGTAAGAGCAACTTCTAAACGTCCATCATTATTTATATCACCTACTTTTACAACAGCATCTTCAGCCCAGTTCGCAAAGATATGTTCTTTCCATGTATCGTTTATTATATCTCCCGATGCCTTATACCAACGTCCACCAATTATTGCCTCTAGTTTTCCATCATTATCTATATCACCAAGTGCTATCCCTTCTCCTTCTGGACAATCAACAAATCGGCTAATCCATGAACCATCCGCTCTTTGCTTCCAGATATAAAACCTACTTCCTTCATCGCCCTTCCATCGAGTAATAAACTCCATACGACCATCACCATCAATATCACCTATATCAATATCATGTGCCTTAGGGCTTCCGATAATGTGAAGCTTCCATTGATCTTTGACGGGGTTACCTTTTGGTAAAGGATTTTCATACCATTCTATTCGGTTGTTATTGATCCAATCAGAAATAAGGATGTCATTATCACCGTCGCCATCCATGTCAATAACTCTTGCACTACAACTCCAAGTTCCTGATGGTGCTATTATGTGTTTTTCCCAGTTGGGATATTCATACCAAACCAAAGGACCTCCATTGCTACTGGGGATAATGATTTCGGCAATACCGTCGCCATTAATATCACCCAGTGCCTTAATATGTGGCTCTGGAGGGTTTTTTGAATCGATAATAATATGTTCAAAATGAATTCTATCATTCCGCATTTTTATTACCTCTCTAAAATTAAAACTTTTATTTTTTCACTTTTACGTCAGTGTTATTTTATCATGAAATTTTTTAGAATGATAGATGATAAATGTTAATATAACGAATCAAAGCATTTATTAAGTGTTTACAGAATTGACATTTCTCATTATCATACTAAAAACATCAGCAAAGGGAAAAATACAAAATATCAAATAGAGGTGTGATATGCAAAAACATGATTTTTGTGGCGTTTATTCAAAGAGAGAAACAATTATTGAAAAAACTAAGACTGAAAGATTTATGTTATGGTGGAAAAGCTTTATTGAAAAGATGAATATTTTAGATAATCCATCTTTGGAATTAATAGCTTTTGCCTATTCCATTACTGGTGATGAGAATTTGGGAAAGAAAGCTCTTAAGCAATTAAGGAAAATATTGCCCAACTATATCCCTCTCGGTGGTGCAAAAGAATATTACCCAGAATTGGATGCTGATCTTAACACTGCTTCTGCATGTAAGTCTCTGGCTTATACTTATAGCTTTCTCTACCCGATCTTAGAAACAACAGACAAAAAGCTATTGTTTGATGAGTTACGTGAAAGAGGCGGAGGCATAATATATAAGGAAACTCTTTCAGGTGCATGGTGGGGAAATTCTCCAAACTCAAACTGGAACAGCCATCTACATTCAGGGCTTGGACTCGCAGGACTTGTTCTAATGGAAGATGACGAAAATGAGGCGAAAAAATGGATAGAGATCGCTAAAAAGACTATGATTACTATGCTTGATCTTGCTGGTGAAGAAGGAGCTGGTATTGAGGGCCCCGGATATTGGGGGTTTTGCTATCGTTCTGTTCAAGAAATGGTTGAGGCACTGAAAAATACAAATGATGAAGATCTTTATGAACATAAGTTTTGGGATAGATGTGTTGATTATCCTCTTTATATGATGCGTCCTGATCAATCAGGCTTCATGAATTTTTCTGACACAGGTGACAGAGGTTTAGGTCCAAGCTATTTTTATTATGCGGTTGCCTCTGCCAAGAAAAATGGTCTGGCTCAGTGGTTTGGCAATATTATTCAAAAGCAGGGATCGCCATCTATCTGGGATTTATTATATTATAATCCAAATGTTGAGCCAATTACGCCTGATAAAATTGCTACCGATAAGTTTTTTAAGAGTGTTCACATATCTAGCTTTCGGTCTGGATGGGATAAGGATGCAACATTCTTTATATTAAAGGGTGGGTCTAATTCGTGGTCCCATTGCCATCTTGATCTAAACAGCTTTTTTATCGATGCCTATGGCGAAAGACTTGTTGTGGATCCAGGGGCGGATCAGTATTCTTTGCATTATTTTACAAGTGTAGAGCCTGCACTCTCTACGTCATGGCATAATACAATCACTATCGACGGTGCAGATCAAAGACAACCACCAAGATATAGGATGAGTTTCGATCTCGAAGAAGGCGGGGACGCATATTGTCGCCTTTCAGATTTTGGATCAAATGACAATATAGCGATGGTTAAAGGCGATGCAACCACAGCCTACGGTGATTATCTGGATAAATTTCATAGGGATATTACCTATCTCAAACCGAACTGTTTTGTAATACACGATAATATCAGGTTAAAAGAAGCACGGACACAAAGGCATATACAATGGCTTCTGCACAGTGGATTTCCCTTTGTTGAAGACAAAGGAATAATATGGATTCAAGGCGATAAATGCAAATTGGCAATAAATCCTGTTTTGCCAAAGAATTATGATTATAAATTCTTGACTCCTCGTGTTCTTATGAAGGATAAAACTGGTAAAGGCATTAACTGTCTTAGTATACGACCACAATGGCACCATCTTTGGAATGTTTCACCGAGCAGATCGCCATATCCTCAATGGGATAAAAGGGCAAACGGTGTATTATATGGACGTGATATTGAGTTTCTTGTCGTCCTAAATATAATGCAAAGAGATCAGCCTTATGACCTAATAGTCAACCTGATCTCTGCTGGGAACGTTAATGGTATTGAAATTATGTCTGGTAGTATAACAGATCAATTGTTTTATAATGATTCTCATTCTGAATTTGAAATTGATGGTATTAAAACTGATTCAGAAAAGGTCGTAGTTCGAAAGAAAGATGGTAAGATTATATCAAGTCTATTAGCAAATTAATTATAGATTTTATAATTACTCAAATTAAGCAAAAAATGCTTGAAAACTGACCTTATATAATGTTATAATAGCAACTGTATATACTCAAATAAATTGTGCAGGCATGAAAACTTGTCTTTATATTAATCAGGAGTTGTGATGTCTATGAAGTATATATCCCTGTTGATTGGCTTATTATTGATTATTTCTTTTGTATCCGTTTCTTTATGTGATGAGGAACAAGACTATACTTTTGCGTCCAAATTATATGAAGAAAAACAGGAAACAACATATAGAATGGCTAGGGAATTATTCGCAAAATTTATCCAGACCTATCCAAAAAGCGATAAAGCTGATGACGCCTTATTGCTCATGGGCTTTAGTTCGCTAAATTTAGGCGATTATTCACGTGCTATTGATGAATTCAGAAGGCTATTAAGCGATTATCCTGCCAGTGAATTGCAGATGGATGCCCTGAGAGGAATAGCGGATTCATGGGCAAGGCAAGGCAAATCCGAAGAAGCCATACAAGCATATCAGGAAGTCCTTAAAAAGATACAAGACCCACAAACTGTATCTTTTATCGTCCATCAGATCGGAGATTCGCTTTATAATCTTGGTAAATATCAAGAAGCAATTACCTATTTTGACCGTTTAATTAGAGATTATCCGAATGTCAATGAAATTGAGAGTGCAATGTATTCGAGAGCTTGGGCGCTTTTTAATCTTAAACAATATGATCAGGCAGGTCAGGCATTCAGAACTTATGTTGACAAGTATCCACAAAGCAAACCAGCTCCAGATGCAGCTTATATGTCAGGCGAATGTAGTTTTCTATTGGGGCGATGGCAAGATGCGGTGTCTTCATACCAAAGAGTTCTGAATAGCTATGGAGATTCTAGGGAACTATCAGGAAAAGCAACATTAAAGATTGGTCAGGCATATATAGAAATGAATATGCTTGATGATGCACGCCGAAGTTTTGATAAATATATGCACGATTATCCAGAATTAAAAGATGGCTTGGCAGAAGCTCAATATGGTATCGCAGAAGTGCTTTATACTCAGAAGAAATATCCAGAAGCAAGATATGAATATTCAAAAGTGATAGAGTTATATCCTAACAGTCAAACCGCTGATGATGCCCAATACAGTATCGCCTATACATATCTTATGGAAAAAGACTATACAAGAGCATATAGAGAATTCAGGCAGGTTCTTAACTATAAAAATAGCGAATGGGCAGACGCTGCAAGGTTTTATATGGGTCAAGCAAGATTCCAACAACAAGATTATAATACCGCGTTATTGGATTTTTCCAAAGTTGATCCTTCCTCGGATTATGGTGATGATGCGACATATTGGAGTGGCTTGACTAATCTTCAGCTAAATAAACGAAGTGAAGCAATAAATAATTTTAAGCTATTATTAACTAAATATCCAGATACAGAATTTAAGACGCAGGCATTGTCACATATCGTTACATCATATTTTGAGATAGGGAAGCATGATGAAGCGCTCAGTGCAATAGATAGTTTCCTTGCAGAGACTTCTGGTTCAGAAACTCCTGGAGTTGATCCACAAGCGGTTCGATATTGGAAGATAGTTTCTCTTTATGAAGTTGGTAAATATGAGGATGCTCTAAGGTCTGCCCAAAGTTTAGTTAATGAATTCAAAGAGGGCGATTATATATATAAATCGGAATTCTATATAGCGGAATCGCTTTATGCCCTTAATCGATTTGATGAAGCACGTAATAGCTATCAAAATTTGATCAAAAAATATCCAGAAGGAGAATGGAACGATCAGGCACAATATAGGATAGGTTTGGTTTATTTTACCTATGGAAACTCCATGCAGGATGAAGGTGCAAAGAAACCTATATATAACGAGGCAATAAAAGCATGGCGAAATTTGATTAGTAATTATAAAAGCAGTAAGATATTGGATAAGGGACAGTATTTCATCGGTTATGCTTATATAAACATGAAGGACTATGATTCTGCTATTAATGCCTTTAATACAGTAATAACAAACTATCCAAATAGTGAGCTTGCTGATGACGCAAAATATAGAATCGCATGGTCTTTGTTTAGGAAACAAGATTATAAGTCTGCAATAAAAACATGCCAAGAGTTGATGACTCAATATAAGAATTCGGATATATTGGATCAAGCCCTGTTTTTAATAGGCGAATCCTATTTTTCAATGAGTGATTATAAGAGTGCAATAAAGTTTTATGAGAGAGTTCCAAACGAATATCCATCAAGTGAATTTCGCTCTAAAGCCTTATTTAAGGTTGCGGATTGCTACTATAATATGAAACGATGGACAGAAGCAATTGACGCATATCGTGAATTAATAGATAGATCTCCGACAGATGATCTTGCGGATGATGCACAATACTCGATAGCACAGGCTTATGAACAACAAGGCAAAGGAGCAGAAGCTATATCAGCATATAGGACGTTGTTAAGAAATTATCCCGGAAGCGAGCTTTCGCCAGATGTTCAGCTTGAACTTGGAAATTACAATGGTGAGAGGAAAAATTATGCACAGGCAATAACTGAATATCAAGCGGTTATAGATAATTATCCGAATAGTTCAGCGGCACCTCTTGCACAATATAATATAGGTATAAGCTATAAGCTTTTGGGTTCTTATGCACAAGCCATTGCTGCATTTGAGAAAGTTATCGGCAAATATCCACAAAGTAGCTCTGCATCAAAATCCGCATTTGAGATCGGTCAGAGTTTTTCTGCAAATAATAATCCAGATCGCAACCTTCAAAATGCAATATCTGCATACGATAGAGTTATTAGGGATTATCCAGATTCAGTGGAGGCTCCTAGAGCTTTATATAGTCTTGGGAAAGTTTATGAAGAGCAAAATAATTGGCAAAAAGCATTGGAATCTTATGAGCGATTGCTTGATAAATATAAAGATAACGAATATGCAGAAGAAGCTCAATTATCACGGGGCATAGCATTAAATCAGCTGAAACGAAATAGAGAAGCGGTCAGCATCTTTGATGAGATATTAAATAATCCAAATAAATATACAAAAGACATCAGTGTAAAAGCACAATTATATAAAGGTGAAAGTTTATACGAGTTGGGTCAATATGACAAAGCGGCAGAAGCATATTTAAGAGTGCCTTTGGTCTATTCTGAACCAGATTTGGATGTTTATGCACTTTCAAGAGCAGGGGAAAGCTATGAAAAAATAGGCAGAACGAAAGATGCTGTTACTTGGTATCGCAAAATTATTAAAGATTATGCCGAATCAGGTGGAAAATATTACAAACAGAAAAAGCCCGAATGGAATGAAGCCATAGATTTTGCTCGAAAAAGATTAAGCCAAATAGGAAACACAGGGGGAAATTAGAGTAGATGAAGTCAAATATTATATCTAGTTTATTGGTCTCTACTTTTTTAGTTTTCCTATTCTTTGTGTCTTTGTGTATAGCACAGGAAACAGATGAAGAAGACAAAACAATTGATCTCCCTCCTGTTAAGATTGAGATCATAGATGCAACACAATTAACTATACCAAAGGAAAGATTTGATGGTCTAGCGCAACCTGATTACGATATTTATGTTGCACTATTACACAAAGAAAGGCTTTGGTATCTGCCATCAACATCTATCCCTGTAAAATATAAGGACAAACCAGCAAAAGCTGACAAGGATTATCTTGTTATGCTATCGGCATATCCGGGCTTGCCAGCAGGATTGTCATATCAGGGCTTATTGATGAAGGGCTTTGGTAATGCGCAAGTTTTGCTTGATGTTGGAAGATCATCATTACTTAGCTCCCGAACAGCAAAACTTGCAAGCGATCATACAAAAAAACAGAGTGCATCAACTATTGACCGATTTAATGGGTTTTTTTCTTTTCAAACAAAGGACTCTGGTGTAATAACTGGACTTGACTATAATGCAAAGAACCTTGATTATCTCGATATAAATGGTGAAAGGTATCCTAATGATAGGTCACTATTTAATATATCTTTTGGCTGGAATCAGAGATTTCCAAACAATTTTGAGCCTTCTATTAATGCAAATATTACCAAACTAATGATGGAAGGTCCTTTATCGTCTGACTCAAACGAAGCGTCAAATGTAAAGTTAGATGCAAATGTCAGGACTTTGTTATCTCAATCAATTCCAATAGATACAGGGATCAAAATAGAGACCTTTAATGGAAATGGCGTCAACGATGATTTTAGAGATACTCTTATAAAGCTATATTTTAATGATAGACGAGTCCGAGTTTTTCCATTTATACTGAGTGTTGGGATCGAATTAGCCACTAATATACATAAGAGTTCATTGGACAATAAAGGATGGCAGACTTCATTTTATCCTAATCCCTATGCGCTTTTGACTTCGCAGATAGGTTCCAAAACGGTATTGCAATTTGGTCTTGAAAGATATATACTAATGCAGGACATAAAAGATACATATATCAAAAGCGATTATGTGAATTTTAAGCCAAGTTTGCTTCCAGAAAGGGGTTTGGAATTATCTGCTTTATTGAAGTTAAATCCCATAAATGGCTTTACCACAACATTTGGTTATTGTGATAGAGATATTAATGATATAGCTTTTCCTAGCGAATTTCAGAATGACGCTGGGATTATATACTGGATAGCAGATAATTATGAGAACATACACATATCAAGCATAAATGCGGGTTGTGAATTGCTATTACTAGATGGCAGACTAAAACAAAGTATTGAATATGTCCATGAGTTTTATGGCAAGGATAAGTATGTTCCTTATAGACCAGAAAACAAAGGTGTGCTGAATATAACCTATCTTGCAGAGAACGAACTTGAATTTTCATTGATAGCGGAATTATATGGTATAAGGCGCATAAGCGATGATGAGAATTTGCCACGATACCTTTTGTGGAGACCGAAAGTATCGAAATCTTTTTGGAAAAATGCAGAAGCCTCTATTTCACTTGGTCTTTATACAGGAAGTGGAGATTATCAGATTTTGAAGGGCTACGCATTGCCAAAACAAACATTAGACTTTGGTTTATCAGTGAGGTTTTAATGGTCGATATAATAATAGAAGGAATTAATAGGTTAGGGCAGGGTGGATTTTTGATGATTGCCTTGCTATTTTGCTCTCTTTTTGTTCATGCCATTATATTTGAAAGAATATACAATTTAAGAAAAGAGAAATTAATACCATCACGTTTCATCTCTCGTATTTACAAGGTTTTGGAAAAAGATAATCCACAAATGGCTTTATCCATGTGTGAGGCAAAACCCGGTCCTCTTACGAATATATTGAAAATTGGAATAGAAAATCGTAATCTTAGAGAAGAAGAAATAAAATCTTTAATTGATCTAGCAGCAAAGCCCGAAAAACGGAAACTGAATAAATATATGAGTGTATTATCATTTATGAGTGCGGTTTCTGTTCTTATTGGTCTTTTGGGAACTGTTCTTGGATTATTTTTATCTTTTTCAGCGGTCTTTAAGACAGTAAGCAGACCAGAAACTACCGCAAAAGTGGCAAGTGGTATATCTATTGCACTATTAACAACAGTGGCAGGCTTGGCAGTTGCCATTCCATCAATAATAGCTCATACATATTTTGTTTCTAAGATCGAAAATATCATGAATGAAATGACTCGCCATTCCCTTGCAATTGTAAGATACCTCACAACAGGAGATTTGAGTAGATATGAAAGTGAAGATGAAGATGATGGACTGGATTATAAAAAGTGAGGAATGATTGATTTGACAGATAGACCCTTTATCTTATCATTGATAGCTGGTTTGGTAATAATTCTTGTTGGACTTGCCTGTGCATCGCTTGGAATTACAGCGATAATCAATAGTGCATCTGCAATAAATGCTTGGATAGTTGTATTTGCGCTTCTTTCGCTAAATGCAAGTATTGCTTGTATAGCTGGTGGTATTGGACATATATTTTTACGAAATTGGGCAACAAGAGCCTCTTTTTATGGGGCGATTGGCATAATAGCGGTTAATGTTGCAGGGATCTTGCATATAGGTGGTTTTGGTATTAAAACTCTTTATGCAGTTCTTGTGATGATAGCGGCAATGTGGGTTTTGTGGTATATGTCCAAAAGAGAACTAGGGGCATTTTTTCTTGTATCAATAGCTGAGCATGTAATAATAATATTAATTATTATTATGTTGATTTATTCTGGTCCAATTGATATTATAAATGCAGAAAATGGAATAAGTGTCACTTTGGAGGAGATAAAGCCAGAAGAAAAAGATCCTCCCATGATACCAAAACCAAAGCCAAAACCAAAACAGGAAAATAAAGTTATTGTTCCAACAAAACGGGACGAGACTCCTAAACCTGTTGAGCCACCAAAATTACAGGTAAAAACAACAACTAATGTCGATCAGGGATCAAATACAATGGCATCATTACCAAAGATGCCAAAGACTTTTGCAAATACTCTAGATCATAGCCCCGGAAAAGATTCTATCCTTAGGTCCCCCGGACCAGAAGATGGGATTAAGAAATCAACTGAAACATTAGTGGTCCCTGATAAAAGCGTAAGCTCTACTTTCAAAGGAACAAGGTCAACAGAGCCTAGTGTTATTGTTCCAGCACTTGAAAGCGGAAAAGGTAAAGGAGGAACAGCTACCAGTAGGGATTCTGTATATACTCCCGGAACAAGGTCATTTACAACTGATACACAAGGCACCACAACAGGTGCTGCAAGACCCGGCTTTATAGGCGATATAAGGGGCGAAGTCGCTGGACGAAAGGTTGTTTGGTGGCCTCGTTTGCCAGATGAAATGAAAGGCACAGAAGGTGGAAGTGCTACATTGGAGATAGTCGTTGATCCTACTGGAAATGTTATTAAAGTTAATATTTTAAAGAAATCTGGAAGTCCAAAACTAGATCGAATAGCAGAAGGTTATGTTAAACAGATACGTTTTGAAAAATTGCCAGAGAACATTCAACAAATAACACAACGGGGGGAAATTGTTATAAACTTTGAATTAGCAAGATGAGTTTATTGCTCATAAAAGTAGTAGTAAGAGCTACAATTTCAGTTTTATAGTATATTAATGTGTTTTTGGGCTGTAAAAGGAGGACCTGTTATGAAGCCAAAATTCTTAGTGCTTATATGCGCTATCTTATTTGTTACTACAATAGTAATAGTCGGCTGTTCCACCAAAGGACTTAATTTTGAAGCAGGTATTAGGAAATTTGAGGAAGGGAAATATGACGAAGCACTGACGATCTTTCAAGGCATTTCAGCGATAGAAGGTAAATACAAAAATCGTGCATTCTTTTATGTTGGTGAGTGTTATAAATTCCAATTCAAATGGGATGATGCCCTTGCTAATTTTCAAAAAGTTGTGGATGCAGAACCAACAACTTATCTGGGAGCAGAGGCAAGAAATAGAATCGCTCAAATAAGAGAAGGGCGTAGGGATGTTGAAAGACTAAAGATTCTTCATGCCAATAATCCTGGCACAGAAATAGCGGCAGATTCCCTTCTTGAACTTGGTTCAGTGTATAATAATAAGTTAGGCGATTATCCAAGTGCAATAAAAACATATAATCAACTTGCTCAGGAATTTCCCGGTTCATCGAGAGCGGCGCAGGGGCAAATAGAAATTGGTTATATATATCTATATAAGTTATATGATTATGATACAGCTTTTAAGGAATTTGCCAAAGTTAATTTACAGAATTATCCTGACTTGAAATTCCGAGTATCAGAAATAGAAGATTTAAGGCGCAACGTCAATAAAACACTTGGTGAAATTGCAGGTCTGGTGGCATTTATTAAGGATTCCCAAAAGAGAAAAATACCAGAGGGAAGAAAAGTCACTGGTTATGACATCTATGGCATAAAGGAAGACCAAGTTGCACAGTCATTCATTGCAATCGCAATTAAATGGAGGTCGCTTAAGAATTATCCAAAGGCATTGGAAGCCTATCGTATGCAGTTAGATAGACTTCCATTACAGTTATCATCTTCGGCAGAATCAAGATATGGTATAGCGGAAATACATCTTGATAGACACGAGTATATGGAAGCTATTGATGCTTTTAACGAATTCATTGCCAAAAATCCAACTTATTATAGACGTCCAGAAGCGGTCTATAATATGGCTATATGTTACGAAGCACTTAGACAGTATGAGAAAGCATACGAATATTATAAAACTTATGCTGTTACTTATCCAGAAGGCGAAAGAATCAAAGCTGTTAGCCTAAAGGTCAGACAGTATGAATTCGATGAAGACCAAGATGGTTTCCCATTATATAAAGAACTTGATGCTGGGACTTCGGATACAGACCCAAATTCACGTCCAAAATAACTAACAAATTTCATAAATAGGGCAGGCTAAGAACCTGCCCTATTCTTTATAAAAACTATGAAATCAATAATACAATATATAATATTAATTTTAAATCTCTTATTATGTTTGATTGGATGTGGTATTTCCACACAATCGGTAGATACAGCTCTTAATAATGCAAGTTTGCATATTGATAAAGCCCAAAAAGAAGGCGCAGAGCAATTTGCAGCAACAGAATTTGATGAGGCAAAAACCTTACTTCAAAGTGCTTTATCTGCAAAAAGCGATAAACAGAAGGTCACTTTTGCAGAAAGAGCAGATGTAAAGGCACGACTTGCGGAATCTCTTGCAAAGCAAATTAAAGCAGAAAACGAGGCCAAAAAGTTTGAGGATGAACTTAAGGTTATTGAGGAAAAAGCCAATAGAGTCAGATTAGAAAGACAAACGGTTGAGGAGGAACTCAACCAAATGATGCAAACAGATAATAATTAAGGAAAATGTTCAATAATATAGATTGGAGATAGGATTGAAACGGATTTTACCAGTAATAGGTATTTTTATATTTTTTTTAATTGTATTTGCGGGTTGCGCTATCGCTCCACAAGTTGATCCGAAAACAACAGAAAATCTAATTATGGAAGCTCGTAATTCTTTTGCAATTGCCCAAAAAGAGAATGCAGAAGAATATGCCCCAAATGAATTTGCTAAATCCCAAACGTTTCTTCAGCAGGCAGAAACAATGATGGCAAAAAAACAAAATGAAAAGGCTATCGATATGGCATTTATGGCTGATATGGAGGCAAAAACAGCAATAGCAAAAGCAAGGTTCGAAAAAGCCCAATATCGCATTAATAAGATCAAAGAGATTCAGATAGACACAATATTAGAAATAAAGTCAAATGAAGTAGAAATTGCAAAGGCACGTCAGAAAATTGCAGAAAGAGTAGCTTTGGAGGCTCAGATAAATTCGGAGATGTCAAGCGAAAATGCGGAAAATCGCATCCAGAGATCACAAGTCGATCTTGCGATAACAAAAGCGGAAATCGCATTAAAAATGGCAGAACAGATGAATGCCATAAAATATGTCAAAACGATATATGATAAAGCTCTAAACTCACTTCAAGAAGCAAAGGATGCCTTTGCAGAAGGTAATTTTAATAATGCAGTTAGATTAGCAGATGAAGCAAGAGCAAATGCTGAAAATGCCCAGACGCAAGCGAAAGCTAAATCAGATACAGAATTTGCGGAAACTATGAAAAAAAAAGAGAGGGCTTTAATTGCTATCGCAAAAGCGGAAGTTGCTATTGAAGAAGCCAAAGCCCTAATGGCAGATAAGTTAGCCAAAGACCTATATAGCCAAGCAGAAAAAACAATGCAGGAAGTAAGGTCTTCTTTTGATTCTGGCGATTATGAACATGCTAGATCGCTTGCGGAACAAACTAGAGTTTCTGCCTCAAGTGCGCGTGCAGTTGTAATGACTAAAGCTAACGACGAAAAGGCAAAAGAGGAACTTGAGGAAAAAAAGGCTAACGCATTGGATTTGATTGCAAGGGCAGAACGAACCATAGCACAAGCCTTTAATGCTGGCGCTCCCGAACTAGCGGAGGAACTTTTTAAGCAAGCACAGGAAACTCTCGAGACAGCTAAACAGGCTTTTCAAAGTGATGATCTGGGTAAAACCATCTCTGAAGCACAGAAAAGCGTTTTTAATTCAAGTTTAGCTATCGCAACTTCTGAGCTAAAATCAGGTCAGAAAAAAAAGAGTATTCAAAATGAAAATTCTATGCTTGAGGAATTTAGCAAAATTCCTAATGTTAATATAAGAAGCACAGAAAAAGGTATTGCCATTAGTTTTAGTATCGATTCTTTTGACAAAAATGGAAAATTAACAAGGGATGCAATGGCTAGGCTTAAAAATATTGCTGAATCTCTGAAAAAATACTCTGATTACAAAATTTTGGTTGAAGGACATACTGATAATTCTGGAAAAGAGGAGGGGAATGTATCCCTATCAACAAACAGAGCAAGCGCAGTATTAATACATCTGGCATATGTTGAAGGTATAGCAATAGACAGATTGTCATCTGTGGGATATGGTAGTATGCGCCCTTTGGCATCAAATGCTGATGAGGCTGGACGCAAACAGAATAGAAGGATTGATATAGTTCTATTGACTAAATAAGATATATATTTTAGACTAAATATTGTAATGCAATTATTTTTAGGCAGGCGTAAAAACCTGCCTTAATGATTTTTATTAATGGACAAAGGACAAAGGATAGGAAGCTGTTTTGGAAGATGGATTGTTTTTTAATTTTCCAAATCAAACACTAATAAAAATTCCAAATGTGCTTGTTGCCATTGTTAAAGAACTTATAGCCAAATATAAAACCACTTTAGAAAAAGAGTCTTTAATGAACAATGAATAAAAGAGAATTTTTTGAAACAATTAATAAAATAGACATTATCGAAATACTAGCAGATCTTGTAAAAATACCTAGTTATGAAAATGAGCAAGCTATAGTCGATTATATAGCAAAAAGATTAAGAAAAATCGGTGTTGAGTATGAATTAACAGATATTGAGCCGAGACGACAAAATCTTGTTGCAACTATTGGAGAAGGGGCAAAAAGCCTTATATTTAATAGCCATACAGATACAGTATCTCCCGGAAATATGGAAAAATGGTCTGAACCACCGCTGAAATTGACCAGAAAGAATGATAATTTATATGGTCTTGGGAGTTGTGATGCAAAAGGGGCGCTTACAGCAATGCTTGTTGCTTTTGAATATATTGCTTCCGAACATTTTTCGCTAGATGGTCGTCTAATATTTCAAGCTGTATGTTGTGAGGAGACTCGTGGCAGAGGGACATTTGCAGAAGCCAAAAAGGGCATAAAGGCAAGTTATGGTATTATCGGTGAACCAACAGGGCTTATTCCAATGATCGGTCATAAAGGCGGATTAGGTCTTGAGATAACATCTTTTGGAAGGTCTGCACATGCAAGCGCACCGGAAGAAGGTATTAATGCAATATCAAATATGGCTGGAGTCATAAAAGCTTTGGACATGCTTTCGGATGATATATCTAGTCGAAAAGACTCATTGCTTGGAAAAGCTAGTCTTGCTATCACACAAATTAGCGGTGGTCGTGCTACTAATATTATTCCTGATCAATGTTCAATTACCATCGATAGAAGGCTTATCCCCGGAGAAAATATAGATGATGCCAAAAAAGAGATTTTTGATATTATAGATAAAGAGAAAAAAAACAATCCCTTGCTTGACGTATCGATAGAACAGAAGATCGGCATAGAACCATGTTCAATATCTCCTGAAGAACCAATAGTAAAGATAGCCAAAGATAGTATATATGAAGTTACAAACGAAAAGAGAGACGTATCAGGATTTCAGGCTTGTTGTGATATGTGGTGTCTTGTGCGACATGCTGGTATCCCAACTATTATATTGGGACCTGGAAATCTTTCAATGGCTCATAAAGTGAATGAATATATAGCAATAAAAGAGCTTTATGATGCTGTCAAAATATATGTAGCAATAGCTTTGAATTTTCTAAGGTAATAAAATTTTCACAATAGGTAAAATAAAAAATATGCAAATATTAGGAAGATTGCTTGGTTTTCTGAAAAAATATTGGCATTTAATGTTTTTTGCACTTTTAGCAATGTTAATTAACCGTGTTTTGACACTTGCTGTCCCAGAGATAACACAAAAGGCGATTGATGTCGCAATAGATGAAAAAAAATATAACCTACTTGTAATTCTTGCTTTGAGTATTGTGGGTGTTACGATATTAACAGCGGCATTCCAGTTTCTTCAAGAATATATACTTCAATATGCTTCACAGAAAGCTATATATGATATTCGTAATAAGATGTATGATCATTTACAACGCCTGCCATTTAGCTTTTATGATAAATCACAGACAGGTCAATTAATAGCTAGAGCAACAGGTGATATTGATGCTTTAAGAAGATTTTACTCGTTTGGTATGCTTAATTTTATAAGTAGTATCCTTATGTTCTTTGCGGTTTTGGTTATATGTTTGATAAAGAATTGGTCTTTGGCATTAATTGCCCTTTCAACCATGCCCTTGCTTGCTTATACTGGAATTAGATTTGGCGGAAAAATTGGTCCAAGATTTTGGTTGCTAAGACAAAGATTTGCAGATCTAACTACTGCTATTCAGGAAAATATAACTGGAGTCAGGGTTGTAAAGACTTTTGTTCGAGAAGAATATGAGATAAATAAATTTTCTGGTTATGCAAAAAATGTTCTTCAAACAAATTTAGAGATAACAAAACTTTGGGCAAGCTTTTTTCCACTGATGGAATTTATCTCTGGCTTGGGAACAATTGCAGTATTATGGTATGGTGGATGGCAGATAATGAAAGGTCAACTTACTTTGGGTCAATTTATTGCCTTTAATATGTATCTTATGCAACTTATGTGGCCTATGAGGATGTTTGGTTTTATTATAAATGTATCAAAAGAGGCAATAGCATCAGGTCAGAGAATTTTTGAGATACTTGATACAGAATCAGAAGTTCAAGAATCACTAAACGCTAAACCATTACCTACAATTGAAGGATATATTAGATTTGATAATGTCTCATTCAAATATGAAAATAATGATGAGCTTGTCTTAAAGAACTTTACGCTTGATGTCAAACCCGGTGAGAGTGTTGCAATACTTGGTGCAACAGGTTCAGGAAAAAGCACGTTAATCAACCTAATACCAAGATTTTATGATCCAACTTCTGGAAAAATAACAATTGATGGGATAGATATAAGAGACGTTACAATTGAATCGTTAAGGCAGCAAGTCGGAATAGTATTACAGGAAACTTTTTTGTTTGGTATGTCTTTAAAAGAAAATATATCCTATGGTAAGACTGATGCTACTATGGAGGAAATAATCAATGCGGCAAAAGCAGCAAATATACATAAATTCATTGAATCATTGCCAAAAGGTTACGATACAGAGGTTGGAGAACGAGGAGTCACTCTGTCAGGAGGGGAAAAACAAAGAGTCGCTATCGCAAGAGCATTGCTGATGAATCCGAAAATCCTTATACTTGATGATTCAACGTCAAATGTAGATACAGAAACAGAACATCTTATTCAGAACGCATTGGCAACTCTAATGCAAAATAGGACTACTTTTATTATTGCTCAGAGACTATCAACCATAAAAAGAGCAGATAAGATAATTGTGCTAGAAAATGGCGAAATAGTTGAACAAGGAAAACATGAAGATTTATTGGCAAAAGGTGGAATTTACGCAGAGATATATAGAATGCAGTTTAAGCAACAAGAAGAGGAATAATAGGACGATAGGACAATTTGACCATTGAGAATATAGCAGGAGTTAATTTATATGCACGGACCTATGCATCTTGATTCTGATGAACAATCAAATGTCGCCTTCTATGACAAAATCTTGACTAAAAGATTGCTTGTTTTCTTACAACCATATACAGATAAACTACTTATTGCTCTGGGATTGATGTTGATTCTTTCTTTGACTGGCGTCGCTCTACCTTATTTACAAAAGATCGCTATTGATGAATATATAATGCCCGAAGGTGTGCCGGGAAATAATATTACAGGACTTACATTCATAGTCTTGCTTTTTATTGGGATCTCGATAATCAACGGATTTGTGGCATTTGGGCAAACATATATTTTAGCAATAATGGGTCAAAATGTTATATATGATATAGGACTTAGGCTTTTCTCGCATATTCAGACTCTCTCTCTGGAGTTCTTTGATAAACACGAAACAGGAAAAATTATATCTAGGCTAACTAATGATGTTCAGGCATTAAATGAGCTTTTAACGCAAGGTGTTATAGGAGTTATAAGAGATTTTTTTACAGTTATAGGCATTATGGTCATTATGCTTTATATGAATGTGAAATTATCACTTATTAGTTTTACATTAATTCCATTTTTCTTTGTATTGGCAATTATGTTCAGAAAACGGGGCAGAATCGCATTCAGGGAGGTTAGAAAAAAGATCGCTAATGTTACCGCTAAATTAGAAGAAGGCATATCTGGAGTTAAGGTCGTAAAATCATTCTCAAGAGAAAATAAAAACATTCAACATTTCGATAAGACAAACGAGGAAAATCTTTCTGCAAATATGCAGGCGGTTAAAGTATGGTCGTTTTATAATTCCATTATTGAGGTTCTTACAGCAGTCGGGATATGTATCGTTGTCTGGCATGGAGGTATGCAAATAATAGGTGAAAAGCTATCAAGAGGTGAATTACTTGCTTTTCTTGCCTATGTTCGTATGCTCTATTGGCCTGTTAGGCAGTTGAGTCAGATATATACAACAATGCAATCAGCAATGGCAGCTTCTGAACGCATTTTTGAAATTATGGATACTACATCAAGGGTAATAGAAAAGAAAGATGCTAAGGAATTACCAGTTATAAAAGGTCATGTTGAGTATAAAAACGTCTCTTTTGGTTATGAAGATAATAAATATGTTTTAAATAATATATCATTGACAGCAGAACCTGGACAGACAATAGCAATAGTTGGTCCAACAGGTTCAGGAAAAAGCACGATTGTAAATCTGCTTGTTCGTCTTTATGACCCACAAGAAGGCGTAATTTTAATAGACGGACAAGATATTCGTGATGTAAGCCTTAAATCGCTCAGAAGCCAGATGGGAATGGTTTTGCAAGATAGCTTCCTATTTTCAGGAAGTATCAAAGAAAATATAAGATACGGTAAGTTGAGTGCATCCGAAAAGGAAATAATTAATGCTTCGGAAGCGGTAAGTGCGCATAGGTTTATATCTCAGATGCCATCAGGATATGATACTGACGTTGGCGAAAGAGGAACAAAGTTATCTGTTGGTCAACGACAATTAATCTCATTTGCACGCGCACTTCTTGCTGATCCTAAAATTCTCATACTCGATGAGGCAACTTCCAGCGTTGATGCGTATACGGAAATGTTGATACAAAAAGCCCTTGAAGAATTACTAAAAAATAGAACATCCTTTGTTATTGCCCATAGATTATCAACGATTACTAATGCAGATAAAGTTCTTGTTATTGAAAATGGTCATATAGTAGAATCAGGAACACATCAGGAACTCCTAGAGAAAGGCGGTCTTTATCAGAAATTATACAATATGCAGTTTGTTTCTGAAAAAAATGATTGATATTAATGGGAAGTATTTGAATGAATTGAAAAGGAATAACAACCAAAGAAATGTTAAACTTTGGCTAGTTTAAAACGTCTATATAAAATGTCTCAATTCTTGATTATAGATTACTCAAAAATGAGTGCCATTATATAAGTTTTTGTTGTTTATTGACAAACATTGGGGGCATTGGAAAAATGCTATTGATAAAGTATCTGAGAGGTAAAGAAATGTCAAAGTCAACGATTGTTTGCATTGCTTTTTTATTTATTTTTGGCTTAACTGCATCAATTACAAGTGCAGTGAATTACTTTGAGGAAGGGCTAAGAGTTATTGATGTTTTGGGACAGGACACTATATTTGGACAATCCCAAAAACTACGAATTACTTTTATGCCCGGTAGGGATCTTCCTGCTGCTGGTGGCTATTATGCTATAATAGCCGATGCAGATAATAATGGCAGTCTTTTAAATGATTCCATCATAAAATCAGGGGCAGCGAAACCAGGTGAGCTAGTAACATTTGACTGGGATGGCGGAAGTTTGGCAGAAGGGAACTACCGAATTGGTGCTGTCATTTTTAATGCTGATAAAATAGATTGGAACGCTGATTGGGATGACCAAATAGATAGATGCACATTTTATAAGGCATTTGAAATTACTGACGTTGTAACCGAACCAAGCATATTTTCACCAAACGGTGATGGGGTAAAAGATACTACCACAATCTATTATACGTTGCCAAGAAGTTTTAACGATCGATATTCCGACGTAACTATAACGATAGGAGATGGCAAACTTACACCACCAGCCAAACCAATTGCCGGCAAAATTTCTGGGCTTAATACGGTTATATGGGATGGTAAAGATGGTCTTGGGAGATATGTAGTGGATGGGGATTATCAAGTAAAAATCGTTGCTACGGATGCAGGTGGAAACAAAGATGATGTAACTACATCTGTAAAAGTTAGCACGCAAGGACCAGACATAAAAATCTTAATACCAGATAAAGAATATATTAAACAAATATCCGTTGTTTCTGCCCAACTAACAGGTAAAAATGGGTTAGAAATTGACCTAGCAAAGTCCACAATAAGACTATTAGACCCATCTTTAAAGGAAGTTGCAGGAATACAAACCAATAACGAAAAAGATACTATTACATGGACGATTTCATCTCCTTTTCCCGGAGACGGCTCAAAAGATGGAAAATATACAATAGCTGTTAGTGCTGTCGATGAAATCGGCAATACAGTTAGCAAAAATTTCAACTTCTATTTTGATACCGTGTTTCCAAAGATTACATCAATTTTTCCTGCAAATAATGCTATTTTAACAAATTCAACAACAAATATAATTGTTATTCTTAATGATGGAACAGGTAGCGGGATTGATTGGATTAAAACAAGAGAATCGTTACAATTGGATGGCGTCATTATTAATTCTACACATAATGGAGTGGATACAATAACATCCAGTAGCTTGCAACTTACCGAGGGTATTCATACCATAAAAATTAGCCCTACTGACCTTGCTGACAATAGCCCCAAACAAGCAATATCATACCAATTTAGTTATTTTGCAAATGTTTCTGATCCGTTACCAAAAGTGAAATCTATGGTTCCAAATGAGAATTCATTTGTTAGATCGCTTGATAATGATAAAGATGGTAAAGACTCAATATCCGCAGTTTTAGAGGTTATCAGCGGAAAAGAGTTAGACCTTAATGCTTCGACTATACGTCTTGAGAAAAACGGAATATTAATTGCCGGATCACAAACTAATGATTTAACCAAAAATGAAATAACTTGGACACTAGCAAATCAAATCCCTACTGACGGCTCGGCAGATGGAATATACACAATTAAGGTTAAGGCTGTTGATAAGACAGGCGCGTTTAGAGAGCAAAGCTTTAATTTCCTTTATGATACAAGTATTCCATTAGTAATATCCATAGACCCCTTAAATGCTAGTATTGTAACAACAACACTCACAGAGATAGTCATTAAAGTAAGTGATGGTATTGGTAGCGGTGTCAATTTTGGTCTTTGTTCACTTGAATTGAAAACAGGCAACACAACAATTACAACGATATCCAGTAATAACGCTGTTGATACTTTGACATATAGGTTTTCTTTGTCTAATACGGGAAGATATGACATAAAATTTACGCTTATTGATAGAGCTGGGAACTCAAATGAATTCAAGAGTTATTTTATTTATGGTGCTGAAGGTGAAGATATTTTGCCAAGTATATCATCCATAGAACCAAAAGACAGAGATTATAAAAATACCTTGTCAAAGGTTACGGTGGCTCTAAATGACAACAGCAGTGATAAAAAAGGCATAGACCTAGATAACTCAACTATACGCTTATTGAACTCCAAAGGAGTTGAGGTTGCTGGCTATCAAATTTCGGAAGATGCCAAGACTATAAGCTGGATATTAAATAACGCACTGCCAAGAGATGGTTCGTCAGACGATACATATACAATAAAGGTAAAGGCTGTTGATAAATCAGGAGGCATAAAGGAGTTCACAACAACCTTTGTATATGATACAAAGGAGCCTGTTTTGGAATCCATAACCCCTGCTGATAAAAGCCTTGTCAAGACAACCCTAACAGATATATTAGCCAAAGTGAGTGATATTAATGGACTGAATTTCAGCAGTTGTTCATTAACACTCAAAGCAGGCAATACAACGATTGATAATATATTCCAACGAGACAATGGTGTTGATACATTGATATTCAGTTTGCCACAATTGGTTGACACCGGTGAATATAGTATATCATTGAAGTTGGTTGACAAAGCAGGAAACACTCGCATATATACAAGCACATTTAACTATGGTGTAGAGGTTGAAAACACCTTACCTAGTATATCATCTATAACACCAGCAGATAAGTCATATACCAACACCTTGTCAAAGGTTACGGTTTCTCTAAATGATAACAGCAGTGCCAAAAAAGGCATAGACCTAGACAACTCAACTATACGCTTACTGAACTCCAAAGGAGTTGAGGTTGCTGGCTATCAAAAATCAGAAGATACCAAGACTATAAGTTGGATTTTGAATAATGTTTTACCGACTGATGGTTCGGCAGATGATACATATACAATAAAGATAAAGGCTGTTGATAAATCAGGAGGGACAAAAGAATTTATAAAGACTTTTGTTTATGATACAAAGATCCCAATAATGATTTCAATAATACCCTCTGATGGAAGTATATTGACTACAGCCTTAACTCAAATAATAATAAAAGTAAATGACTTAGGTAGCGGACTTGATTTTTCTGCCAGCCGTTCATCAATTGAGTTAAAATTTGGAAATAACATAATTCCTATTAGTTCTTCCAGTGATAATGGCATAGATACAATGAATTTTAGTTTCTCTCCATTGACCGAAACTGGAGAATATTTAATTAATATATCATTGTTTGATAGGGCAGGAAATAAGAACCCATACAGCATAAAATTCAAATATGTTGAAAAAACAGATGATATTTTGCCAAAAGTATCCGTAGTTATCCCTGAAGACAAATCTTTTATGAATTCAAATACAATAGGGATGAAAGTATCCGCAACTTTGGAAGATAGGAGTATAGGAAATAAGGGTATTGATCTTGATAGCTCCACGATTCAACTTCTAGCCCCAAATAATGTATTAGTTGCAGGCTCTCAAACAGATGATAATAATAAGACGATAACTTATGAATTTGCTAACCCATTGCCAGCGGATGGTTCGGCAGATGGTATTTATACCATAAAAATTAAAGCAGTTGATAAGGCTGGTGGCATAAAAGAATATTCAACTACGTTTGTTTACGATACATTGATTCCTTTGTTAGTCTCAATAACGCCTTCAAATGGAGATATTCTTACACAACCAATAACAGAAATAATTGCAAAAGTTAGTGATGGGAATGGTGCAGGATTAGATTTTACAGCCAGTCGAGCCTCAATGAAACTAAAACGTGATGGAGTTGAGGTTACAAGCATATCAAGACGAGATAACGGTAGCGATACTCTAACCTTTGGATTTGCAGAATTGACTGACTTCGGTAAATATACGATTGAATTAAAGTTGGTAGATAAGGCGGGTAATGAATTCACATATCAGACAAAGTTTGATTATGTCAGAAAAACCACAGAGGCACTTCCAGATGTAACATCAACAGAACCAAAAGATAAATCCTTTACGAACTCAGTAACGAAAATAACCGCAGTCCTAAAAGATAATAGCGGAAAAGGCATAGATTTTGATCTTTCGGTAATTCGTTTAGAAGATCCGCAGGGCTTGCTAGTTAATGGACGCCAAACCGATAACGATAGCAATACCCTTTATTGGGAACTTGCCAATCCATTACCAACAGATGGAACTGCTGATGGCACATATACAATCAAAATTAAGACCGTTGACAATACAGGTGCAACTCTGGACTACAATGCAACTTTTCTTTATGATAGCAAAGCACCAGCAGTAACCAAAACAATTCCAGAAGCAAATACATCATTAACCGAGGATATAAATCAAGTTGTTGTTCAATTCAGCGATGGCGAAGGTAGTGGCGTTGACTTAAAAGCCTCTGATGTAAAGCTGACAGATCCAAACGGACAACAGGTTCAAACAAACAGAAGTGACGGAACTAATAACACAGTAACACTTACATTTTCAAAGCTGACTAATACAGGCACATATACGATTCAGGTAGTTCCAAAAGATAGAGCAGGAAATACTGGGTATACAATGATATTCAGGTTCTCTTATGTTTTGAAAGCCCCTGCAATAAAATCAGTTAATCTGACGAACAAATCTTATATAAGCGAATTGACAAGTATTGAGGCTGTTTTAGAGGATAGAAGCGGAGTTGGACTTGATCTTTCAGAAACTGGCTCATCAATAGTTGTAAAAAGTCCTACTGGAACAATCCTGCCGGGCGATCAAATATCTAATGGAAGTGATACAATAATATGGAATCCTGTTAATGTCCTTGCAAAAGATGGAACAGATGACGGAACATATACAGTAGAAATAAAGCCTGTTGACTCGCTTGGAAAAGAAGGGATTTCAAGACTATATACACTTATATATGATACGCAAGTTCCAGAGATTATTTCCGCATCACCAGTTGATATAAACTCTAATATAACTTATGTTGGTCAACAGATTTTGGCGATACAAGCTAAAATTAGCGATAAAGGTCCAGCAGGATTGGAGATCAAAGATCAGCAGATATATCTTGTGGATTCCCAAAATAATAAAGTTGCAGGTGTTCAGTCCGATAATAAATCGGATATTGTTTTCTGGAATCTCACTAACCCTCTTCCAAGAAATGGGAGTGCAGATGGGATGTATGAAGTTGTTATTATCGCAAAGGATAAAGCGGGAAATGAGAAAGAATATCGTTATCCGATGTTTTATGATACAATCCCACCAACGGTTGATTCTGTTTCGCCAGAAGATGACAGCATCACAAACACAAGTATTACATCTGTTGTCGTAATACTTAAGGATTCTGGAGAAGGAAAGATAGATTTTCAATCATCGAAAGTGGAATTACAGGATCCAAATGGCATAAAAATCAATGGTATCATGAAAAATAACGGTGTTGATACCATAACGCTTACATTCCCAAGTCTTGAGGATAGCGGAACATACACGGTGCTTATAACTGCTGTTGATAAAGCTGGAAACGGCTCATCAAACGTCTATAAAACAAGATTTGTATTCAAAACTGGGTTGCCTGTTGTTGTTGCAACCAATCCTATTACCAATCCACCAGAAAGGGCTTATGTTAATTCACCTATTAATGTTGTAAAGGCAACACTTCAAGAAACAGATGGCGGTGGGATTGATTTTTCACCCACAGGTTCAGAGATTAAACTTAAAGGACCTGATGGTTCAGTAGTTATCGGTAGTCAAAGTAATGATGGCCAAAGAACACTTACATATACCCTTGGTAAAGCACTTGCTGGTGATGGTTCCGATGATGGCAGATATACAATACTTGTAACTACGGTGAATAAGGCTAAACGCAGAGATCAGGAGAAGTCATTCATATTCACATATGATACACAAGCACCTGAAATAATATCCGCTTCTCCACCGTTAGATGTCAATGCTAGTATGTCTTATGTTTCAAATTCTATAACATCAATCTATGTAAAATTGAGAGATAAAGGACCTGCAGGTATCGATCTTAACAAATCATCAATAAAGATAACAGGTCCCAATAACACAACAATTACAGGGACAGTCAGTAATGACGAGGTTGATAAACTGCAATTTGACTTTTTGTCAGGTCTGCCTGTTGAGGGAGAATATACCATTGCAGTCGTAGTGGTTGATAAGGCAGGCAATACTTTGCCAGTAGCTATAAACTTTATATATGGCATCAGTTTACCGAAGGTTGTGGCAACAGAACCGACAACAATACCAGTGTCATCCGCTTATGTTCGCAAGCAGATTAAAGAGGTTCGTGCAACTTTAAGCCAAACTGGATCAAGTGGTATTGACCTTTCATCAACAGGTTCAACAATATCTTTGATAGGTCCCAAAGGCAGTGTTCCGGGTATTCAGACTAATGATGGTAAAGATACTTTGATTTGGACACTGACAAAACCTCTTGCTATTGATGGTTCAGACGATGGGACCTATACAATTTCAGTTGTTCCAGTAAATACCGCAAAATTGAAAGGGCAAAAACTAGATTATACATTCATCTATGATACGGTTTCGCCAAAAGTAAATTCAAATGATATTAATATCTGGTATTCAAGCGGTGCTGGAAGTTCGCTGGTTGAAGTGTCTGCCAAGATCAGTGATGAAGCACCAAGCTCTGGCTTCGATTGGATTAACGTTGATAATACATGGATGGAACTTAAAGACTCAGGCGGTAAAAACATCGCAGGAAGAGTCTATGCTAACCAATCAGAATCAACAATAAGGTTTGTATTGGAAAATCCACTTGCAAGCAACGGCAGAGATGATGGATTTTATACCATTATCATTACTCCAATGGATAGAGCTGGAAATACGCCTGATCCTGTTGCTCAATATGAATTTTTATATGATACAAAACCACCAAAGCTAAACAGATCAGAAATAACTATAAATGGTCAACCTTTATTGCTCGATTCATCATTAAAACAATATCCGACAGCTGTCAACACAAAAAATGGTGTTACGATTGTTGCTAAGATGTCTGATGATGGTATCGGTGTTGATCTTACAAAATCATCAATTACAATAACAGACCCGAAAGGGAATACTGTTGTCGGCAGTGCTGAGCAAGATGGTGTTGAGACAATCTGGTTCAAAACAGGTATGCTAAATGAGGAAGGTCTATATAAGGTTGCAATAAATCCTGTTGATCTCGATCAAAATGGAACTAATAATTCAGCAGAGACGGTATTTACTGAATTTCTGTTTGAACTTAGCAAACCTACAGCAAGTATTTCTGAACCAGGTGTTGGTTCAGCAAATACTGAATCAGAAGATAAACCCATCACAATAAAGGGAATTGCCACAGACACATCTAGTAACAATATTCCAGCATCTGGCATTGCAAAGGTCGAGGTTGGAGGAATTGGTCCCGGTGGTAAAGAACTTGAATGGATGGAAGTAATTGATGACGAAAAAGCACGAAACGTCAATGAACCTGAATTTAGCAAATGGTATATCGTTTTCTTACCTGATATGTCTGGAACATATAAGATAAAACTAAGGGTTTGGGATAAAGCTGGAAATTATGAGGTATATGATACCAAACTTGAACTCAAATTCACTATCTCGCTATCATTTCAGGGCAGGGCTTATTGCTGGCCTAATCCTGTAACTAATGGAGTTGCAAATATCTCGTTTGAAGTAAATACTCCACAAAGTCAGGACGTTGTTATAACACTTTATATATATGATGTCAGCGGTGATCTTGTCTATGAGGAGAATAAGATTTATTCAACAAAGTCAAGACAGCAATTTGTATGGGAATGTATAAACCAATCAAATGAAAAAGTTCAAACCGGTATATATATTTTCAGACTCAAAGCAGAATTACCTAACGGAGATCAAGTCGCCTATCGAGTTGGTAAGCCGATGATTATAAAGAACTAAATGAGACAATATATTGCTATATAAGAATTTATAGTTCTATAATTTAATTGTCTAATAGTCCTATGGAGGATTATCCTAATGCGAATAAAAAATTATAGCTTGGTATTTGCCATTTTTGTTGTTATATTTGTGCCTTATATTGCTATTGCGTCTGTCCCTGATGGGATCGGCACTCAGGACGCAGCATTTCTGAAAATTGATTCTGCAACAAGACCAGTCGCTATGGGAGGGGCTTTTGTGGGGCTTGCCAATGATGTCAATGCAGTTTTTTGGAACCCAGCAGGATTGACACATACAGAGAAAAAAGAACTTACAACAATGTATAATTCATGGCTCGCTGGTATTAATACCGGTTCTATTGCGTATTCACAACCAATAAGCAAAAATGCGACATTAGCTTTAAGTATGCAGGGCCTATGGGCTGATATTGAGGAGAGAATAGAGGATACAGAAAAACCAGAAGGGATATTTAGCGTTTATTCTTATGCAGTAGGCTTGTCTGGTAGTTATGCACTTATTCCAAAAATATTCTCTCTCGGAGGAACAGCTAAATTCATCAATCAGGAATTTGATATTGATAGCGCAAGTGGAGTTGCAGTTGATTTTGGAGGTCTGATAAATCTTGGAGGCTTGGGCGTTGGTTTTGCTCTTCAAAATCTAAAAATTCAGAGCAGTAATGATGCTGATCTGCCCATGTTTACAAGAGTTGGGGCATCCTACTATCTTACTAAAGATTCTGTTGTCTCAGGCGAATATTCAAAACTTGGAGTTGCAGAACCATCTTATCATATTGGTGTGGAAAAGTGGTTTAAGGGTGTATTTGCTATTAGAGTTGGTTATGAGATAAGCGCAGGTGATAATCCAAGTAAGGGCGTATCTGCGGGTTTTGGATTGAAAGCATATGGCACAAAACCTTTGGAAGATGTAGATTTTCAGCTTGATTATGCTTATGTTCCTGCACCCGATTGGGGGACGATGGGTGATACACACCGAGTATCAATGATTATAAGATTTTAGTAACGATAATATACAATAAAAAAGGCAGAAGTTATTATTAACTTCTGCCTTTTTTGTTAATTTTTAATGATTACTTGATTATGACTGATATGTTATGAGTATTTATCGGATTTGACTCCCAAGAACGTCCATATTCCATGACGATTTTAGTTTTACCTGCTTTTATAGCTTTGAAATCAAATCCCTGAATACCACCAGCACCAATCAAATTGGAATCAGAAAGATAATCTTCATTTATTATGTCTATAAATTCTGACTCAACCTTTGCTGTCCAATAATAGCCAGTAGTCGGGTTTGATTCTATTTTCATTTTTACTGTTTCTCCGACATCCATCGAAATTGATTCGGGTAAGTTTTTTCCGGGTGACTTTGTTTCATTAGGGTCATTTTTAACGTAGATTTCCTTAACATCATTAGAATTTGCTTCCAATGGATTGTCTTTTTCCTGACTACATCCAATCACAAAAAAAATCATCCCACATATTAAAACTGTGGTATAAAAAAAATAAAAAAGAGCCTTCATTAAAATTACCCTCCACGTTTTACCGTTTTGATTAAGTTAAATTTATAAATACAGCTTGACATTTTTTGCACATTTTATGCCAATTTTATCCTGTTTATACGATTTTCTCAGCCATGATATAAAAGAGTTCACAAAGGAGGAAAGGACAGAGAAAAAACCAATAATATTTTAGTTATCAACATTATTTTTCGTGTCTTTTTGTATTATTAATTAAAAAGTCGTATTAATATCACAGAAAACTGATAGAATTTATCAAAAATCTGATACTACTATTGCTTTTTATTCATAAAATATCAATACTTTATGGATTTTGCAATAGGCATATTTTTTGCTACAATATTAAGGCTGGAATAAAAATTTTATTAACAGCTATTTGTAGTTTTTTGCGATTTAGTAAGGAGGAGTTTAATATGGTAAAGATACTATCAATATTAGTGATACTAGCTCTCACATTCGGATTATATGCCTGTGAGGATACAGATAATATAACAATAAGCCCAGAACCACAAAACCAGATGAGTGTTAGCGGTTCTGCAACTGTCACAAAATCGCCAGATATTGCCACATCTCAAATTGGTGTTCAAACAATCGCTAAAGAACTAGACCCAGCAATAAACGAGAATAACAAAAAAGCAGAGGCAATAATAAATGCCCTAAAAGCATTAGGTATTGCAGAAAAGGACATTAAAACAATATCTTTCAATATATATCCTCAGCGTGATTACAATAAAGATCCAAATACGATAATTGGCTATCAGGTTGACAATATGTTATCTGTAACTTTTAGAGACCTTACAAAGGTTGGAAAAGGTCTTCAAGATGCAGTTAAAGCAGGTGCAAACAACATATATGGCATAAACTTCACACTGGATAATCCCGAAGAGGCACAAAATGAAGCCAGAATATTAGCAATTCAAAATGCACGTAAAAAGGCAGAAAGCATCGCTAGTGCTGCAGGTATAAAGCTTGGTAAAATAGTAAGCATAAATGAATCCTACGGCTCAATTCCTATATATAGAGACTATAATAAATCCGCAGCAGAAGGAAGCGTTCCCGTCCAATCTGGTGAACTTGGGATAACTGTTCAGGTTACGCTTGTTTATTTAATCGAATAAGAAAACTAATTAGTGATCAGCGATAATATTATTATATATCATACATCATACCATCGCTGATCACTAATTTTTTTACCAAGTTTTCTGATTTTTCTGCATAAGTGTTCTTCATAAATTTTATAATACCTATCTTTCCTCATTATAGTAAGTTTTCTCACTCCCTATAAAATTTTATACTTGATATTACCCTTGCTTTTCATTAAGGGTGTATGATAATATGATTTTTGTAAAATGTTACCAATTATTATAGCTTTCAGTTTTTGAAATCATAGAATCTTACAATATTCATAAAAATAAACAATATACAGCCATGTAAATGGAGGTAATTTCCAAATGAAGGCATTTTCATCGTTTTCCGTTGTTATATTTATTATGCTCTATTCTGTTTGCGGAATTTTTGCCCAAGAATGGTATCCCATTGGCGCAGGACTTAAGACTTGGGATGCTGATTTCAGAGATGTTTTCTTTATCGATGAGCAAAATGGTTGGATTGTAGGCGATCAGGGAAAGATCATACATACCGATAATGGTGGCAGTTGGAATGAGCAAGAAAGCGGAGTCAGCTCAAACTTAAATGCGGTCTATTTCATCAATTCAAACAAAGGGTGGGTTATTGGAAATTATGGCTTAATTCTACATACAACAGATGCTGGAAATACATGGATACAATCGCAAAGTGATACCAGTGAATCGCTATTTGACATACACTTCTTAACAGAGAATATCGGCTGGATCGTTGGTTCTAATGGCTTGATATTGTATACAGAAGATGGTGGTAATAACTGGAGCAAAAGCACTTATGGCACAAATGATCTCTATGCTGTTCATTTTGGCTCTGTTAATAATGGATGGGCGGTTGGAAAAAACGGAACGGTTATACATTGGAATGGAAGCAAATGGGAAGTAGAGAATGTTCCCGTAAAAGATGATCTATATGAAGTATATTATAGAAACGATGATGATATTTGGGCTGTTGGTGAAGGTGGTATTATTGTTCACAAAAGCGGATCGAGTTGGTTTCAGGTAGGCACAAATACAAATGTCAATCTACATAGCCTAAGTTTTGCCGATAATCAATACGGTTGGATTATTGGAGATTATGCCACAATTTTATATACCAATAATTCAGGAAACAGTTGGACAAAACAAAAATCCCCAACATCTATACATTTAAATGCAGTATTTGCAATAAACTCCAAAAAAGCTTGGGCTGTCGGTGATAATGGAACTATAATTCTTACTGGTGATGGTGGTCTTTCATGGGTGATTCCCCCATCCTATGGGGATTTTATGGATGTCTGTTTCCCAATAGGTGAAACCCTTAAAGGATGGGTTGTCGGTGAGAATGGCAAAATACTTCATACTGAAGATGGAGGCGAAACATGGAAAGAACAACAAAGCCCTACATCAAAGTCACTTTATAGCGTATTTTTCTTAGATGAGTTTAATGGATGGGCAGTTGGAGATAGTGGAACGATAATTCGCACAACAAACGGGATCAACTGGAACTTAGTTACATCAAGCCCAAACGGAAGGATTCTTAGAGGAATACACTTTTTTGATCTGAATAATGGCTGGGCGGTAGGCGATTTTGGTAATATATTACACTGGAACGGTATGATGTGGGAGTCTCAAAATGCAGGAACTACACAGAATTTGTTTAGTGTTCAAGCGATTGATGCTGATTCTGCATGGATAGCAGGTGACAGCGGAATACTTCTCAACACCACTGATGGCGGTAAAAAATGGGAAAGAGTAACAAGCGGAACAAATATGTTATTGCGTAGTCTTCGTTTTTTCGGAAAATCAAATGCTCTTGCGGTTGGCAATTTAGGTGTAATTATAAGAACTACTGATGGCGGAAAAACATGGGCGCAAGTATTTAACGGAGGCACTTATACTTTATTTGATATTGATTATATAAGCAACATGCAGGCTTTTGTTGTTGGAGAGCAGGGAGTTAGGAGAACTTTATTTGCAACCTACGATGGCGGTGGCAATTGGCAGACAAAAGACCAACTTCCAGCTAGTAGCACTATCAACGCTATTGATTTTACTGGTATAAACTCAGGGATTGCCGTTGGCAAAAAAGGGGCAATACTCAGATATACCTCCAATGCTCCCGAAGTTAAGGTTTATCTTGTCTCTCCAAAAGATGATACAAATACACTAACGCCAACTTTCAAGTGGACAACGACTAGACCTGATATTACACATACGATTGTCATAGACAGCAATGAATTTCCCTTTACTGAAAAAGCCCTGTATAAAATTCCAAGACTTCCCCTTGATAATGGCACAAGCTATACATTACCAAAAGAGATAGCACTCGCATCGGGAACCTACTATTGGG
>Ga0067045_1028433_pt1 | contig 33612 bp, 19 predicted proteins | sample TerdegcTABiofilm_FD_59184 | JGI IMG/M metagenome (GOLD analysis project Ga0067045, IMG submission 59184) | Combined Assembly of (Gp0054472, Gp0054536) Wastewater bioreactor microbial communities from Singapore -Terephthalate degrading...
ACCCCGATAGCAGGAGCTATCGGGGCCACCCCGCGGCAACAGCTTCCTTTGCCGGATCGGTCGCTTCTTCGGCTCAATGCGTTCCATGGGTTCGTCCTTCACGATTGCGGGTACCTTGCTCATCGCGGCGTCATTCGGCGATTTCCGGGAAGCCTTCGGGGCCCGGGTTCAACATGGCGTTGAGCCACGAATCACGCGCGGCATCCGGCAAAGGCTCAAGGTGTGCGTCCCGACCCCGTGGTCTTCGTCCTAATTATGGACTCCGCGAAACGGCGCAGCTTTTCTTGCGGGTGGGATTTCGCAATCTCTTGCAGCCCCTCCAAATCGCCAAGTTCCATCAAGGTTATCGTAGCTGATTGCTGAAGTTGCGGGTCCGGAGCCGACCAGGCAACATGCCTAACGTCGTCCTTCAGTGCCGGATAGGGCGCTGTTTGAACAACAAAGAGAACCGCGCCCACCAACTTCGCGTCCTTCGACGACAATGCGTCCTTGAGATATGGTTCGGCGTCATTTCGATAGCGCGACCGCAGTATATAGATCGCGTAATTGCACACGTCGTCGTCGGCATCCGAAAGGAAACCAATAAGCAAAGGCAACGCCTTCGCAGCAGGTTCATATGTCAACCGGTTGATCTGCGCTATCTTCGGCTTCCCCATGAGCGGTACGGCACTGTATGACGTTTTCAGTTGAGGGACGAGGGCGACCGCGTTCAGAACGACGTGCGCGAGAATCAAGGGAACAAGGCTCCTAACCTTGACCCGCCAGAGGCTTAGCAAGACGCCCACGAAGAACGCGACGACCGTATGAACGACTCCCGCCAGGAGCAGGTGTCCAAGGGCGAACAGGCTCGATTCCGCGAGAACTGCGAGCGGGGTGCGCGTGACTTTCGTCAACTGCTCGAGGACATAGCCGCGCCAGAAGATTTCTTCGGCCATTGGACCCAGCAACACGGTATAAACTCCCAGGAGCACGACTTTCGCATGCGTAAGCTCGCCGACGAAGAGAGAAGTCCGCTCGTCACGAAAACCAAGGCTTGTCATCAGCAAGCAAGTGCCTCTGCTCGCGCACAACACGGCGAGAAGCAGGATCAAGAACCCTCCCCATTGAGAGTAGGTGTTGGGGAACCATTGCGTGTTGAACGCCGCAGCCCGTGGCGCGAGCCGTGCCAAGACGAAGGGAAACAGCACCATTAACGCGCAAGACACGAGTGCGGCTATCAAGAGCCAGTCTATCGGAGTCGATGGCTTGGAAAAGAACTTTGGAGTGTGGACCACCATGATCGCGAGGATGAGCGCGCCAAGAATGGCTGCCCGACTTCCAACCTGGCGCGCCCCATCTTCGCGGCTGGGTGATAATTCCCCAAGGATTGACTTCATGGGAGCGTCGTTCAATGTCCTTGTGCTGTCCGCGGCGAGCCTTGCTGCAACGAGTGAAACCTCTCCTCAAGTGCCTTCGTTCTCGGATCCTCCGGTCCCCATCTGTTGGACGCGTTCTGCCATTCCATTTGAGCCGCGCGAATGTTACCGATGTTGCCTACCCCTACGGCCGCCCTGCCGACACCCGCGTGATTTCCGGTGAGAACATCAACAATCGTTTCACCCCACTCTACAGTCGAGCGATTGGCGGTAGTCTCCGGCTTCCGAGCCTACGGCGGCCTCGAAGAGAGCGAAGGCGGCGGCTTCGTCCGTGGTCCATACGTCCGCCGCGTCGTCAACATCCCCCGCGAGCACCGCACGATAGGCAGCCTCGTCCGTACTCCAGGTCGTTTCCGCTGCTGCTTCATCGGCGTAGTATTCGGCCATCGCGGCATCGGCGGCGGTCGCCCATGCGCTGGCGGCAGCCGCGGAGCCGGCTTCGTACTGGGCCCAGGCTGCAGTTTCCGCGGCGCTCCACGCCTGCCCCGCAGTCGCCACGGCCGCGTCGAACGCAGCCGAGGCCGCCACTTCGGCAACGGTCCACGCTTGATCGGCCGCTTGCGCCGCTGCTTCATAGGTTGCCCAAGCCGAGTTCTCGGCGACGATCCATGCTTGATAGGCAACTTGCTCGGCGGCGGAGTACGTTGCCCAGGCGGTTGTTTCCATGGCGGTCCACGACTGTTCGGCGGTTTGATACGCGGCGTCCCATTGCGCATACGCGGCGGCTTCGGCCGTCGTCCAAGCCAAGATGGCAGCGTCGAAAGCCACGTTGTATTGGTTCCAAGCGGCGGCTTCCGCGGTGTACCACGCTTGACCGGCCGCGGCCAAATCCGATTCGTACTGCGCCCAACCAGCCCCTTCCGCCGCGACCCAGACCTGCCAAGCGGCGGCTTCGTCCGTAACATACTGTGCCCACGCGGCGGCTTCGGAGGCGTCCCACGCGGCACTCGCTGCCTGTTCCGCCGTGTCCCATTGCGCAGCAGCGGCGGCTTCGGCTGTGTACCAATCGGCGGCGGCCGCATTCCAGGCGGCGGTGTACTGGTTCCACGCGGGTTCCTCGCCCGCGTACCAAGCCTGAAGGGCCGTTTGCTCCGCCGCCCAGTACGCCGAATAGGCTGCAGCGTACGCGGCGTCATACGCGGCATACGCCGCGTTGACCGCCTCCTGGTCCTCCCCCGCGGCCGCGAGCGCCGCAGTCAGGGCATCACTTGCCGCCGCCGAGGCGCTATTGAAGGCGGCCGAAGCGCTATCCACCGCGGACTGGTAGGCCGAGTCGAGGGCGTCCACCGCGGAGTAGTAAGTCTGCGCTGCGGCATTGTCCGCACTGACGAACGCTGCGTCCGCCGCGTCCATGGTCGCATTGTAGGCCGCGTCCGCGGCATCCACGGCCGTATTATAGGTCGCAGTGGCAGCGTCCACCTGAGACGAATAGGAACCCCATGCGGCAGCCTCGGCTGAATCGTATTCCTGGGTGGCGGAATCCACGGCACTATTGTACGTGCCGTAGGCTGCTGTCGTAGCCGCATTGTAGGTCTGGTCGGCAACCGCCACGGCGGAATCGTAGGCTTGATCGGCGGCAACATCGGCCGCCAGGAGCACGGCGTTGGCGGCGTCCACCGCCGCGCTGTAGGTCTGATCCGCAGCAGTCAGCGCAGAAAGATAAGTCTGGTCTGCGGCATCCATCGTCGAATCATAGGCCGTCCATGCTTGGACTTCCGCCGTGTTGTACGCCTGATCCGCCGTGGCGACTCCCGAGAAGTAGCCCGCTTCAGCGGAGTCCATCGCGGTGTTGTACGTGGCGTCCGTGCCATCCATCGTGGAATTGTACGTCTGCTCCGCAATTGCGGCTGCCGACGCAAATGCCTGGTCTGCAACATCGACCGCGTTGTTGTATCCGGCATCCGCCGTAGCCATGGCGTTGATATACGCCGTGGTCGCTACCTCCACGTCCCCGGTGTAGTCCGCCGCTTCCGCGGCGACGGTCGCATGGTACGTGGCCGTCGACGTGGCGACGGAAGATGTGTACGTGCTCAAGCCCGTCGACATCGCGCCGTCATACGTTGTGTCGTAGCCGTCCACGCTCGCGTTGTAGGCTGCCAGGGCAGCCGGATCCACAGACAAGGCCAGACGCACCTCAAGCGACTCCAAGACCAAGCGTCGCGTGGCGTTACGCCTCTTCCAAGCCCTTTCCTTACCCCCCCCCCCAGGACCGCCTTGAACTGAGCACGCGTCATCTTTGCACCTCCCGGCGTGTGAAACGCCGCAGAAAAGAGTAGCGCAAACACAACCACCGTCCCACTCGGGGAACAGAAGCCCAGCCAGATCGGAGAACTCCCGGCCGCCGCAAGTAGTTCCAGGGTACCGCTTCGAGAAAAGCCGCGAGAATGCTTATGAGGATAGTGTTTCGGGCGGCGTTGTCAAGCACGTGCCACGGGATTTTTCTTAACTTCCCGACGCGCGCACGACCTCGGTACCGTGCCCGGTTCCCACACGGCGGATCGACTCGCCAGCATCGGTTCCGCTGGGCAGCCACGATAGCTCGTGCTATCGTGGTGCCGAAGGCACAGGAGGCTTGCTTTGACCAAACGCGCCATGCCTGGGAGTCCTGGCAAACCCTCCTGTCGCCCTGCGGTTCACCGCCTTCGACGTCGACAAGGACGGTTCCCTGAGCAAAGAAGAATTCGTCACCATGGGAGGCAAGGCTAAGCCATGAGCCGGTTCCATCCAATTCGCTTGCTGCATCCGGTAGGACGGGTTTCCAACCCGTCCGGGACGGCTTGGAAAGCCGTCCTCCCGATGGTCCCCCTCGTCTCCCTTCCGACGACCTTCTTCCACTACCTCGGCAGCGTTCCGCGGATGGCCATGGACGACGCGACCCCGCATCGCGGAACGCCACGGAGGGCGTTCCCTACCGGCGGTCTCTCTGGAATCCTTCAAGCCTGCGTGGCGTTCGTGACACTCTGGACCGCAGAGACCTCGGCCCACGCCGAGCTGCCTCAGACGCGCGGCCAACGGGCCGTGTTTGCGATTACGGAGGAGGTCGCCGTGGCGAATCCCGCCCGCTTCGGAGCAAACTTCCATCCGCCCGGGATGACGCACTGGGGCGAGGAGCCGTTCCACAACCAGTGGTGGGGCCACCCGAATCTCAACCCGATCGAGGCCCGTGTGAAGAACGTCGCCACCGGCGGCGGCCCCGATTTCCTCGAGTGCCGCAGCGCCAAGCAGGGCGCCAAGGGCCCGGGGACCGGCTCCGGCATGGGCTACTGGGACGTATTCCGCGACGGCTTCTTCGACGGCGGCCACGTGGCCGTGTATCGGCACGAGGACGGCAAGACCACGCTCCTGCGAGAGGGAAGGGTCAAGTCGTACAAGGCGTCCGAAGGCGGAGAGAACCGGCTGCTCTTCGAGAAGCCGGGACCCGCGGTGAAGGCGGGCGACGAGTTCATCCTTCGCACCACGCGCCACGACATCCCCTCCGGCACCACGCGCACCATGGAAGGCCAGCCCTTCCTGATGCACTGGTTCTCAATCCTCGACCGGAACCAGGGCAAGAAGTTCGTCGAGGCCGGCGGCAAGATGGTGGTCGACCGCGACGCCCCGCCCGGCGGCGGCGACGGCAGCCTGAAAGTGACCGTGCCGGCCGCCGCTGCCCCGGTCCGTCTGGGCTACTGGCTCCTCTCCGGCCAGATGCCCGATTGGCCGCGTTTGAAGGAAGGCAAGCCCTACACGTTGCGGTTCTGGGCCAGGCAGGAAGGAATGGCCACCGGAGCCGTGACCGTGCGCGTGGCATCGTTGAAGGAACTCACCGGCCGCGTCGGCGAGGCGTGGAAGCAGTACTCGATCGACTTCATCGGAGCCCCGCCCAAGGGAGCCGCGGAACCACTGGAATTCGGCGTGCGCGAGCCGGGGACCCTCTGGCTCGACAACGTGGTCCTCTTCGAGAAGGATGTCGCCCCCTGGTCCTTCTACCCGGAGGTCGTCGAGGCCCTCAAGGACTACCGGCCCGGCCATCTCCGCCTCTGGGCGCTCCAGTGCAACCGCGGCTTCGGCCGCGCGCTCGACTCGGCGCTCGGCCCGGTGCCGGAGAGCAACACCGAGTTCGGCGAGAGCAGCGGCGGCTCGCCGACCAACGCGACCGGCCTGCACCAGCAGCTCGAGCTCTGCAAAACCCTCGGCGCCCGGCCGTGGATCGTCACCTCCACGATGTTCACCCTGGAGGAGCAGCGGAACCTGGTCGAGTACCTCGCCGGCCCGGCCGATTCACCCTACGGCAAGCGCCGGGCCGCCTGGGGACGCGAGGCGCCCTGGACCGAGGCGTTCGACACGATCTACCTGGAACTGGGCAATGAGACCTGGAACGGCATGTTCAGCCCGCAGGGTTTTTCCGGGCGTCCCAAGGATTATGGCAGCTACGCGGAGTTGGTCTTCGGGACCATGAAGGCCAGCCCGCACTTCCGGGCCGGCAAGTTCAAGTTCATCCTGAACGGATGGATCGCGGGCACGAGCCGCCAGTGGGGATACGGCCCGCTGGCCCTCTCGACCTGCCCCAGCGCCGACGCCTCGGACATCGCCTACTACACGGGCGGCTGGGACGCCGTGGGCCTCATCAAGGCCGACGACGAATCCAGCGGCTGGTTCAACGTCCTCACCTACGGCTACCGCATGCTCCGCCCGCGCTCCCTGGAGTATGCCGAACTGATGAGAACCATGTCCGCCGAGCGCGGCCGGCCGGTGCAGCCGATGGTCTACGAGGCGGGCCCGGGCTACACCCTGCCCGGCCCCGGCAAGTTCAACCGCAAGGAGCAGGAAGAAGGCAAGTCGATGGCCCAGGCCGTCAACGCGCTCGACATCTTCATGACCAATCTCGGCGCCGGCTACACGGAGCAATCGTTCTTCCTCTTCCGCAACGGGCACTACTGGTCGTCGCACAACCGGAAGTGGCAGGAGCACATCGCCTGGAAGGCGCTCAAGCTCCGCAACCGGCTGTGCGAAGGGGACCTCCTGACCGCCACCGCCCGGGAAATGGTGCAGGTCGATCTGCCCGAGGCCCGGGCCGAGGTGCTCAACCAGAGCAACAGCGCCGACCGGCGGGTGCGGAAGTTCCCGGCCGTGAAGGACGTGCCCCTGGTGGCCTGCTACCCGTTCAAACAGGGCAACCGCTATGCGATCATGCTCTACTCCCGCCGCCTGGACGCGCCCACGCCCGTGACGCTGGAACTGCCCTACACCCCGGCGGCCGACGTGGAGCTCCACACACTCGCGGCCGAGAGACCGGGCGCCCACAACATCGACGACGAGGCCGTGACCGTCAAGCTGGAGACCCGCCACGACTTCGCCAAGACCTACCGCCTCACCCTCCCGCCGTATTCGGTGATCGTGCTGGTAAACAGGGCCAAGTAAGGCGGGATCGCGCATTCCTTGCGGCGCTATCGAGTAGCACAGGCTTCCAGCCTGTCAAGGAACCGCCGGGATGGCTGTGCTACGGCGCATCCACGGGGAACATCATGGCCTCGCCCCGGTGGCACGCCAAGAGCGAAGCGATGGGCGTGGCTGACCACGCGGCAACGCCACCACGCCCTCATCAGGGCGTGCCACCCAACCGCTTGAAACACGGGAGCCCGGCTGGTACAAAATGCACGGCTGCGGACAGGAGTGCGGACCACCCCGCCTTGGCCAATGCGAGGGATGGAGTCCCCCCAAACCGCCGACAACGGCTGATGACTCCTACCAGGTTTCGGCTCGACCGGGTGGGAGTTGCTGGTGCGTGAAGCCACGACCCGGAGAACTCCCACAAGGCGATGTCCTTGGGGGAGTTTTTTGTAGCCCAACACCATCCAGGAGAGCGTGATGATGAGAAAGATCGAAACGATTCGTGCGATGGAAATTCTCGATTCTCGCGGCAATCCGACCGTGAGGGTTCACGTGACACTGGACAACGGCATCGCGGCGTCGGCCTCCGTGCCGTCCGGGGCTTCCACCGGCGAGAACGAGGCTTTGGAACTCCGCGACGGCGACAAGAAGCGGTATGGCGGCAAGGGGGTCCTCAAGGCGGTTGCCAACGTCAACGACACGATCGCGCCCAAGTTACTCGGCATGGACCCGGCACGCCAGGCCCAGATCGACCGCCTGATGATCGACCTGGACGGCACGCCGACAACAGCGTGGACTTCCAGGAATTCATGGCCATGCCCGTCGGCGCGCCCAACTTCGCCGAGGCGCTCCGTTACGTGGCCGAAACGTTCCACGCCCTGAAGGGCATTTTGCACAAACGCAGCTACGCCACGAGCGTGGGCGACGAGGGCGGCTTCGCGCCCAATCTGAAGAGCAACGACGAAGCCTGCGAGGTCATCATCGAGGCGATCAAGGCTGCCGGCTACCAACCCGGCAAAGACATCGCCATCGCCCTGGACCCGGCGGCCAGTTCCTTCTACGAGGACGGGGCCTACAACCTGGTCAAGTCGGGCCAAGGCAAGAAGACCAGCGCCCAGATGACGGCCCTCTACAAGTCCTGGGTGGAGAAATACCCCATCGTCTCCATTGAGGACGGTTTGGCGGAGAACGACTGGGAGGGCTTCCGTGAGCACACGGCGGTGCTGGGTGGCAAAATCCAGATCGTCGGTGACGGAGACCATCGAGGCCATCGAGATGTGCCGCAAGGCGGGCTGGGGCTACGTGGTGTCGCACCGCTCGGGCGAGACGGAGGACGCCTTCCTGGCCGACTTCGCCGTGGCGATGGGCGGCGGTCAGATCAAGACCGGATCGGCCTGCCGCAGCGAGCGGATCGCCAAGTACAACCGGCTCTTGGAGATCGAAGCCGAATTGGGCAAAGCCGCCGTGTTCGGACGGTAAGTCGGTCGTCTTCGCCGAGATCGGTCCACGCACTGTTGATCCAAGGGAGTTGGCGGATCGCTCATTTCCCCGCACGATACGCCCGCCGCCACTTTCGAGAAGGCAAGCACCGGATTGGGAGACTCCGGCTCCAAGATATTCCCGACCCAGATTTCCGGATGGGTACCTTCGACCTTCGAGTAGACTCCCAGATTCCCGCCGCTTCCGATCATGATCCCATCCTCGCCGAATTCCAGCCATGAGGACGCGCACATGGGTATTGAAACGAGCACAGAATCCACCGTCGCAATACGGCCCAAGTCGCGCTGGCTCAATCGCACCGTGCTGGGAGCGGGCATCACCAGCGCGCTGGGCGATTTCTGCTATGAAACCACCAACGCGATCCTGCCCGGTTTCTTCGCCTTGCTGGGAATTCCCGCCGCCGCGCTAGGGGCCATCGAGGGAATCGCCGACGCCATCTCGAGCTTCACCAAGATCGGGGCCGGCTACGTCGCCGACCGGTTGGGACACCGCAAGGCGCTGGTGGTCATTGGCTACGGCCTGACGCCGCTCGGGCAGATCGCGATCGCCCTGGCGATTGGGTGGCCGATGATCCTGCTCGGCCGGGCTGTGGGCTGGCTCGGCAAAGGAATCCGCGGCCCGCTGCGTGACGCCATCGTGGCCGAGGCCATCACACCGGAAACTCGCGGGCGGGCCTTCGGTTTCCACCGCGCGGCGGACACCCTGGGGGCCGTCGTCGGGCCATTGCTCGGCGTGGCATTGTTGTCTTGGGCGCAGGCACTGCACCTGGCTGACCCATCGCAGGCGTTTCGACTGGTGTTCTGGCTGGCGATCGTTCCCGGCGTCCTGTCGATGTTGAGTTTCGCCTTGCTCGTAAGGGATGACGAGAGCCGGCCGAACCCGGCCCTGCGGTTTTGGGCAAGCGTGGGACGATTTCCCGCGGCATTCCGTCGTTACTTGGCAGCGGTCGGCATCTTCGGAATGGGCGATTTCTCCCACGCACTTCTCATCCTGGCGGCGACCGATCTGCTGACGCCCAGCATGGGTGTCCTGCACGCAGCACAGATTGCCGCCGCTCTGTACATCGCTCGAAACGTCATGCAGACCATTGCCTCGTATCCCATCGGCTATGCGGCGGATAAGGTCGGCCATCGAACCGTGCTGACGGTTGGCTATGCCTTGGGCGTCGTGGTGGCCGTGCTCGTGGTGCTGGCCTTCGCCTTTCGGTTGGCGAGCCTTTGGCTCTTGGGTGGGATATTCTTGCTGGCCGGCCTCTACGTGGCCGTGCAAGAGGCCCTTGAACCATCGCTCACGGCCGGTCTGGTGCCCGACGAGGTTCGCGGTGTTGCCTACGGCTGCCTGGGCTCCGTCAACGGCGTCGGCAAACTGGTGTCCAGCGCTTCGGTAGGTTTCCTCTGGACGGCAGTCTCACCTGCCGCGGGGTTCGGCACGGCAGCGGCGCTGATGGCGATAGGGACGTTTGCTTTGACTCGCGTCCGCGAGTCCTGAAGTCAGGCGTTGCTCAACAGCATTCCGCCGACGTCCGCAAACAGCGTGGTGATCGGGGAAGGCATGGCGCGGCTCCTCTTGGCACGGCGGCGTCCTCAAGCGATCTTTCGCGCAATCACCACCGTACACGGACAGTGGTTGCTCACCTGGTCGGCCGTGCCGCCCAGCCGGTCGCCCGCCTCGCGGTTGGCCCCGAGGAAAAGGATGTCCGCCTTTTCTTCCTCGGCACAGGTGATGATGGCGTCGGCCGGATGACCCTCGCGGAGGACCGGCCTCAGACGCACGCCTCGGGAACGGGCGAAGTTGGCCGCCGTCTGAAGGAGTTCTTCGAGGTGCTCTCGCGCGTGGGTCTTAACATCCTCCGTCAGTTTGTCTAGTGCCGGGTTCCCGGTCTGTTCCAGGACCGCGATTGCGATCACCTGGCCGCCGTTCTGCTGGGCTAGCTTGACCGCCGCTTCCAGGGCGTTTTCGCCGCCGCACGACTCATCCAATGCAACGAGAATCCGGGGCATAGATCTGTCCTCCAACGAGAAGCCGTCTCCCTGCCAAGGAAACGCAACCAAACAAGAAGGCCCTTGGAAGCAAGTTGTCTCCCAAGGGCTGGTGATTCAACGCGAAACCCCTACAGCCAAGGGAGGCACCTTGTCAGTAGGGGTCATTATCCGTCTGGGGCGGCGGGCCCGGCGGCACTTCAGGGCGAACCCCATCGCCTCTCTCATCGAAATACTACTTCGGCGCGCCCGTAGAATCAACTTCAACTGTTACAGGAGGCGAAGTCTCGTGGAGGACCGCGCAGATTGGGTCAGTTCCTTTTGCGTGTGAACCTGATCTGCCGAAGTCGGTAGCCAAATCTGATCCCAAAAAGTATGGGAGAATGCCTTCGCCGCACGGCGGGGATGTTGGGCGTCCCAATGGCACATCGCTACGAGACGGCGTTGACGGTAAACTAGGGGGGTGGTAGGATTCTGGTGGCGATGGGGTTCGCCTTGAAATGCAGAGGAGAGCCACTGCTGATGACCCCTACCATGAGAACACTCCATCGGTAGGGCATGTCGGACAGAGTACCTAGGCCCACCAGGAGTCACCGTAGTCCTGGTAGGGCCTTTTTTTGTACGTGCCAGGAGCCGCGTCGATGAAAGCCATCACCATCACACGCGAGTACGGGGCCGGGGGCGGCGAGGTGGCCAAGCGTCTCGCTGAAGCCCTTGGCTGGCAGGTTCTCGACCGCGAATTGCTCCATCAGGCCGCCCAGATCGAGTGCATGCCGGACGAGGAGTTGGATCGGCTGGACGAGAAGGCCGTGAGCATGGCCGACCGATTCCGCCTGCACCCGCCCCATCAGAAGTATCTGCACGGCCTGACCGAGGCAGCCCGTCAGGCAGCACAGCAGGGCAATGTGGTGCTGGTGGGTCGAGGCACGCGGCACCTGTTGGGCGAGATGCCCGAGGTGTTTCATCTGCGGCTCGTCGCGCCAAGGGATTGGCGGATCGAGCGGATGGCAAAGTTGGAGGGCTGGTCGTTGGACCAGGCCCGCGCCAAGTGCCTGGAAGTGGACCGCACCCGCAGACTCTTCTCGCGGTACTTCTTCGGCGATGCGGCGACGCAACCGGCGCAGTTTGATCTGGTGGTCAATACGGCTCGCATGTCGCCGGATGAGGTCGCGAGCGTGGTTGCATCCGTTGTCCGGCAGGACTCGGTTGGGCCGGTCGGCGGTCGCTCGGACGGTCGTGTGCTGACCCTTTCGCGAGAACTCGGGGCGGGCGAGACCCAATTTGCGGCCGCCTTGGCCGAGCGGCTCAAGATACAAGTCTACGATCGGGAACTGCTGGAACAGGAAGCAGTTCGCCTGGGCGTGCCCGATGCAGAGATCGAGAAGATCGACGAACGGGCAGCCAGCCTCTTCCAGCGGTTCCGGCCTGGAAGCATCTACCAGCGTTACCTCGAAGCCCTCGAGCAGATCATGGGGCAACTGGCCGATCGTGGCAACGTGATCCTGGTAGGCCGAGGCGGCAATTGCATCTTGCGCGAGGATCGCCGCGCGTTCCACGTCCGCCTCATTGCTCCGATGCCTGTGCGATTGCGGCGCGTGATGGAATTCCGCTGGGTTCGCGAAGGCGTCGCCAAGAAGCTCATCGCCGAGAGCGATACTCAACGTCGCAGCTTCTACGAGGGCTACTTCGGCGTCGATTGGGCCAGCCCCCTGGAGTACCACGTTACGGTCAACAGCGGCCGGCTCGGGCCTGTGGCTTTGGAACTGGTTTCGTTTGCCGCCGAGCATCGTTGGAACCGCACCGAGTAGCTGCAAGTCCCGCGCACCTTTTGGAAACTGGTCATGGAAACTAGCTGGACCTGGGGAATCGCCGCGATTTGGCTGGGACTGGCGCTGGTGGCCAGCCTGTTGTCGATCCGCTTCAAGATGAGCGTGGCGCTGGTCGAGATTCTTGTGGGAATCGTCGCCGGGAATCTCGCGCATCTGTTGGACCACTACCACGGTCTTCGGCCTCCACTGGGAGCTGAAGCCCAATGAATGGATCGCCTTCCTGGCCGGCTTCGGCAGCATCCTGCTGACCTTCATGGCGGGAGCGGAGATCGAGCTGTTGCGCAAGTCGCTCAAAGTGGCCTTTTCCATCGGCTTCGCCAGCTTCCTCGCTCCGTTTATCGGCGCGATGCTCTACGGGCGTTATGTTAGCGGCTGGGACTGGAACGCCTCCTTGATCTGCGGAATCGCCCTGTCTACTACATCCGTGGCCGTCGTCTACGCCGTAATGATCGAGACGGGCCTGAACGAGACGGAGTTGGGCAAACTGATCCTGGCTGCTTGCTTCATCACCGACCTGGGCACCGTGGTCGCCCTGGGGGCGTGCTTCGCCAACTATAACTGGACGCTTGCGCTGTTCGCGGTGGTGGCCGTCATCGTTCTCTGGCTGGCCCCCGGTTTCGTCAACTGGTTCTTCACTCGCTTTGCGACCCACATGAGCGAGCCGGGCGTCAAGTTCGTCTTCTTCGTGCTCTTCGCCTTGGGCTCGCTGGCTGCCTTGGCCAACAGCGAGGCCGTACTCCCCGCGTATTTGGTGGGCCTGGGCCTTGCCGGTGTTCTCGCCCGTCAGCGGGAAACGGTGCGCCGCCTGCGAACCACGGTCTTCGCGCTGCTCACACCGTTCCACTTCCTCAACGCTGGCATGAAGGTCTATCTGCCCGCCTTGTGGGCTGGATTCGGGCTGATCGTTGTCCTCCTGGCCGTAAAGGTCGCCGCCAAACTCGTGGGCGTCTGGCCGTTGGCCCGCCTCTTCGGAATGCCCGCCCGCGAAAGCAACTACACGACCCTTCTGATGTCCACGGGGCTGACGTTTGGCACGATCAGCGCCCTGTTCGGGTTAGAGCACAAGTATATCACCCCGGATCAGTACTCGGTTCTTGTGACCGTCGTGATCGGCAGCGCCGTCGTGCCGACGATGATCGCCCAGGCGTTCTTCATGCCTGAGATAGAACCACGTATCGCCTTTGCTTGGATATCCCGGCACGACGTGTTTGGTCAAAGCAAGCCTCTTGTGCCTTCGGCACCCCGATAGCTGAAGCTATCGGGGCCACCCCGCGAGATGCCATTGCCAGAAGATCCCATGTCACGGGAAATCCTGTCCACGATCGGCACTGCTGGACAAGCCAGCAGTGGCACCTGCGCGGGTGGAGCATGCGACGGCATGGACGACCCGGATTGTACGCCCGCCGCAACACCGTCACAACCTGCCTCCGACTCGGGCGGCCCGAAGTTAACGGACCTGGTCCCCTGCCGAGACGGTTGCCTTCTGCACACGGGTACGGTAACGTCATGTCGTACTCGTTCGATTTCGCTGTCAGGCTGCCGTCCCGGGGTCGCGGTGGTCATGACAAGAGATACGGACCCCTTGAATCGGAACAAGCCGGTATTGCGCGGGGCCACACGGCCGCCCGCGAGGAGGATCATGACATGCCTCGACAGACACGCAGGAGCTTTCTTGGGCAGACGACGCGCGGCACGGTCGCCGTGGCGATGGGGACCTTCGCCGTTCCGGCGTTCCAGGCCCTGGGTGCCAATGAGCGGATCGTGGTGGGGGTGGCCGGCTGTTCGCGAGGCCGCACGGTGGGGGACGAACTCCGCAAACTCGGCTGCAAAATCGCCTACACGTGCGATCCGGACCAGGGCCGCGCCGAGCGCGTCAAGAAGATCCTCGGCGCAGACCAGGCCGTGGCCGACCTGCGCAGGATCCTCGACGACCGCACCGTCGACGCGATCGTGATCGCAACGCCCGACCATTGGCACGCCCCGGCGGCGCTGCTGGCCTGCCAAGCCGGCAAACATATCTACGTGGAAAAGCCCTGCTCCCACAACATCGCCGAAGGCCGGCGGATGATCGAGGCCGCACGCCGCAGCGGCCGGGTGATGCAGGTGGGCACCCAGACCCGCAGCACGAAGGTCTTCCAGGAGGCTATCGCCCTGGTGCGCGAGGGAGCGATCGGCAAGGTGCTGATGGCCAAGACATGGACCAGCCAACAGCGCGTGAACATCGGCCACCACCAGCCGTCCCAGGCGCCTGCCGGGTTGGACTACGACATGTGGGTCGGTCCTGCGCCGATGATGCCTTACCAGGAGAACCGGCTGCACTACCTGTGGCACTGGTGGTACAACTTCGGCACCGGCGACGCCGGAAACCGCGGCGTACACCAGATGGACATCGCCCTATGGGGCTTGGACGTGAAGACCCATCCCACGCGCGTCGCCGGCTTCTGCGACAAGCTCTACTTCGACGACGACCAGCAGTTCCCCGACACCCAGTACGTCACGTTCGAATATCCGGCCCAAGGCCCTCAGCCCAAACGGCTGCTGGTCTACGAGCAGCGGATCTGGACCCCCTACGTCCAGGAAGACAATGAGGACGGCTGCAACTTCTACGGCGACGAGGGCTACCTGACGATCGACATGCAGAAGGGCTGGAAGCTCTTCGGGCGCAAGAACAAGCTGCTCAAGGAGAGCCAAGGCAAATACGACACGGGCGACCACTGCGCCGATTTCCTCGACGCGATCCGCACCGGCCGGCGACCCAACGCCGACATCGAGATCGGCCACCTTTCGGCCACGCTGGGCCACCTCGCCAACATCCTGGCGCGCACCGGCCGGCCGTCCCTCGTGCTGGATACGAAGACCGAGCAAATCGTCGGCGACCCGGAGGCAAATGCCCTGATCCGGCGCACCTATCGCGAGGGGCATTGGGCCAGCGTGGTGAAAGCGTAGCTATCGGCCGTTGGTTCCAAGGACCAATGGCGCACGGCCTTGACAAAATGAGCGCACCCGCAGGCTCTCACACGTCGAGCGGCAGGCCGCAGGCCTCCAGATGGCACTTGTGCACGATGTAATCGTGCTCGTATGGGTACGGATTGACCATATCCCCGTTCACAACGGCGGCGAACTCCCGCCACTGGTCTTCGTAGCGGTCTTTCAGGGGCGGCATCTTCACAGTCTGAATACCCTTCTTGAAGCCGCCACGATCTTCCTCCAGGGCAAGCGTGAGGACTCCGCCGGACATGTTGCCCTTGGATTCTATCGGCTGAAGGATGATGCTCCCCTTGTCGCCCAACACCTTGAGCCGTCGGCGTTGAAAGCCCATCGCCTCGGTGATGGAGGTCCGTATCGTGGCCAGCCGATCGCGGGAGAACTCGAAAACGGCCAGGCAATTGTCGAGCACGCCGTCAGACCGGGTCTGGCGGAGATAGGGCGTGATCTTTTCAGGCTCTCCCATGAGCGAGACCACGAGATCGATCAGATGGCAGGCCAGAATGTACGCGATTCCGCCCTTGTAGTCTTTGATGAGGTCGCGGTAGCCCTTCCCGTCGTACCGTCCCATGGCGGTGTCGAGATCGAACACGTTCCCTATCAATCCCTCTTTCACGGACTTGATGCAGAACTGCACGGCCGGATTGTTCCGGTACATGTAGCCGACCTGAACGGTCAGCTTTTTGGCTTTCGCCTCGTCGAGCAACTGCTTGAACTTCGGCAGCGATTCGCCGCACGGCTTGTCCAGATGGATGTGCTTTCCGGCCCGGATGCAGCGCAGAGCCGGCGGAATGCACACGCGTTCTTCGGTCTCGATCGCCACGGCCTGAAGACCGGGAACGGCCAGCAACTCATCCGTGGACATTGATTTCAAACCCTGGAAAGTACTGCTTTTCTGGGCCGTCGCACGCAATTTCGGGTCGTCCTCCACGAAGCCGACAACCTCGAACAGATCGGGCAGTCTGCGCAGGGTGCTCATCTTGTAGGCGTGCTGGTTGCCGGTGCCGATCTGTCCAATCCTGATGGGTTGCTTCTTGGCGGGAGCTCCGCTCGGGGCGGCGGACACGTCACCGGGCAGGACGGCCCCGGTCGCGGCAAGCCCGGAAGCGGTGAGAAACGAACGTCGTGAACAGAATATCTCGTGATTCATGTTGTGTATCCTCAATCGCATTCCCGTGGTTGCACTTGTAGAATTCGAGTTCCAGCGTGAAGGCTCTTCGAGCCGCTCAACTCTCCAGCTTGGAGACCTCGAAGTTCTTGCGGTACTTGCGACTCAACATCGCGTTTGCCGCGCTGTTGTTGACAAACGTCTCGGTCTTCGCATCCATTTGGAGCACCGCTCCAAGTGTCAGCGGTGTCTCCTCCACGTTGACACCGTTGTCCTTGAGGTGTGCGACGGCCCGATCAAGGGTTTGGACATTGTCGTCGTCACCGCCGAAGGCCTCGATGGCCGCCTTCACCTCGCGGACGGACGCCCGTTTGCCGAGTCGATACGAAATCGTGGCCGCGTGGCCAAGGCCGGCCGAGAGGTGTCCTTCGCGTATCTCGGCGTTCAGGTGCTTGGGGTTGCGACTCTTCACGGCGTCGACGAAGTTCTGGATATGACTGACGGTTCCGACTTCATACGGCGAACCCTTGACATTCTCGCCGAAGTGCCTCACGACCTTCCCGTTGAGGTCCATCGCGACGCCCTTGCCCCAATTGGCCAAAGCGACAATGCCCTCCGTGCCGTAGAAGATGTCTCCGATACTCGCTCCGTACAGCGGGTCCGTCGGGAGACCACGGACTTCGAAGGTGATCGTCTTGTCGCCGAACAGGTGAATCGCCACTTGCGTGTTCGCCGTGTCCCCCGCGTCGACATAGCCAAGTCGACCGCCGTAGCTAATCACCTTGTCGCTCAGGGAGTCGATTCCAAGCCCCCACCGTGCGACGTCCATCTGGTGGACGCCCTGGTTGTTGATGTCACCGTTGCCCCAGTGATATTGCCAATGCCAGTCGTAGTGGAATTGAGGACGAGTGATCGGTTGCATTTCGGCCGGGCCGACCCAGAGGTTGTAGTCGACCGACTTCGGTGGCTCGAACGCGCCCTTCGCGCCGATCGCCTTCCGGCGGTTATAGCAGAGTCCCCGGGCCAGCTTGACGTCGCCGAGTTTGCCGGTCTGCACGTAATCGACCGCAGCGATGACTCCCTCGATGGAGCGACTCTGAGTGCCGGTCTGGCAGATCTTCTTATACTTCCGAGCAGCCTCCACAAGCCGCTGACCCTCGAAGATATTGTGCGACACCGGCTTCTCGACGTAGACATCCTTGCCTGCCTGCATGGCCCAAATCCCGGCCAAGGTATGCCAGTGATTCGGTGTGGCGACGACAACGACGTCGAGGTCCTTGTCGTCGAACCCCCGACGCATGTCGCGGACGAACTCGGGGCGATAACCGAATTGCTTTTCAAATTCACCGACGCGCCTTTGGCCAATCGCTTCGTCCACATCGCAAATGTACTTGATGTGACACTCGCGATTCTTGGCAAATAGACGGACATGTTCGTAGCCGCGACTGCGCACGCCGCAAACCATCACGTTAAGCGTGTCGCCGGCCGGCGCGGCGGTGTCGGCGGCGAGGGCCTCTGCAGCGTGTGAAACGAAATGGGAGTTGGAACCGGCGGCGAGGACCGCCGCTGCAATGGTCGAATCGCTGAGAAAACGGCGTCGTGTGAGATGGGACATGGTTGGGAGCCTCATGGATTGGGAAAGAACCTGCACTTTGCCAGCCGTCGAGCTTGCCACGCTTGAGGTACGGGGTGAGCGACTGGAAATGCCGCTCGATTTCGGCGACCTCCTCTTCCGAGAACGTCAATCGTCTCGTCTCCCTCACTTGGCTTGCGCCAGTGCCGCGATGTCTGCGGGCGACAGCACGCGGCGGTAGATGCGCACGTCGTCCAGCCAGCCGTGGAAGCGGGCTCGGGCGAATCCTACGCCGTGTCCCCCGACAACCAGGTTGTCACCCGGGTTGATGAAGCCGGTCCGCTCGAGCGTTCCGACCTCGGTGCCGTTCAAGTAGAGACGCATGACGCGATTGTCGTACGTGGCAGCAAGATGCGACCACTGGCCGACGGGAAGCGGTTTGGTGTTGCGGATTCCGTGACTCCAAGCGGTCTGCGGGATCTGCCAGACGGGACACCCACTTCCCAGGCCGAGACGATAGCCGGTCGTGCTTCTTCCTACCGTGTTGAGCATCCAGTGGTCGCTCTGATTCGGCTCGTCCGGCTTGCACCACAACGCGACCGTGATCCCGCCCGTGTGAAAGAACGGAGCCGGTGCAGGGCACGTTGCCTCGCCCTCTCCGCAACGCAGCACGTGGCCGCCGCGGCCGGGCTCGACGGTCATGTCGGTCACCACCAGACTGTTATCGTTTGGAGAGGAATCTGCGAGGCGGCCGTCGACGATCCGCTCGAATTCCCAGTGAGCGAGCAAGTCGCCGGTGATGCGCCGCGGCTGCCACGGCATTCGGTGGCCGAAGCCGGCACGCACCTCCTCGTAACGTCGTTGAGGCGGCTGAAGCCCTACGTCTTCCGGAACGATGTCGGTCGTCGCCTCGGGCGCCCAACGCGTACAGAACACTCGCTTGATCGCGTTGAGGAACGAGAACCCGAGGCCCGAGGTGGGCTCGATGTAGTGTCCTTCGCCGAACTCCGTCCAGTTGTCGAAGACGACCAGCTTGCGGTCCCAGCGATTCGCCGGCTTGGCATCGACCAACGCCTTGGCGTCGCGGCAAGCGGCCTCGAAGTTCTCCGTTTTCGGGTTGGCGACGTAGCCGCCATGTTGCCCCCTGCCCCAAGGCCGCGGATCCCAACCCATGAACACGTTAGGAATGTCGGGCACGCTGCCGGTACAGGCGTCGCGCTTTTCCCAAGTCTCTTTGTAGCGAGCGAGGACGTCGGCGTGCTCCTGGTAGGAAATCCCGTCGGCGTCGATTCCCGCGTCGCGGATACCGCTGGGCCGGAGCCCGTAACCGGTCACGGCATCCCACCCGCTTTCGGAGATCTGCCTGCCCAATGCTTCCTCCGGGCCGTCCATGCAGGCGACGATGCGCAGGCCCGCGAAACCCGCCTCACGGCAGCGTGCCCGCATGACGTCGAACGTCTTGCGCGTTCCTTCGGGGCCGCCGAGCTGCGGGATCAGCCTTCGCGGCTGCCAAACGAAGAGCAGCGGCATGTTGTCCAGCTTCAGATACGAAGGATGGGTGAAGTAGTTCTCGATCCAGAACGGCAGCACGTTGTCCAGCAGATCCTCCGCATCCTTGACGCCCGGGGCGCAGCCGTTCTCCCACATGATGCAGAACTTGAACTTGTCGCGGTACTTGGCGTGGAGGAGCCCGTCGTGGATGGCGTGCCCCAGTTTGTGCTCGATCTTGGGCTCCATGTGTGCGCGATACCAGCAATAGATGAAGGCGTCGACGCCGTGCTCGACTGCGTACTTGATGTGCCAGTCGGCGACTTCGGGCGTTCCTTCGTCGTACCAACCGATGGCCGGGCGTCGTCCGGGCCAGGGCTCGATGAGTTTCCAACCGTAGTGCGTGCCCTCCTTCCACAACGCACAGTAGTGCATCAGGCCGATGTAATCGCTCTTGGCGGGTTGGGGTTCCGGCACGTAGCCCGTGCGAGGCAGGTCCGGCATGGGCTCGAACGTGAGTTGCAGGCTCTGCGAGCGAGTCGCCGCGCCGGCGGCAATCGCATCGACGGTGACTTCGAGGACGCCCGGCTTGTCGGCCCGGATGCGCCACGTGGCCATATCGAAGTCGTTCTGTCCCATGTAAGCAGTGGTCTGCTCCGTGTCCCCGAGAACCTGCAACCCAGCGGGGACGCGGAGACGCAGTCGGACATTCTCCGCCTCGCCGCCAAGATTCTTGATTGCCGCGATCACCGTTTCCTCGCGGCCGGGCCGCAGCTTGGCGCGTCCGGCAGCCAGATCGCGGAAGTAGAGCCACGGAGTACCCACCGCCCGATCGGCCAGCACGAGTTGTTTCAAGGTCACCCGTCCTTCACCGCCGCTGAAACTCAGGGCCAGACGCCGCAGCGTCCCGGTCCACCGGTCGGAGGTCACGCCGGCGATGAGTGTCGGCCGTCCGTTGCCAAGCGGCTGAAACGCGACCGAGCCGGCCCCGGCTGCGGTGGTGAAGTCGATGTGGCCCGTCCCCTCGGGCCCCGGCGTTTCCACTTCCAGGCAGGCGAACGGCAGATTCGTGAGATCGACCGCCAGCGGCGGACTGACGAACATGGACGATGCTCCGGGGAACGTGAGATGGGCAACGCCGTCGGCCACCTCGCACGTGGCTCCGCCCAGTGCCTGCCAGCCGGCCCAGCCGGCCTTGCCGCCGAAGGTCTTCTGCGCTGCTGCCTTGGTGCCCGTGGCCTCGAGCCCGAGCAACGCCGTCTCACGGTCGAACCCGGGATTGTCGATTTCGAGTCGATCGATCACCCCCGCAATCGGGCCGACCGTGAACGGCTCGGAGCCGGGACGGATCTTGCCCGTGTGCCGGCGACTGAAGGATTCGCCGTTTACCTCCATCGTCAGCGTCGTCCCGTTCCACTTCGCGCGCACGTCGTACCATGTCTTCGGCTGGACGACCGGACCGCGCAGGCGAGGTTCCCACTGGCCCTCCGTCTGCACGAAGATGGAGAGATGCCCGCCTTCGTGTCCGTCAACGCGCAGGAGGTATTCGCCGTTCTTCGTGGCCAAGGTCTGGGCGCTCTTCCCCGGTTCGTCGAGCCGGAACCGGCACCGCCACTCCATTCCCGGACGCAACCGGAGTATCGGCGCGTCGTTCCATTGCAGCGCTTTGCCGGCAGCCAGCCCCTGGCCTCCTTCGACGTCGACAAACCCGGGCGTGCCGCCAAGCGGTTGCAGCTTCGCCCCCGATGGGCTGGCGCTTCCATCGAAATTCCAAACGACGCCGGCCTCGGCACCGCTGCCCACTACCAGTACGGTGAACCACGTCAATGCGTTGTGAAAAACACTCATCGGTATTCCCTCTCTCGTCGCCGAACCGGAGGTTGTTGCGGGCCTACTGGGCTTCTTTCGTCCAACTACGTCGCCTGGTTATCGGTCTTTCCGTGTTCATTGGTGTGTCTCCTTTGGTCGCTCACTTCGCGAGGGTCTCCGCATAGGCCTTCCAAATGTCCTTGGCGAAGTCGGCGCTGTCCGTGCCTTGCCCCCAGAGGAACACGCGCCGCTCGGTTGTGCCGGGACATCCGAGGCCCATCTGCCCGCGGTGGATGCCGCTGTCCCAATAGGTGAATCCCCCGGCCGGCGTGAGTGCAAAGCAGGCACTCCGGTACTTGGGCCCAAACGCGGCGAACCACTGCGGTTGGCCCGCAAAGCCGAAGTCCTCATTGTCGCCCACGCCGTCCATGACCGCCTGCCCGCCGCTTCCCTTCACGGCTATGCCGTCCACGGCATACATGGTGCGCGTCAGGAGGGATCGGTGCGGTTCGCAGGAAGAGACCACCTCGAACCGGTCCGCGTAGAAGAGGAAGCGGCGCGTGAGCTTGTATCCGCCTTCCAGCGTCTTCGCCATACGGAACACCGCCCGCACAGGGCCGACTTCCTCCAAGGCAAAGTCGGTAATCTCGCCCGGTTCGGAAGACCAGCCCGTCTCTTTCGAGGACTCAATGATGGAGGACACGACCGTCAGTTCGCTGCCATCGGGCTGATGAACCGCAATGTCGGTCAGTGTTCCCTGGTGCAACGTGACGGAGTACGTGCCGAACACCAGCCGAGAGCCGTCCTTGGGCACGGTGAACTGAGACGCAGGTGGGTAGACGCCGCCCTCTTTCCCCTTCGGCGTTGCCAGCAACTCGGCCTGCGTGTTCCCGGCCGGCACCCCGGCAGGAAGCACGAATATTAGCTTGCTCTTCGCGTCCTTCCCGCTCTCGAACTGTGCGGGAGTGGAAGCGCCGCCTGCGAACAGAACGCGCAGGTTGGCCGGATCGGCCTCGGCGGGGAGCTGGCACGCCATTTCGATGGCCAAGCCCACGGCATTGCCGCCGGGCACTTGGACACCAAGCTCCCGTCGGATGGGAAACGCCGAAGCAACCGTCGCGGTGCGGAACCGCACGGTCCTCTGGGCAGGCCCGGTCTGAGTCAGTGCCTTGCCGGAAATCGAGGCCACAATCCGCCGCTGGCCGTCGGCCCGATCGCCGGGCAGGGATGCGTGCAACGAGAGTCCGCCCCCTGCGTCAAGACGCGGGATGCGTTTCTCCAGAAGCACCGGGCCACTCGTGCCGTCAAGCTGGATTCGGACGACGGCGTCCCGTGCCGCTGCCAATCCGAGATTCTTCACCTCCGCATCCATCTGGATGGCGACCGGAAAGGCCCGGTCCCCACCAGCCGGGCCCCAGTCCATTTTCACCTTGAGATCGCCCACGACCAGGTCCGGCGCGTCGGCCGCGTCCCCGATGAGCAGAGCGTAGCGAGCGTCCTCGTCACCGGCCTTCAGCGACAGCTTGCCGTCGCGCACGACCGGTCCGCGGCATCGGACTTTGCCTCGGTCGTCGAGCACGAGGAGCGCGGCGGGCTTCCCTCGCCAATCGCCGCAGTAGTCGGCAAGATCCAAGACAAGCGCTGAGCTCTTGCCAAGGGAGATGCGCGCGCCGGTCTCGTCCCGCTGCAAGGAGACCTTGCCGGAGGCGACGACGCCCTGCTGCCGGACCATGCCGGTGGGCTTCTGCACAAGCAGGAATTGTCCCGTGCGGATGTAGACGTCCCGCTCGTCACTGGCGCCGCCCGTGCGCAGGCGCCACTGCTCGACCTTCGGGCCTTTCACATAGAAATCGTTTGTACCCAGGGAAAACTCGCGCTCGCCCGCCGTGACTTTGTACGCGGAAGCGCCGAAGTTGACCGTGCAGACGGTGCCGTCGGCGAACGTGCTGCGCTGCACCCGCCGGTCGGGCGTGAGGAACTCGTGAGACACCATCTCCTGATCGGCGATCACCTCGTGCAACTTGCAAGTCTGTTGATAGATGGCGATCATCAACTGCCGCTCTTCAGGTTCGCTCCAGCGCAGGCCGTGGGCGTTGACCCACATCATCGGGGGCGTGCCGTAGAGCACGTTCATGGCGGTCTTGCGGTCGGTGATTTCGGGCGCGAACCGGTGCAGATAGTCGTTGGTGGCCCCCCAGTACCAATAGTCCACCACGCAGTCGTGGAAGACCAGTTCGAACATCGGCACCCGATAAGCCGGGTCGATCCCATATTTCAGGTACCGCTCGTCGATCTCCTCCCGGCTCTTGATGTCGTGGAGATAGCCGGCCGGCCAACTGTAGCAACCGCCCCCCATCATGCCCTCGTGGTAGTCGAGGAAGCGAACGTCGTAGTACCTGCCGTGTTCGCCGCCGGCCACCAGGCCGAGTTCGTCGCCCACGTAGGCGCACAGCGCTTCGCGATTGGACTGGTCCTGCTTGCGGTCGCAAGGATGCAGCGGCGAGAAGCACTCCTTGAGGCCCGTGGCCGTGGTCACGTCGAGGAAACGAGTGTTGTAGGGATAAGCCGCCAAGACCTTGGGAATGACGATCCGGGCACACCTGGTCATCACCCCCGTACACTGCTTCATGTAGGTGTGGATCGGCTTCATATCCTTGTCGCGGGTCACCCAGGCCGTCATGAATTCACCGTCGGCATTCACGACGGCGTGCGTCTTCACCGGCGCTTTGGCCCGATCGACGGTCTCGGAATCGTTGATGTCCTCGTAGTTGTCGTATTCACTCATCAGCCAGCCCTGCGCGACGACCTCGGCCATGCTCGCGGGTTTGTCGCGTCCGTTCAGCAGGCCGTGCGTCATCCCGGCCGCTTTCGCCTCGAACGCGAACTCGGGATTGCCGCCCCACCAGTTGACCGCCCCGAAGAGTTTTCGCACGTCGGGCTTCTTCTTGGCCTTCTCGGTGAACGTGCGAACGAGGCCTTGCTCTTGGGCCATCTCCCGATAGGTCTTGCAGGCCGTCACGCATCCGCCCTTGGCAAAGAAACTCAGCCGTCCCTTGCGGGCACGAGCCCAGACGCCCTTGGCGGGATACCAGCGGAAACCTGGGAATCCGAGCTTGTCCGGATCGCCGCTGCGAGTCTGCATCTGGACGCTGCCGTCCCATGGAGTCAGCAGCGTGGTCGACAGCCCCTTCTGTCCGTCGGTCACCAACAGGAACGGCAGATCGCCGCCCCCCATGCAGAACTCCTTGTTGCGGCAAAACGGATCGCCCACCGGAAGGTAGCGCCCGTTGCTATAGTCCGCCACACCCACGAAGTACGTCTTGGGTTCCGAGGGGTACAGCGCGAAGGGATAGTTGAAAGGCTTCACGGACGTCTCTGGCCCGGACCGACACTCCAGTTCCACGTCGATCGCTGCCTTTCCGTTGACCAGTTCCATGGTCACCTGGAGAGGGACTTCCGCGGTCTGGTTTTCCTGGAGAACGTACTTGTACGTCAGGCTGTCTGGCCTCTCGCCCGGTTTCATCTCCGAGACGCGGCGGCCCGCGGCTTTGGCGCTTCGATCGTTCTTCACGGAGCGGGCCGGGGCCTTGCCTTCCTCGTCGGTCAGCACGGCCACGGAGAAGGTCATCGGGGCCGAATGGACCCAGCCGCGGGGAGAGTAGCTCTGACGGTCCCGTTTCACGGGTGCGCCGGGCTGAGGGTCGGCATCGTTCAGACCCAGGGCGAAGCTGAACCGGGTACCCGCCTCGGCATCCTTCAGCACGGGAAAATGCTCCCGCGGCAGGGCCACTTCCAGCTCGTACCCGGGCAGGTGATCCGTCTTGACCAATCGCACGGCCACCTTGCTTCCCGCGAGCACTTCCCCGCGGGAGTTCACCGCCACTTCCTTGCCCGTCGGTGCGAGATGAAGCCCCACCTGGACGGAATCGACCCAGAACTCGACGGAATCCGACTCCCACCACCGTTCGGTCGCCTCGCCCCCGAACGCCACGTTGTCGTCTCGGATGCGGACGTAAAGGTACAACATCTTGTCATCCCACATGAGCTTGGCCCCGCCCGAGCAGTTGGCCTCGCCGTTCTCGCCCATCCAGGGAAGCCAGACATAATGGTCGTGCGGAATCCCCTTCCACTCCTCGGGATCGCCGTCCATCACGACGGGCTTCGCCGTGCGCCGAACGCGCACGTCGTCCTTGCCGGAGGCATGCTCGGAGGGATCCTCCTGCCGCCACAGCGTGCCGGAGGCCTTGTCCAGCACGGTCAGGTGCGCGCTGGCGGCCCCGACCATGACCTTCAGTTGGGGATCTTCGAGGACCCACGCCTCGCCTTCCCGGCGGACCTCCGCACGAGCCCAGGGGACAACGGACAACAGCAGCCAGAATGACAACAGCGGCCTCATCGCCGTCACGAGCATGGACAAGCGGACTCGATCGCGTGGCATGGGCGGTTTCCTCAGGGAGAACTGGTCTTCAACATGGTCAATACGGCTCCGCTGGCGAGTGGCCGGCCTATGCCTCGATGCCATTGACCTTGAGTCACACGTTACCGGCGATACACCAGGACGGCAAGGGCATCGCGCTTCAGGGTAACGCTTTTGCCGCCGTTGGGATCGTCCTTGACCGTTCCCCCGCCAAGCAATTCAAATCCGTCGCACTTCTTGCCGTCAACATCAATTCGTGCGGTGATCGACGGCGCCGTACTCTGCGTCACGACAATCGCCATGTCGCCCCGATACTCAAACGCGCGGGCCGGCATCGCCGGATTGCTGTTCTGAAACCCCAACGTATCGCGATAGGTCCCCAGCAGAAGAAGCTCCGGGTACTTGGACCGGATCCTGTTGATCTCGGTCAGCCGTTTCTTGAAATTCGGGGCCTTGTCGATCAGGTCGCGGCAGCGGTAGATCTCGACGTTATTGCGCAGTCCTTTCAGCAGCGAATGATTGACGCGGCGGAAGGCGTCGGTGTCGTCGCGCATCGTTCGATCGGTCAGGACGATTTCCGGGAAGGTGAACCGCACCCAATCGACGAAATCGCGCCCGCCGGTGCCGTCTGTCATCCCGTGGATGTAGTCGGCATGCTGCGCGACCACATCCGTCAGATGCTCCGTCCCGACGGCGACGTCCGGCTTCCCCTTCGTATCGAGGTAGTCATGGATCATCTTCAGCGCGTCGGCCTTGTCGGCGATCAACAGCAGATTCGGGATTGCGAATTCGCCGGAGACGTCCCAGTTGGTGCTTGATTCGGCGTATCCGAGCTGATCGTAGAAGATGCTGTCAGCACCCATCTCCAACCCGCGATCGGCCATCTTCAGGAGCATCTTCTTCCAAACGGGATGACGCAATTCGGCCGTGACGAAGCTCCTCGCGTTCAACAGTCCGGTAAAGGACCCGTGCGCCGGGAAGCGATACTGCTCGAGGTACTCGCCTCCCGTGTTGTCGTGATAACAGACTTTGGATCCCTCGCCGGTCCTGTAGAACGGGCTCGCCCGATCGATCAGCTTGCCATTGAAGTAGATCAGGAACTTGCCGCCGTCCTTTTGATAGTCGGCGATCGCTTTCTTCCAGGCAGCGTCCCCGCCTTGTCGTTCGTCGGTCTCATCGTAGGAGTCCGGATATCCGTTATCCATTCCGCTCTTCCACCATCCGAAGGCCATCAGGGCGGGAAGATCGATCTCCTTGGCGATCCGTTTGACCTTGCCGTTAAGATCGGCGATCGAGAACAGATGTTCGCCGTACTGGTGGATGAAAATGATGCGTTGCCAGCCTTTCATGAGCCGGACCCAATCCGGGACCTTTCGCTGGCGCCACCACGTATCGGCCCACTTCCGGTAGATCCTCGACGTTTCATGCCAGCTCCCGGAATACGGGGCGACCACATTCGCGTCGCAGGTCCATTGCGCGCCGCAAACACAATTGGGATACTTGGAGAGGCCTGCTTCGAGCTTGTTGAAGACGCCTTCCTTATCCGGATACATCCGCAGTCCGTGGATCGTGTTCTGAAAGGTCGTGTCGTGACTTCCGAAGTAGAGACCCTCGCCGGCACCGAGGAGGGCGAAGCAGTTCGACGCGGTGGAGCCGGGATAGCGAATCGAAGCGTCGCGGAAAAACTGCGCCGGCGCCGCGTAGGAGGTGTTGTTGCCGACCGCGTTCACGTAGTTCTTGACATCCGGCCAAAGCTGGCCGCCGTGGTGCGTTGTCAGGAGCTTGAAGTCAACGGGCAACGGGATATTCCCGATCAGCGGGTATTGGAGTTCGCGGATGATCGTATGCGGCTGCCCGTTCTTCACTTCGGACGCGAACCGGACCGCGCCGTCTTCGACGGTGATCGTCAACGCGAGTTCAAACGCCAGGCGAGTTCCGCGGTCGACAAACCGGTCGAACGTCAGGACCATCGCGTTGTCTGCCTTGGCGACCTTCGCGGACGAGTTGTCGCCGGTGAGTTCGTTTTCGAGCTGACCGTCCTTCTGGTCGTAATAGAGTCGCCAAAGCGGCTCGCCGCCGGCGAAGTTCCGGCCGGTTGCGAGGTTCTTCAGCGTGACGAGCTTTCCACTCGCATCGACAGCCACTTCCGTCTTGCCGTCGCGGATCGAAAACACCTCCGCTCCACGAAGCGGCGCGATCGCGATCAGGCAGAAGGTGAAAAGGAGCACGCAAGTCGTTTTGCTCATCATAGCCCTGCACTTTCTGAAAACCGGAGAACAGGCTCCTTCATGGAATCTCCGCGGTGACGCTCACGGTCTCTGTGGTGATGTGGTTCCTGTCTCCGCGAACGGTACTCTACCGATGGTCCCCGGCCGCCAAAGCCGTTCGGAGAGCGGGGGGCCGATGCCATAGCGATCGCCAGTAGGCCTGGTCCGTTTCATAGGGGTCGATCCGGTCTGTGGCCGCATTGAAACCCTCCGGCAAGACGCCGAAACGCTTCATCCAACGGACGTAATAGTCGCCGGGGCGAAAGCCGCGGATGTCGGGACGCCCGTACTGCTCCTGACGCGCCTTGGCCGCTCGGACGGCCCGGAGAATGGCCTGGTAATCGGGATCCTCGGTGCCGCGGAAGGCCGCAGCGGGCTGACCGCCCTTGGCCCGGCACCACTCGTAGCCGCCCGCTTCCTTGCTCAGCGAGGCCCGGAGAATCATCGACTTGTCCGGAGACGACAGGTTGTAGAGGTTCCAGCAATAGAGCGGGTAGTTGAGCAAGGTCGGCGGCTTGCCGTTGGACCATTGGTCGTCGCGTTGCTGCTTGCTCCGCCGCCCCAGATTGGCAACCGAACCATGACACGTCAGGCAACGCCGTGTGACGATCGGGCCGAGCGGCTTTCCCAAGTCGGGCTTCGAGACGACCAAAGGTGTTGCGACCGCATTTTCCGGGTGGTTGAACACCGCGTACGTCCCCGTGAAACCGGCACCGGTTTCGATCCACAAACGGACCTTGTCGTGTTCCTGTCGCGTCAAGGTCGCGTCGTAATGGCTACCGTCGATCTTCTGCATCAGCGGGCTGGCGCCCGTGCCGAAGCCGTAAGGCGGATGATTGCCGTCCTCCCCCCAGCTCGAACACTGGCTGACCTGATCGTAGGCCAGCAGGGCGGCGTAACTTTGTGTGAACCACTCGGTGTTGTCGCCGGTCAGCACGACACGTCCGTCGGGTTTCTCCGAGTTGTGGCAGGCCACGCAATGACGGTCCCAGATCGGCTGAATGTCGCGCGGGTAGTCGAACACGTCGGGAACGCCGGCGAACGGCGCAATCCGGTTCGCAGGACGTTTCGTCGCCATCAGGCCGCCGGTGTCTCCGCGGTCCTCGGGGGTTGCCGTTCGAGGTTCGTGGCAGCCTACGCATCCCTGGATCTCGCCGGGCATGACCATCGTGAAGTTCTGCATCCGCTTCACCGCCACACCGTGTTCGTCGAGGGCGACGAAGTAGACGGCACGCAGGGCCGGAACCTCGAACGAAGCCGACCCGTCGGCCTCAACCGGAACCGTCCCCAGCACCCGGCGCAACGTGATGTATCCGCCGTGATAACCGGGCAGCCCGTGCTTGCTGCCCGGCTTGGGCAGGTCTTCCAGCACCAGCAGCTTCTTGATCGTGCCGGGCTTGACCCCGGCCATGTTGCGGCCACGATAGACGTCGGTCAGCACAAGCTGTCCCGTGGTCTTCCGCAGATCGGTACGAGCAGGGAGGACCGGTTCGCGAGGCCGCGCCCGGATCACCCGCGGATCGTGGACCATCTTCTCGGCCCGGTAGAACTCCTGGGTCTTCCCGGTGTCGTCGAGAACCAGAAGGCCCTTGTCCCGCGCGACGAGAAAACAGCGCGCGGACAACGGGTAGGGATCGCGGAACCCCTCGCGCCCTTGCCCCGAGCCGATACTCCACCCCAAACCGGGCGCCTCGGGGCTGATCTGCCTGGCCGCGGACCACTCGCCCGGTCCGGCCTTGACATCGACCAGCATCACGTTCCCGGCATTCTCGCGACGACCGAACGCCGGCGAAAAGACGGAGACGATCTTGCCGCCCGTGCCGGGGACCGGCAGCGCATCACACTTGGCAAAAAACACCGGGTACGGCCGGCCCACGCCGCCGAACAGCACCATCTGTCCGGTGCCGTCCGGGTTCATGACCCACAGGTCGCGGAATTTCTCCGGATCGCGATCCGTGTAATCCCACCGCGTGTAGACGATGCGCCCGTCCGGCAGAACGGCCGGGCGGTCCTCCGAAATGGTGTTGGCGGAGAGACACCGGATATTGCCGCCATCGGCATCCATCCGGTGGATGACGGCCGCCGGCACGCGATTGCAGGCCACGAAACGGTTGCACCGGCTCGATGCGAAAACGATGCCGCCGTCGGGCAGGTAGGCCGGATCGACATCGTCGCAGTCCCCGGAGGTCAGTTGCCGGAACCCGCTCCCATCGACGTTGATCTCACACAGGTGATAGTGATGCGTATCGCCCGGACGATACGCAAAGAGGATCTTTCCGCCGTCGTAGTGGACCCGCGGGTCGCGGAATCCACCCTTGGGATCCTTCAGGAGCACGGTCACCTGCCGGGTCCGCAGGTTGAGCTTGCAGAGTTGCGAGCCATCGGGGGCATGGATGAATGTCGGTTCGTCCGCATACTCACCAAAGGTGGCGTACCATTGGTAGGCCGAACACAAATCCCGGACGACAAACACGATCTCTTCTGCGCCGTCCATCGCCTGCAGGGCTTGGTCCACGAGCGTGCCTGCACCGGCTGAGGCGGGGCTATCGGAGCGGGCCCCGCTCATCTCCGCAGCCCACGCTGGGTTGCCCGGCACGGCGGCCGTCGGTGGGTGGAAACTCACCGCCACGAAAAGCAGGGCCATCGCTGCCGCGAGGATCCGTCGGTGCTTCATCGCGTGCTCCAACGTCATTCCCTTGTTCTTGGACAGTCCGGTGGCATGGCGCGAGACCAACGAGACGGTGGCCCAGTCGGGGCGTGTCTTCCGGCGGCACAATGCGCATCAGAACGACGGACATTCTCGACAAGAACCTCGGGGGAGTCAAGCGCTTGCGCAGGGTGGCATGGCGTTGAGGTCCATGCGGTTATTGAAGCCAAGGCGGAAACCGCCTTGGCTTCAATAAGTTTGCCCAACTTATTGTTCTACAGGCCCTGGCGTCGGCGCTCGCGGTGTACCCTGGTCGCTTGAATGGCGACGGCGAGATCATCGTGCCGGCCCCGCAGCCGTAGTCGAAACGAAAGAGTACCGCCCGGATTGGAGATGGAATACCGCCCGGCCGCAGTAAAACCAGCCGCCGATCGCCAGGAACGAGTTATGGATGCTCGAATCGCCCGGGCGCCAATGCTCTCCCCGTGCTGTTCCCGAGAGGATCGCCGCGCCAAGACCGGCGGCCAGCGAGACAAGAAGGCCGATCCAGGCATGCCTCGGACGGATCGCAGCCATTTTGCAGGAGCCTCCTCACCGAAACGTGGCTTGGCCCGGGAAGCACCGGATCGCTTCCCGGGGCCTCCGGTTGCGCCTCCCGCCCTTGCCGCATTTCCGAACAACGTAATCGTCGGCCCCGTGGCCGGGACGCCCCAAGGAACGCCGGGCGCGGCTGCGCGACGGCTATTGGGTCGCTTGCGGCGACTCGAAGCCTCGCGGGACGGGCGGGAGGTCTTTGGTGAGCGAGGACGGCGTCTGCCGGCCGGCCTTGGTGTAGTCGAACGGCTTGAAGCCGAGCTTCAACGCGGGCGAGTCGGGCTTGAGATGGAAGTCGCCCTTCGTGGCGTCGACGAATAACGGGTCGGCGATGACCGAGTGGAGGTCTTGCCCCCGGTCCTTGCGCCATGCGGCGAGGTCCTTGCCGCCGAAGAAGACGACCGGCTGCCCGGAGGCGTTCCAATAGACGTTGTTGTCGAGCTCGAAGTGGTTGTCGTTCCAGTTGCTGCCCAAGAGCGGCGACTTGTTGTTCCAGTAGACGATGTTGCGCTCGAACCGGAACGAGAGGTGCGGCTCCGTGCGGGTGCGTTGGATCTGCTGCTGCTCGGCGAAGGCGAAGATGTTGTTCTGGATGCGGTTCTCCTTGCCGTAGTGCTGGTGGAACCCGCCGGTCCGGGTGCGGTAGACGAGGTTGTTCTCCATCGTGATGTGCGTCGAGCCCTCGTCGGTGTAAAGGCCCCAGCCGCCGTAGTCGAACGACTGGACGTCGTGGATGTGGTTGTCGTGGATCCGGGTGCCGTCGGACGTGCCTAGGGTGTAGACCCCGCCCATGTCGGACAAGACGCCCTGCCCGATCGTGTGCATGTGATTGAAGCCGACGTCGTTGTGGTTGGCCAGGCTCGGCGAGTAGCCCCAGATCCAGCCGACCGAGACGGACGTGTAGTAGAGATCGAAGATGTCGTTGTGCTCGACGACGTTGTGGGGCGAATGTCCGATCCAGACGCCGACGGCCGCGGGGTGCATCCGGCCGGCGTGGGCGATCGTGCAGTTGCGGATCGTGTGGTGCGACACGATTTCTTCGGGATCGGTGGGCACGCGGCCCGAGTCCTCCCAGAGGCCGCTTCCGGCGTGTCCGATCTTCACGCCGCCGCCGGCGAGATCGACCATGTCGCAGTTCTCCACGCGGTTGTTGCGGCATCCGAGGCCGAACGCCATGGCATACGCCCCCACGTGGCGCACAGCGCAGCCCTCGATCACGACGTTGCGCGCCCCGAGGGCGGCGACGGCCGAGTTGAGCCCGACTTCGGCCTGGGGCAGGGCGAGGCCTTCCTTCGGCAGCACCCAATTGGCGTGGGCCAAGGTGAGGCCGCGCAACTGGATGTCGTGGACCCATTGCCGCCCCTTCACATCGCCGGAGAAAGCGACGAGCTGCTCGACGCGCGGGGCGATCACCACGGCCTGATCGGGCTTCTCGCCGGGCATGGGCACGTAGGTGAGCCGGCCGGCCGGGCGGTCGAGATACCACTGCCCCGGCTCGCCGAGGGCTTCCCGGACGTTCTCGACAAAGAAGCGATTGCCCTTGAGGAACGCGCCCCACCCGCTGGGCGTGCAGGTCTGACCGGTGAAGGTGACGATCCGCTTGGCAGCGTCGAGTTCCGCGATCCTCATGCGGGAGGCCGCCCACTGGTGAAAGGCCACGACCTCGACGTCGCCGCGGTTAGCCCAGTCGGCGCGGAGTTGATCACCTGAGTAACCGAAGCGGTCGGCCCCGCGGCCCTGCGTCTTGGGCGACGGCGGCACCTGCTCGGCGATCGCGTAGTAGCCGTGCTTGGGCAACCGAGACCGGAACCGCCGCTGATCGTTGACGAAGAGTTGCTCGAACGTCCACGCGCCGCTCTTGACGTCCTCCAGCACGGCCTCCCAGCGTCCGTCAGCGCCCACCTTCCAGCCGGTGACTGGCACGCCTCCGCTGAGAATCGGCCGCTGGCCGGCGGCGGCCTCGTAGACCACCGGCGCGGCGGGCGTGCCCGAGTCGGCCGGCGTGAAGACCAGCGTCTTCGGAAGGTAGTACGTTCCGCCGTTCAGGGCGACGACAATCGGCCGGGCCCGCTGCGGTTCCTTGGCCTTCAACGCCCGCACAAGCTCCTGGGCCCGGGCCAAGGTGGCCACCGGACCGTCGGTCTTCGCGGCGTTGGGCTGTTCGAGGCAGCCGGACCAGGAGTCGTTGCCGGCGGTGGACACGTGAAGATCCGCGGCCCTCGTCGAGACGGCGCAGGCCACAAGGCAGCCTGCCGCGCAGGCGAGAGAAAACAGTGTTGAAGATCGGTTGGTCATCGCGGGTGCTCCAGCGTAAGCATGTCGGGCATGTCCCATGGGCGGCCTCAGTGTACCCAAGCCTGCCAGACAACGCACCCCCCCAAAATAGCGGGGAGCGGGGGGCGGGGGATAGGGTTCAGGGTTCAGGGTTCAGGATACCAGGGCGGACGTTTCCTCGAAGTCCTGAACCCTGAACCCTGAACCCTGAACCCCCCGAACCCCAAAATAACGGCTCATCCGACTGAAGGGTGCGCGGGCCTTCGGCCCGGGATTTTCAAGGCATAAGTCCGGTGTCCAATGGTACTTGCCTACGGTTTGTCAGCGCGGATATGCTGGAGCCGCCTGGAGAAACGG
>Ga0067045_1000076_pt1 | contig 33583 bp, 38 predicted proteins | sample TerdegcTABiofilm_FD_59184 | JGI IMG/M metagenome (GOLD analysis project Ga0067045, IMG submission 59184) | Combined Assembly of (Gp0054472, Gp0054536) Wastewater bioreactor microbial communities from Singapore -Terephthalate degrading...
CTCGCTTCTTCCAGAGATATTCGAGGGCAATCCGATCATCGGATACTAGCCTCCCGATCTCCCGAAAATCCATACGATCCATTGTTCCTTTCCTAACGAAAGGTTAGTGGTGGATCTTACACAATTACCTAATGTTTTTTGGGATTGTCCTGTTGGTTCATCCCCACGCATGTGGGGAACTCGCCTCTTTGATTGACCTGATCACTACAGGATCTGGTTCATCCCCACGCATGTGGGGAACTCGCTTGATCCTAACCTCCAGTCCTTCCATTTTCCTGGTTCATCCCCACGCATGTGGGGAACTCAATCTGGGAGGTTGAGGGGACGACCGCACGGGTGGTTCATCCCCACGCATGTGGGGAACTCATGGAAAGATTTGCGAGGAGAAACATGAATATCGGTTCATCCCCACGCATGTGGGGAACTCCCCCTTGTTGTTTCTCTCGATTGTTGTCATGGTGGTTCATCCCCACGCATGTGGGGAACTCATCCCTCCTCCATGTATTGTTCCCATTCACATCGGTTCATCCCCACGCATGTGGGGAACTCCTCAAACCAAGGCATGATTACGTTACAAATGCTGGTTCATCCCCACGCATGTGGGGAACTCATCAGGAATCTCGTCGATGTGGCGGACAAGGAAGGTTCATCCCCACGCATGTGGGGAACTCGCGCATTTTACCCCCGTAGAACCAGACGGCGATTGGTTCATCCCCACGCATGTGGGGAACTCCGCAACATTCTCTCTTCTTCTTTCGTTTCGGGTGGTTCATCCCCACGCATGTGGGGAACTCGACCCGCCGTTCTCTCTCACCGCTTGAGCGTATGGTTCATCCCCACGCATGTGGGGAACTCTTCCACGGCCACGGAGACCAGCCGGGAACGGCTGGTTCATCCCCACGCATGTGGGGAACTCTGGAGCAACTGCACATGGTATTTGCGAAGGATTGGTTCATCCCCACGCATGTGGGGAACTCGATTGGCTCAGGGGCCAGACCGAGCACTGTATTCGGTTCATCCCCACGCATGTGGGGAACTCGCAGAACTTTTCTTTCTGAACAATCCACGTTTCGGTTCATCCCCACGCATGTAGGGAACTCAATTTGCTCGACGTTTACAAGGATTTGACCCATGGTTCATCCCCACGCATGTGGGGAACTCGCACTCAAAGAGCACTCTCCGGTCGACACTGGAGGTTCATCCCCACGCATGTGGGGAACTCCTGGCGGTACTGATTGTGATCATGCAACCACATGGTTCATCCCCACGCATGTGGGGAACTCAATCTTTCGTGACATGTCCCTGGTCCAGATCCCGGTTTATCCCCACGCATGTGGGGAACTCGCAGGTCCGGAATACGTCTTCGTCTTTACCCGTGGTTCATCCCCACGCATGTGGGGAACTCGGAAATAAACCCCTAACCTTGTTTAGGACATCTGGTTCATCCCCACGCATGTGGGGAACTCACGGGAGGAACGTGGTGGCGATATACTCTAACAGGTTCATCCCCACGCATGTGGGGAACTCGTGATCGGGGGGTGAAAGTGACCCGATCGCGGCTGGTTCATCCCCACGCATGTGGGGAACTCTGATGCATTCGAAACGCTCCCTCTGACTCATCACGGTTCATCCCCACGCATGTGGGGAACTCGCTGCTGCCCTAAGTTCGCCCCGTCGGATGTTCGGTTCATCCCCACGCATGTGGGGAACTCCTCTACTTCGCGGGGAGTGATGCAGCCGGTTACGGTTCATCCCCACGCATGTGGGGAACTCACAGGATGGATATGTCCCCCTGGGAACAGTGGTGGTTCATCCCCACGCATGTGGGGGAACTCAGTAGTCGCCGTATCCGCTCCTTCTCCCGTCGTGGGTTCATCCCCACGCATGTGGGGAACTCATGCGGAACCCAACTCTTCAGACGATGGCGGGTGGTTCATCCCCACGCATGTGGGGAACTCGCCAGGTCTTCCGGCATGTCCGGCTCATACAATGGTTCATCCCCACGCATGTGGGGAACTCACAATCTCGCCAATGGAGAACGCGGCATGAAATGGTTCATCCCCACGCATGTGGGGAACGTCATCGCTTTAACGGACGTTGTCATACATTCTTGTTGGTTCATCCCCACGCATGTGGGGAACTCACTTAGGATGAGAGTACAAACAGATATTCTACTGGTTCATCCCCACGCATGTGGGGAACTCTATATAGATACGGGATACGAAGCTACTAATAATGGTTCATCCCCACGCATGTGGGGAACTCAAAAATACGATCTATCAAACAGGCGGTTATAGTGGTTCATCCCCACGCATGTGGGGAACTCGTGAGTTTCACGGGTTCAGCCCTGGCGACGGTTGGTTCATCCCCACGCATGTGGGGAACTCCATTGCGACAGTATTTCTGTGGTTGACTGGGATGGTTCATCCCCACGCATGTGGGGAACTCTCTTCTGTGTCTAATGGCGTGAGATAAAATTGTGGTTCATCCCCACGCATGTGGGGAACTCTTATAAACGAGTAATCGGAGCGCAATACGGGCTTGGTTCATCCCCACGCATGTGGGGGAACTCGTTTAACATTACTGAAGATACCACCATTCCCGTGGTTCATCCCCACGCACTGTGGGGAACTCGTGGATACCGGCACCTGTCATGTCATTGGCAACTGGTTCATCCCCACGCATGTGGGGAACTCGTGGTCGGAAACTTTTTTCCCAGTTACGAGATGGTTCATCCTCACGCATGTGGGGAACTCAGTCCGGTCCCGAGCAGTGCATAGAACCTCATTGGTTCATCCCCACGCATGTGGGGAACTCTCCCGAACCACCGGGGAACCTCTTGAATCGCTCGGTTCATCCCCACGCATGTGGGGAACTCTATCCATGGGTTCTTCCATTTCGAAGCACCATAGGTTCATCCCCACGCATGTGGGGAACTCTGATTCATCAAACTTTGTATTTCCTGCATATCGCGGTTCATCCCCACGCATGTGGGGAACTCCTGGACGATTATGGAGGATGGTGTACAGATGGAGGTTCATCCCCACGCATGTGGGGAACTCTGCGCCTTTCCCTGCAAAAAGCTCTATGCATTTGGTTCATCCCCACGCATGTGGGGAACTCGGTGGCAGTCCTGTCGCCATTGCGCGAGGGATTGGTTCATCCCCACGCATGTGGGGAACTCCTCTCAACCACGAGTTCCCCGTTTGCATCCAGTGGTTCATCCCCACGCATGTGGGGAACTCTTGTAATGTTCTTCAATCGGAATTTGTCGTAATGGTTCATCCCCACGCATGTGGGGAACTCTTTTTCAAATCTGGAATAATCATCCATACTTATGGTTCATCCCCACGCATGTGGGGAACTCCCAGTTCTGTCCGTGTACATCGCGTCCACACCAGGGTTCATCCCCACGCATGTGGGGAACTCATGGTCGTAAGCCGAGTGCCTTCTTTAGCAGTATGGTTCATCCCCACGCATGTGGGGAACTCATATGGAACGGCAACGAGTTCCAGCCCCGTGGACGGTTCATCCCCACGCATGTGGGGAACTCGCTTTTCCGCGGGCGGTGTGATCGTCTGCTGACGGTTCATCCCCACGCATGTGGGGAACTCCTGCGAGTACGATACTTGTATCTCACCATTGGTGGTTCATCCCCACGCATGTGGGGAACTCATGCTGACAACAATCTCGGCAGCGGGGCGAGATGGTTCATCCCCACGCATGTGGGGAACTCGCTGCTGGCATTTGGTATCGGTGGTGCCCTTCCGGTTCATCCCCACGCATGTGGGGAACTCAAATGTAAAGCCTGTGACGATACTGAATGTACTGGTTCATCCCCACGCATGTGGGGAACTCGTATTGTCCTTGCCTGTGACTTCCTGCTGTACCGGTTCATCCCCACGCATGTGGGGAACTCGCGAGGGGCGCGGGTCCGGCCGGGCCTTCACTTGGTTCATCCCCACGCATGTGGGGAACTCGAAAGCCCTGGCGACCACCGACACTGACCTGCCGGTTCATCCCCACGCATGTGGGGAACTCTCCTGTTCTCTGGTTACTCCATTTTGCTCCATTGGTTCATCCCCACGCATGTGGGGAACTCCCTTGCGTGAAATACATCGGCACTTCCGGCAGAGGTTCATCCCCACGCATGTGGGGAACTCAGGGGAGGGGTTCCGGAGCTCTACGCCGTCAAAGGTTCATCCCCACGCATGTGGGGAACTCGAATTGTGGCGGAGTGGTGACGTCCGGGTCGTTGGTTCATCCCCACGCATGTGGGGAACTCTCTCCTTTTGCGTATCTCCGGGCATGGATGGTCGGTTCATCCCCACGCATGTGGGGAACTCTTCTGAAACGCCGTGATTGATACCGATACTGTTGGTTCATCCCCACGCATGTGGGGAACTCGCGTGACAGAACCTGGTGTGACGTTGCCCTGGTGGTTCATCCCCACGCATGTGGGGAACTCATCCCGAAAATCGACGGCCATTCCCGGGAGCCATGGTTCATCCCCACGCATGTGGGGAACTCTCTCGGAAGTCCCCTGAAAAAGGCCGCCGGGGAGGTTCATCCCCACGCATGTGGGGAACTCGCGGTCTCTCCCGTGCCCACAGAGGCGGACATCGGTTCATCCCCACGCATGTGGGGAACTCATCCGCCGTTGGTACTGCCACGAAACATGGGGTGGTTCATCCCCACGCATGTGGGGAACTCTCCTGCACCGGCGACTGCGCCGGCGAGTACGTTGGTTCATCCCCACGCATGTGGGGAACTCGCCCGCATCCGGTGCAGTTCATGCCGGCACCTCGGTTCATCCCCACGCATGTGGGGAACTCGCAACCCCAGATCCTCACGCAACTTCTTAAGAAGGTTCATCCCCACGCATGTGGGGAACTCGCGGCTGTACTGTGGGACTGTGTTCTTCGCAATGGTTCATCCCCACGCATGTGGGGAACTCCCGTGGGTTCGACCCCTGTCCGGTGATAGTGATGGTTCATCCCCACGCATGTGGGGAACTCCGATTGCCCGCACATCGCACACCGCTGGCTGCCGGTTCATCCCCACGCATGTGGGGAACTCTCTTTTGTCCGGAAGTACCGGATGACATACCCCGGTTCATCCCCACGCATGTGGGGAACTCGCTGCGGGTCGGGGATGTATGGCTGGGTGAGAATGGTTCATCCCCACGCATGTGGGGAACTCGCGATGAGGACAGGGGCATGATCACCGATGCTACGGTTCATCCCCACGCATGTGGGGAACTCACAACGTGTCCTGAATCGACTTTGAGATAGTGAGGTTCATCCCCACGCATGTGGGGAACTCTACTGCGGAGGAGTGCTGATACTGGTGTCGTTTGGTTCATCCCCACGCATGTGGGGAACTCACAAGCAAAGGTATGACAGGGTTGATGACTGGCGGTTCATCCCCACGCATGTGGGGAACTCCTGTAATAGTTTTTCAAGGTCCTCCGGCATTTCGGTTCATCCCCACGCATGTGGGGAACTCCCACAGATTCCTTGATTGGCCTCGGGCGATTATGGTTCATCCCCACGCATGTGGGGAACTCACGGGGCTACTCGACGTTGCCGTTCCGTATACAGGTTCATCCCCACGCATGTGGGGAACTCGTAAAAAAGATTGTATCGAATATTTCATTGTATGGTTCACTCCCCACGCATGTGGGGAACTCTTGCCCCCGCCACCACCTGCGTTCCCCTCCCCCGGTTCATCCCCACGCATGTGGGGAACTCAATGCCCTTAGATTCTCGTTCAGGTATAGTGCATTGGTTCATCCCCACGCATGTGGGGAACTCGTTTACTGTGGCGGGGTGCTGGAAAACCGGTGCGGTTCATCCCCACGCATGTGGAGAACTCCTCTCTTCCACCATGCCGATCACCGCCACCGATGGTTCATCCCCACGCATGTGGGGAACTCCCTTGTGGCAGCCATCGCAATCGCCGGGTGTACGGTTCATCCCCACGCATGTGGGGAACTCCTGGTACTGCCGAGGAACATGCCGTTAAGCATCGGTTCATCCCCACGCATGTGGGGAACTCATCGTCGTCCGCCCTCTCCCAGAGCGAGAGACCGGTTCATCCCCACGCATGTGGGGAACTCGTGAAAGCATTAGGAGGACTCACCACTGGCGAAGGTTCATCCCCACGCATGTGGGGAACTCCTTCACCCAGGCGCCGCCGAGACCGCTACCGGAGGTTCATCCCCACGCATGTGGGGAACTCATCTCCTGCCCGCATACCAGAGGAGGGGCTGAAGGTTCATCCCCACGCATGTGGGGAACTCTTCTCCGAGCTGCATAACAGGATTGCAGACGTAGGTTCATCCCCACGCATGTGGGGAACTCGTCTCCTCACCCGCTCCCGTCGCCTCTCCGCTTGGTTCATCCCCACGCATGTGGGGAACTCTTTTGTAAAGTCATTGTGGTTCTTCTCTCACATGGTTCATCCCCACGCATGTGGGGAACTCTCCACCATCATGCCAATGACACACTCACTTTTTGGTTCATCCCCACGCATGTGGGGAACTCTTCGTATGGACCGAAGACGACCACAAGCAGCATGGTTCATCCCCACGCATGTGGGGAACTCGGTTTTGTATCCGTTCTCCTGTATAGTGCCTTTGGTTCATCCCCACGCATGTGGGGAACTCGCAAGGTAAATCTCGTTTGCCGCAAGAGCCTTTTGGTTCATCCCCACGCATGTGGGGAACTCAGGAGAGATCGCGGTGATCTCCTTCTCCCGTGTGGTTCATCCCCACGCATGTGGGGAACTCAATATTGCAGACTCTCCCCTGTGATCTTCCCGCGGTTCATCCCCACGCATGTGGGGAACTCTGTACCGGAATCAATACGAATTCTTTATATAGTTGGTTCATCCCCACGCATGTGGGGAACTCATTCACCGTAGAGTCCCCGGCAATACTCTCGATTGGTTCATCCCCACGCATGTGGGGAACTCCTGTCCGTGACGCTCTCCGGCATCGGGTTCGGTGGTTCATCCCCACGCATGTGGGGAACTCTACTTCATTGCCTCGTTGCCTTCGCGAGCCGCCGGTTCATCCCCACGCATGTGGGGAACTCGTTTTCGAGAGGGACAGAAGCCACATCACGGTCGGTTCATCCCCACGCATGTGGGGAACTCAATATTGCAGACTCTCCCCTGTGATCTTCCCGCGGTTCATCCCCACGCATGTGGGGAACTCAGTGATAGGGAGGGTTGAGTCGGGGGATAGGAAGGTTCATCCCCACGCATGTGGGGAACTCGGATCTTGTGCTCTCGTAATGAACGAAATGTATGGTTCATCCCCACGCATGTGGGGAACTCATAACACCACAGACCCCGCAGTCGGATGTGTTGGGTTCATCCCCACGCATGTGGGGAACTCGCGGACCGCCTGACCAACAGGGGAAGAACAGCCGGTTCATCCCCACGCATGTGGGGAACTCGGCAGCACACAATGCCCGATTCATGAACATAACGGTTCATCCCCACGCATGTGGGGAACTCTAACAGACTTAACACCCCCGTGCCAATCCCCACGGTTCATCCCCACGCATGTGGGGAACTCCCCTACGACGTCGATGGCAGTGCAAATCACCGAGGTTCATCCCCACGCATGTGGGGAACTCGATTCAGGCATTTCCCTCTTCGATGATGAAGACGGTTCATCCCCACGCATGTGGGGAACTCTCCTATATAACGAACATAAAAAGGGTCCGCAACGGTTCATCCCCACGCATGTGGGGAACTCAGTTCCAGGACTATCCCCGGAGGGAGGGGGTGTGGTTCATCCCCACGCATGTGGGGAACTCTCCTATCCGCGTTCCCTTACAACTGGCGCAATTGGTTCATCCCCACGCATGTGGGGGAACTCTAGGTGACAATGTACCTAAGCGAAACCTGACCTGGGTTCATCCCCCACGCATGTGGGGAACTCGAAGGATGAGACCCGTTATTAGCACTATTTCATGGTTCATCCCCACGCATGTGGGGAACGTCACTGGTAAGTATCCACCACCACGGTGGTGGTGACGGTTCATCCCCACGCATGTGGGGAACTCTTCACGTGGACCGAAGACGGCCACAAGCAGCATGGTTCATCCCCACGCATGTGGGGAACTCTGCATTGTTCACCACCACCTGCGGGGCTTCTTTGGTTCATCCCCACGCATGTGGGGAACTCTATGTGTCTGGCGTGTATCCCCTCTGTGTGGACGGTTCATCCCCACGCATGTGGGGAACTCTCAATCCGCCTGTTATTTCCTCCGAGTTTGTATGGTTCATCCCCACGCATGTGGGGAACTCATATGTGTCTGGCGTGTATCCCCTCTATCTGGACGGTTCATCCCCACGCATGTGGGGAACTCTAGTCGGTTCTACCTTTAACCACCGCCCGCATTGGTTCATCCCCACGCATGTGGGGAACTCACAAGAGGGCGGATTCTTGGGAATCAGCAGTATGGTTCATCCCCACGCATGTGGGGAACTCTGCTGGTGGCGATCTTGAATACTGCTGCCTTGCGGTTCATCCCCACGCATGTGGGGAACTCCTCGCCGGTGCAGTCGCTGGTGCAGGATGTCGGGGTTCATCCCCACGCATGTGGGGAACTCTATACAAAACCCGGGAGCATCGCGTATAAATTAGGTTCATCCCCACGCATGTGGGGAACTCGTCGAATTCGCTCATTTTCCGTCCCCAAAAAGCGGTTCATCCCCACGCATGTGGGGAACTCCTATCCCGCGCTTGCGCGCCTGCCGGTAAGAAAGGTTCATCCCCACGCATGTGGGGAACTCAGAGTTTGTTTTACCTGTCCCGCCACCTGAATTGGTTCATCCCCACGCATGTGGGGAACTCTGGAGATTGCCGGACAACGTTACACAGATGTGCGGTTCATCCCCACGCATGTGGGGAACTCATCGCTTCTGTAGTTACTGCGATTGCAAGTGTCGGTTCATCCCCACGCAGTGTGGGGAACTCCCAGTTGCCATACCTCCGCTATCGTTCCCGGTGCGGTTCATCCCCACGCATGTGGGGAACTCGTTGTCGCCAGCGCTGGATTATCCGGTATGTATGGTTCATCCCCACGCATGTGGGGAACTCATGGTTGGTGTAGTCGGATTGTTCGGTATGTATGGTTCATCCCCACGCATGTGGGGAACTCTGCTCCTTGTTCTTTTAGTCCTTTTGGCACGTCGGTTCATCCCCACGCATGTGGGGAACTCGAACCGATACTGGACGATCATCCCAAGAATGCTGGTTCATCCCCACGCATGTGGGGAACTCTCGTACGGCACCCCGAACGATTTCGTCATATACGGTTCATCCCCACGCATGTGGGGAACTCGCGTACATGGTTACCCGCACTGTGTCGTCGTACGGTTCATCCCCACGCATGTGGGGAACTCCGCCTGACCAACGGGGCTGGAACACCCCTTACTGGTTCATCCCCACGCATGTGGGGAACTCGCCGATGGACCTGAAAACGATTTCTCATCTATCGGTTCATCCCCACGCATGTGGGGAACTCGGAGTGGGGCCGGTCCCCTCGACCTCCTCGACCGGTTCATCCCCACGCATGTGGGGAACTCATTGTCAAAAAGGATGAAAAAACGAATGAATTACGGTTCATCCCCACGCATGTGGGGAACTCGGACTCGAGCAATCGTTCAAGGTCTTCCGGCATGGTTCATCCCCACGCATGTGGGGAACTCTAACGAGCGGGGACTCGAGCAGTCGTTCCAAGTGGTTCATCCCCACGCATGTGGGGAACTCGATTACTCGGACGGTTCCAACAACAAAAGCTGAGGTTCATCCCCACGCATGTGGGGAACTCACTCACGGCCGTCATTCGAACCCGTTCCTGCGGGGTTCATCCCCACGCATGTGGGGAACTCTTTTGCTTTTTCAATCTCACGCAGTTCCTTTATGGTTCATCCCCACGCATGTGGGGAACTCGACGTGATCTCGGTCGCGGTGCCCCCGTAATCCGGTTCATCCCCACGCATGTGGGGAACTCTTTTCAAGGGTGGTCATTCGATCCACCCCTCTTGGTTCATCCCCACGCATGTGGGGAACTCTTCAACACAATGGCCGGGCAAGTACGGGGAGTAGGTTCATCCCCACGCATGTGGGGAACTCGCTTGATGCCGGGTGCGGAAAGGGCAGGTATCTGGTTCATCCCCACGCATGTGGGGAACTCGGCACACCGATACTGTGATCTTCCGGTGTTCTTGGTTCATCCCCACGCATGTGGGGAACTCTAATTAAAACGTTGCCTGAAGTCCCGATGTATTGGTTCATCCCCACGCATGTGGGGAACTCTTATTCTCGAGAGGCATGGGCGTTCAATCCACAAGGTTCATCCCCACGCATGTGGGGAACTCGTACAGAAGGCTCCCGACAGTTACGTTCCGGTATGGTTCATCCCCACGCATGTGGGGAACTCCTCTGGGGCGAGAGCTACGAGGAGCTCGCGAATGGTTCATCCCCACGCATGTGGGGAACTCGGGCGTTTATATATCTGTCGGAGGCGGTGGTTAGGTTCATCCCCACGCATGTGGGGAACTCACTTGCGTCGGTGACGATCTTTGTCATGCACTTGGTTCATCCCCACGCATGTGGGGAACTCATAATTACATCGATCTTCCGCTATCTGACGCAAGGTTCATCCCCACGCATGTGGGGAACTCGCTCTGTTGCAGGCGGGGCAGATGTAAACATTACGGTTCATCCCCACGCATGTGGGGAACTCGTGAGAACCCGGTGTTCAGGCTGGCAGGAAGTTGGTTCATCCCCACGCATGTGNNNNACTCTCTACTTCGCCGGTTCTGATGCCGCTGGTTACAGGTTCATCCCCACGCATGTGGGGAACTCACGGGGTTCACCGACGATCGCGGGAGTATCAACTGGTTCATCCCCACGCATGTGGGGAACTCAGTCCAGATGAAGGGGATATCCCCCACACTGACGGTTCATCCCCACGCATGTGGGGAACTCTTAGGAATTATAGACATCACGTAATAACGGCACGGTTCATCCCCACGCATGTGGGGAACTCATTTCCTCCTTTACAAGAAAGGAGGTAGTCGTAGGTTCATCCCCACGCATGTGGGGAACTCGTTACTGGAACCGTCCGAGTTATCACCATGAATGGTTCCATCCCCACGCATGTGGGGAACTCTACGGAACGGCCACATCGTCTTCCCCGGTAGACGGTTCATCCCCACGCATGTGGGGAACTCATCGTACACGCTGAAAGGCTCGCCGCCGAACCTGGTTCATCCCCACGCATGTGGGGGAACTCATCCTCCGGGCGGATTCCCGTATAGGCCCGGACGGTTCATCCCCACGCATGTGGGGGAACTCCCGGCATTCACCATGCCCCCACGGATACCAGATGGTTCATCCCCACGCATGTGGGGAACTCTTCTTCAGCCGTGTGTTCTCGGCTTCCAGTTCCGGTTCATCCCCACGCATGTGGGGAACTCCTTTGGGAAGGTGATCTGAAATGACCGAAGAGCGGTTCATCCCCACGCATGTGGGGAACTCATTTTCATATATTCCCAGACATCCCCCGCTGTCGGTTCATCCCCACGCATGTGGGGAACTCTCTTCATTTTATATATAACCAAAAAAAGTCATATATCAGTTTTTCGCTTTTTTCTCTGGAAGGAATGAAACTAATTTAACACCATCCATTTCACGTGGAATCCTCCTGTTTACACCGATTGTTTCGAAGTCGTATCCTGCATCATTGGGAGCATGCCAGGCCATCACAGCACTCCCTCTCCCAAGACCGAGTATAACCTGTTCCCATATCAATTCTCTGACTTTGCTTGAATAATTACCAATGTAAACCCCTGCACGGATCTCGATGAGCCATAAGGCAAGCCTGCCACGTAGTGACGGAGGAGCATTTTCGGTTACGATCACCATCAGTCCCATACGTGTTCATCCTTCTGGAATGCAGGGAGGACAGAATCTTGATACGGTTTGGGCATCGGCATCCCACTTGCCTCGAGAACTTCCTGGATAGTGGGGATGATCCGTTCAAGAATGTTCTGCTGGCGGAAGAGGTCCCGACATTTATACCTGACCTGCCGTTCGGGATGGACAGGTCGCTGGCCCGCAACCTCAAATGCAGCAGGGACAACGGTCTCGAATTTGAAGAGATCAGCAATATCGAAGACGAATGAGAGAGGGTCTCCTGTATGGAGAAAGCCGATGGAGGGGGAATAACCGGCAGCAAGAATCCCTGCCTCGACCACGCCATAAAGGCAGGCGGTCCCGGCACTCAGGCACTTGTTGGGAAGGTCGGCCGCACCCCAGTTTTTAGGTTCATATTTCCTTCCCTCCCACCGGACCCTGTATCGGCGAGCATAATCTTCATAGAGTGACCTCACCCTGACACCCTCGAGTCCCCGCATCTGGTTTATGGAAAGGGCGGGATCAACCTTCTCACCGAACCGGATCTCAAACATCTTCCTGACAACATTCTGTCTCCCCTGCGGATCGAGAGCGATGGATGCCTGATAAAGGAGCCGGTCGGACCGTGCTCCACCGGGATGCCCTGAAGAATAGAGGCGGACACCCGCTTCTCCAACCCATACGAGAAGGCATCTTGTCAGCGAGGCAAGTTTTACGGCTGCATGGGAGACCCGGGTCCCCGGTTCGAGCATCAGGCAGGCAACACCCCCGACCGGGATCTGGATGCGGACACCCCGGGCATCGACGAGGACGAACGCCCCGTCAATCACATCGAGTTCTCCATATTCGAGGAAGAGGAGGGATGTCCTCTCCTTAAGGGAAATTGTGGGGATCTGGGGAGGGACAGGAACCATTCCATTCACACGGGTTTTATCATCATCATGCCGCAGCCAAAGCCCTTGGCGGGCCCGATACCATTCATCAGGGCATACCTGAACCGCTGGGCATCGGTTACCGTGAGGATACCGGAAAAATCGATCGTGCTCAGCGATACCTGCCGGTTCCTGGAGCCCTGAAGGAACCTGTGCTGGCGATATCCCCCTGCAATAACGTGGCGTTCATCAACCATGAACCCGAATTTTTCACCCTTCTCCCTGATCCACCTGACACCCTCGGCCTGGACCAGCTCAGCCATGCGGATGCCTGACGCTTGGGAACCTTCCCCGGACCGGAGAGCCCTTTTTGCGTCCATGACGACATCATGTCTCTTGTGGTGGCGTTTTCCTTCGCCGTCGGGCAATGTCCANCGGGTACGGACAGGATTAGCCCGCAGTGCAAACCAGAGACTCTGTCCNTCGTAAATGACGGGGTTATACTCCTTCGTTTCAACTGACCAGATATTCCCCAGGTAAACCGGTCTCCTCTGCGAGACGGAATAAATGACCGGCCTTCCAAGGACAGTATCGATCCGGTAAAGGAAATCCCTCTTCTGGTTTTCATGTTCAGTATAAAGGTCCCAGACCATGGAATGGATCTGGTAAGGCCCCGAGACAATCTTCCAGTACTCAGGCGAAATACTGGCATCCGGTCTGATTTGAATACGGTTAAAGAACAAGCCCCTCAGCCTCCCGGTCTGTCGATTTTCACAATTTCATAACTCTCGAACCGGTTCAGAAACGTCCATCTCTGCCGGCTGAGGACCTCGTCCCGCCGTTGGGTGACATGGCGCGCTGCCACCCCGGAATTTCCGTCGCTGTCCCAGTAGAGGGCAGCCTCGGGAGAGAACCGACTCATGTCCATAATTCCGGGGGAGTTTTTCTGCATCATGGAGAATACCTCGATAATAGTGGGTGCTTCAATAATCCGTGCATTGAGGGGAAGACCGGGCGGACAGGACTTGCGTCCCAGGTATAAAGTGAAACGAGGATTGTTCAATGCCTGTGCAATCTCCTCCAGTGAAAATGGCACCCTGTCTTTCCTCAACCATAGGCAGACAAGCACATAGGTATCACAACGATAATCCCGGCGGGAAATGATCGTATAGAGGGATGAAGGCCCTACTGAAAGCTCATCTCTCCGTGTTTTGAAGTAAGAACCCGATTTCAGCTCGGCCTGCGGCGGTGTCTGGATCGTGTGGAAATCTTCAATGGGATTTCCGGGACTGATCACAAGGCAGGCCATTCCCAGCGACTCTGCAAGGCTGGTATGAAGTTCTTCCTCGTGCCGCCGGATCCCAAGTGATGCTCCCACCATACCGATGATCGCAGACTTCGTAGGGTGGTCAGCAGAATGCCGGTCTTCACCGACAGCTATCTCTCCCCATGAGGCCATGGGACCATACAATGAGAATACGCAAAACCGGGTCATAGTCACTTCGCAACAAATTCAAGGATTTTTGCGAGAGAACCTTCACCAGTGACTGCATTGAAGGAACATACCTCTTCGCAGCACTTCCCATAGACCTTTTCGATCTTCTTCCTGGTCTCCTCGAGTGACAGTATTGCGGAAGTGAGAATATCGTCCCCTTTCACCGGCCTGATAAACGAAACGGCAAGTGACCGCGGTTGTTGCGTGCCCCTTTCAGCCAGCATGTAGGACGCATAGGCCCGGGACGCAAAACTCGCCTGTTTACCGCCGGGTGCGACTTTGGCACAGGCTTCCACAAGGGATGATATGGCTTTTGACGCGAGTTTCTCATCGCCATTGAGATTTTCAATGAGCATATCACGGTTAATGCAGACATAGGTATAATAAAGACCCGATGCAAATTCCAGCTGTCCGATATGGGCAGAACCCGCATCGGTCTCCAGCTTGTTCAGGTCATCGACAGCAGTGAAATAATCGTCTTCTATAACGACATCATGCACTGTAATAGCATGGGAAACCTGGACCGCAGCCTCCATATTATACGCGGGTGTATTGGCAAACATCCTCCCGAACATGGCGATGTCAACCGCGGACTGTTGTTTTCGCAACAGTAAAAGGTCTTTTTCATCAGGTGCTTTCTCCGAAGCAACACACTTCTCGAGAAGCGAGTCGATGGCAGAAATCTCCTCGGGACCGTAATGGACGATTTGTTCTGTTTTAACGCCGGTATCACTACCGGTTACTTTCCCGAACTGGTTTGTAATCAGTCTGGCCCATTCAATAGCTTTCTTTTCGGGCACCGGCTTTCGTACAGGGGGTTTGTTTGGTTCCTTCAGGATGTCCCATAATGTCTTGCCGGAAACCAGGGATTCCACTATCTTCTTCCCCATCTCTTTTGTCCGGATACCGATGTGCCCTGAAAGAGCTTTCTGGAACAACTCTGACTGTCTCCATGCTCTCTTCAAACTTTGTGACGATATACGCAGTCTTTGCGTGTTCCCCATAATGGCAGTCTTGGGTCTTCCCAGATCGTCACGATTCAGGTTCGAAGGGGGGTAGGATGCAAGAATGTGCAACTGAATAAACTCGGTCATGTCATTTTCACCTCATACAAGTTTTTCGTAATAATCAAAGGCCCATTGTTTCCTTGTTCTGGAATTCCACCAGTAAAGACCCTGGGCAAGGTCAGGAATGTTCGCAGTTCCGTCCAGGAGCCTTACGGCCCGAATGCTCTCCCGGAAAAGGAAGTTTGGATCGCGGATTGAGAGGAACTTCCTGAACCGCAGATTACTCATGACAGGAGAATCTTTTCCGGGTGGTTTTCTTGCAAGCTGTGCAGCAAACTTTTCCGAACCATCATGGTTCCTCACGTGGGAAAGTACTCCGGCCACGATGCACAGGGACAGGTCGGACACGTATCCCGATGGAGAAAGAGCAACGCGGAGGCGATGGAAGGAAGGGACGAATACAACCTCCTCAGGTAATTTGCAGCGCCTCAAATCGGCCCGATCTCCCCGAGAATTATCGAGATCGTGCCACCACGTGAGCAGTGTATCCGCCACTCCCGGTTCGGAAAAATTCAACCACTTTTTCTCTTCACGAATCATGTTTTAACCTCCTTGGAGAGGCCCAGCAATTTCATCAGTTTTGGAGCGTTTGGAGATACTGTGAGGGAGAGCCTTTTGCGGGCTGCAACGATTGCTTCCGGTCTGTACTCATCAACATACTGGGCCTGGGAATAGAAGTCAAACAGGGCAAGTGCCCTTTCCCGGACTTTCCTGATCCAGTTCCGTTTGACTGCATCAACAGCCTCTCCAGCCTCCAATGCTTTCTTTAACTCGTCAGCNGTTCCATAGAAAAGAGGTTCAGTCTCTGACCAGAACCTGTTCTTCACGATGGGGAANCTCTTGGGATTTTTCTGGTTCTTNNACGGGGCTTTACCTGCCTTTTCACCNTTCTCCGGTGAATACAGGGCATCTTTGACAGCACCATGGAGGGTATCCTTGACAAAGTCCGATGCACGTATAACCTGTGCGATGGCANTCTCGTATCTCTCGCGGATCGATTCGTCAATATAAATGAGAGGCATGATGCTGTCGTACCAGCAACGGGCTTTGACGTTCTCAAAATCATACCCGAATGCCCATAAACGGGGCACCTGAGGCAGGAGCCCCCACAAGAGGGGTTGAATATTTCTGAACCTCTGGACAACACGGGCAATTTCACGTCCTCCCTCTGAATCGTTCTGGACAAGCCCCAGCCAGTGGCGGTACGTGATGCCATCACGTTGTAAATGGACAGGAAGGATATCGTTTCCGGATTTGTAATAGGGCGTGAGAACATGGCGCCAGCTTTCATCGTACCGAATCCCGTACGGTTTCGTTTTCAGGCTGCTGATGCCATTTTGTGTCTTTTCACCGCAGATACTGCATACTGTATCATGCATCACGTCCGTATCGAGCAATATCCGTCGGCCCATTCCCCAGAACATCTGCAACTGGCTGACATCCGAAATACCTGTTGAAAGCCCTGCTGGTCCCCCTTCACTCGTACGTAAGGGTCCCATCCAGGGAAAAATGTCCTGAATTGAATTTTTTGTTCCGCTTCAAGCCCCATGAAAAATTCATTTCTTGGCAGGATGTTGAGCCATAGAGTCTCTGCAAGTGTATTTCCCATAATGACGCTTGTTAAGGGTCCTGCTCCGCGGAGGCCGGTTCTATGACCTACACCTCCCGGAGGACCATTGATCTGAAGGGTCATCAGGGCCATTGCAGCGCATGCCGGGCACAGGTTCTCCACAGTTTTTCTTTTCTGAAAAAAATCTCCATTCAATTTCAATGTATTTTCACCCGGCATTCCGATCACAAGAGTCTCAATCGGCTGGGTCTTTCCATCAGAGCATGACAGATCCTGCATGAAACGGGGACCGTTTCCTCCGAGATTGAAAGCATGTGATACTGACTCAAACTTTTCTTTGACATGGGAAGGATCCGGAAATGACTGGAGTGTGTCTATCCATTCGTCCTGATCTTTTGGCGGCATCGTCGTCTGCACAAGACCAATCAAAAACTGGATTAAAGACCCCTGGAAATCTGGCCGGGTCGTCGCTAGTGAGAAGACACCTGTTTTCCTCCCCTTGTCAAAGACCTGCCAGGGGGCTAGTCTGACCCGCTCTCCATTGTCAAGTACGAATGGAATCCATGGGTCTTTGATAAGGTTGAGCAGGATGTCCGGGATAATTACCCACCTCCTGTCATTAGTGGAGATAGAGAATGGCCCATACCGATACGTTGGAATACGTTCATTTCATGAAACATGGAGAATAAGTCCCTCCTCTTTGGAATAAGAGACAATGAGACGTTTCCCATCATCCCTGGTAAATGTGTTTTCCCAGTAATCTTCTGAATGCTGTACAAGGGGAATAAGAAGAGCATTCCTGCCTTTATCCCTCATCGACCGGCATGCCGGCTCAATTAATGGTGAGATATCTTTTACATACCCAATTCCTCCTCCAATCATATACCGATGAACAGCAACCTGGCTCATGTCCCACGAATATTCACCAGCATTAAAAAATGGTCGGATCATTTTTTCCTTCTCGTCAATTATCCCCAACCGGAGTGTAACGGTGGGTTCTGCAAGACGTGTAGGAATTATCTCTTCGTCAGACCACTGATTTCCAGTGTCCTGGTAACCTTCGGAAAATTTTATGACATTTGTTAGTGCCTTCCCAACCATCCTGTGCTGAGTATCATACATTTTATCCCTCATGGTGAGGTTTTGTGGCACTCCATCCTGGGCTGATTTTCCAAAAACCCCCTCTATTAGGGCACGTGATTCACAGGGCAATTCAATCTCTCCTTTTTCACGAAGAATCTTGAGTGTTAACCAGAGGTCTCCATGCCGGGGGTAGACATGTGCTCCCCGTGGAAATTTCCGGGAAAACCAATCTTCAGCCGGGTTTTCCTCAAAGGGAGGGGCATGAATCCCGAGGACGGGGTGTCCCCTGTCACCTCTGGGATGGCGGTGGAGTCTGCCTGCCCTCTGGATCATAAGATCAATAGGCGCAAGGTCTGAAACCAGGTAATCAAAATCAAGGTCCAGTGACTGTTCCACGACCTGGGTTGCAACAAGGATCTTTCCAGACCTTACCTCTTTTGTACTGTCTCTTCCGAAATGCCGGATGACCTCTTTTTCCCTTTCTAATCTGTTTCCAAGCACGAACCGGGCGTGGAAAAGCATGATATTTTCATTCTTCACGTATTTTTTCAATATCCGGTAAGTATCAAGTGCATCTTTTACTGTATTACAAATCCAGCATGCACACTGACCCGATTCAAGTCTTTTGCAGAGAGCAGTGATAACCTTCTCTCCATCCTCAAAGAAATCCATGTGGATTTCCCTGTTTGTCCCGGCCCTCGGCTGGATTGGTTGTTCTTCAAAGGAATGTGGGGAGATGTGTGTGATGAGGGGATACTGATCTGATCCCCCTTCCGGACTGGATATTCTGATACCCTCACAGAATGCTCTGATAAAAGAATTACGAGTGACTTTAGGCAACGTGGCAGAAAGGAGGACAGTACTACCCCCTATTCGGGCATGGTCATGGATGAGTGATTTAAGGAGTTCATTGACATAAGGGTCATAGGCATGGACTTCATCAACAATGAGAATATTTCGCCAGATCCCAAAGAAACGAAGCGACTGGTGACGGCGGGGTAAAACGGCGACAAGTGCCTGATCTATTGTACCGACACCCAGGGAAGCAAGCAACGCTTTTTTCCTGTTATCGGCAAGCCAGTTGGAGACCTCTTCAGAACTCTCATCCATGGAAGATGTGGAATCACGGGAATTCGCCTTGTCAAGATACGAATCAACAAGCTGGTGCGCACTATGTGCCAGGATGATAGACGGCCGCGATTCCGCTTCAAAAAAATTATCTTTAATTTTTCGAATGCGATCAAACATCGCATTGGACGTTGCCATTGTTGGGAGAGCAAAATACAATCCATGACCAAGGTTATCAGCCATCATCTGGTGTGCAAGGGTCAGTGCTGCTTCGGTCTTTCCACTCCCCGTTGATTCCTCTATGATGAAAAGGTGAGGACCCGGGCCTGCCCGGTACGTGGATGCATATTGCTGGAGGTGAGAGGGGGAATAGCGTCCTGTCCTGAAATCCGGGAAAAGGTATCCGATTCCCCGGTTCGGTGAGACGCGGGGAGGCAGAATCCGGGTATGTTGAAGGGCCCGGTTCGCACGCGGAACTGCAATTTCCATCCAGTAATGCTGGAGTGGCATTTCTTCAGGATGGTACGGAAACAACCGGGGATCTGATGCGATCCAGTCGGCAAGAACCGCAAGACCTGCAATTGTCCATGATAATGCACAAACAGAGGACCTTTTTTCTTTTTGCGAGAGTGCCAGTAAAACATCTTTGTCCTTTAAAAACAAGGTGACTGATTCAGAGACAAATTCCTGGGAAGCTTGAATGTCGCTGTCNGTGAAAACATCAGCAGTTTCAATTATTTCCGCTTTCGGGGGAACACCATGATGACCAAATATCGCGTTGAAAAGCGGGTTTAAGCGTACNGTCAACTGGATGAGTTCCCTCTTGTCACATTCGGGGAATAATTTTTTTCCATAGAAATACCGGCTTNCATGCATGTCCCACATCATTTTGCCAATGGTATCATGACGCAGAGGGACAGACAACCGGCCCTGTCTTCCCTGGAGAAGGAAAAACAAGTCCGGGATTTTTGTCTGGAATGACTCGGAAAACTTACCCAAATCGTGGAGGGCAAAAAAGAAAGCAAGTAAACCGGGAACGTCGGATGCAGGTATTCCGGTGAGACCGGCAATTCTGTCCGTAATAAGAGTATCATGACGAAGATACTCCGACCCGACTGCAGCAACATCAAGTGAATGATAGGGGAGAAGATGGTAACTGGATGCATCGGGTGTTGCCTTCGCCCAATACCTGTACATCTCGGAACTCATACCTACCATTTCCATCAAGTAATGTGACTATTTACGGGATGCGTTTCATCAGCAGGATTTTTCAATCACTTTCCCTCCAAATTTTCCTAATTGCCCCTCCCCCCCTTCACCCCTCTGCCCGGCACACCTTCGCAAATATCCTCCCGAGCGGCGAGAGCGAGAACATCACCTGCTTCCCGGCTCTCTCCTTCGTGACAAAACCCATCTCCTCGATCCTTTTGAGGTGGTGGAACAGGCGGCTCCTCTCCTTTGCCAACTCGTCCGGGACTTCTCTGGCCCGGGGGTTTACCCGCAGGATGAGGTCCTCGAGGGAGCCGCTGCTCTTTGCGATGGCCCCGAGGAGCTCGGCCTGGTCCTTGCGGGGAAACTGGACCGGGATGGTGGGCAGCTCGATGATCTCCTCGATGCCGACCTCGCGGTTCTCCTCGTCGTACCGGGGGATGGACGTGATCATCGGGGACTGGGTGAGGCAGCCGGCGATGTAGGCGGCAATCGCGTAGGTGCGCAGCGAGCCGCTCATGTTGAGGATGCACCGGCGGCCGTCCTTTTGCTCCGAGAGGATGATGTCGATGACCTGGGAGGCAGCGTTCATGACGTTGCGCTTGTCCACCTTCGCGATGGCGACCTCGTACACGGGAGAGAGGTCGGACTTCACGCGGGTGGCGACCTTCCGGGAGATGCGCTCGCCGGTGGTATCGTCGTCCCCGATGACGAGGACGACGCGGGTGATCGGGTATTTCCGGTACTGGGTGATCGATTCAATCAGCCGTTCCCTGTGGTGGCCGACGAAGACGATGTGGGTATAGGTCATTATACTTTGAGTTATTTTTCTTTACGTAATAAAATTTTTTATGTGACAATAATTTTTTTTAATCTCTCATCGCACCCTCAAAAAAATTTTCGTGGTTTATGGGAACAAAAAATACACGCAGAAGGCACTTGGTGCATTGACAAAATTGTAAATTATTTTTCATGAATAAAAAAATTTTTTACTTTTGAAGTCGAACATTAATCATGGCAGGATTGGCGGGCAGGCCCCCGGGTCTCCCGCACCGGACCACCAGAGGACAGGGGACAAAAAGCAAGCGGTGTCCCGCCACGGGCAGGATCTTCCCGGGATAACGACGCCCGGGATGGATCGCCCGGGCACTTTTTTCGGGGCAAACCCTGCCACTTCCCTGTCACCAGGGGCAAAGCGGCCGCCGGGGTAAAAAGGCTGCGACCGGTCACCCGGTTGCACCACCGGTCCCGGACCTCTTCGCGGAGGGCGGGACGCGGAAAGCAGACCATCCCCCCGGCGGTCCCCTCTCCACTCCTTTCTCCGCAGGGCCGGGAGTGGCAGGGAGCATTCTTCTTCAAGGAACCGGCCCCGCACAAAAAGAGACAACCCCAAAAACCTACCCCGGCAGCATTCCGCAGGAAACGCACCGGGAAACAGGAAAAACAGGTGGTAATGATTGGACACGGCTCTTGAATCATGTCTTACATCGCTGCGTTTCGAAGGTGGCACCATCCACGGGCGGATGGAAGTCATCCCGCTCTTTTCCGGGACGCACAGGGGCGGCGACTACCTCACGCTCGCCCAGGCACTCGCCCAGAACCGCCTCGTCATCACGGAAGTGGGAGAATCGGGGACCGTCCCCGAACTGATGGTCAGGAACAGGGGAAAGATCCCTGTCCTCCTCATCGACGGCGAGGAACTCGCAGGTGCAAAGCAAAATAGGGTCCTCAACACCACGATCATCGTCCCCGGCGAATCGGAGATCGTCATCCCGGTCAGCTGCACAGAGCACGGGCGCTGGTCGTACACGTCCCCCGTCTTCCATGACTCCGAGGTCATGATGGACTACAGGCTACGGAGCAAAAAGATGGCATCGGTCGCAATGTCCCGCAAGTTCCGGGGGACCCTTGCCTCCGACCAGCTCGAAATCTGGGACGACATCGGGGAGATGGCAAGGAAGGCAAAGGTCCACTCGCGGACCGGGGCCATGAAAGACATCTTCTCTGCCCGGGAAAAGGCAATGGACGAGTACATGCATGCATTCCCGCTCCAGCCCGGCCAGCAGGGGATACTCGTGTACATGGACGACCAGCCGGCGGGAATGGAGTTCCTCTCCCGGCCGGAATCCTACGCCCGGGTCCACGAAAAGCTCCTCCGCAGCTACGTGCTCGACGCGCTCATCGACGACGAGGCGCCGCCCGCCCGGGCAGCCGGGGCAGAGAGGCCGGCAGAGTTCATCCAGAGGATCCTGTTCGCACACGACGAGGCATACCCGGGCGTCGGGCTCGGCACCGAGCACCGGCTGGAAGGCCCTGACCTCGTCGGGTCGGCACTCGTCCACGAGGGACTCGTCGTCCACCTCGCCTGCTTCACGGGCACGTCAACCGGATCCTGCCGCGCAGAAACGCGGATGGCAGCCTTCCGGGCCCGGCATGGGTCCCGTGCATCGGGGGCGGGAGGGACCCCCCGCGACGAAAAAGGCAGGAACAGGGAAGGAGAGGGTATCTATGAATCGTGACACAAAGCAGGCAGTCTGGCCATGGAGGGGGGTGCGGGGCAGGGACCCGGCTCTTCCCCTCACCGGCAGGGACCGGTGCATCATCGTCGAGGAGATCGGAAAGATGCGGGACATCCCGTTCGGGGCAGCGGTGGAATTGCTCGACCAGGTCCTGTCCGGCGCCATCTTTTCCGGCGGCGGAAACGAGCCCCGGAGGGAACCCCCGTACGCTGAATACCTGGGGAGGCTGATGTACCAGGTCGCAACCCGGCAGGACCTTGCGCAGGAGGAACGCCGGCTGCTCATGTACAGGATCGCTTCCATCGGGTCGGAGGAAGACCGTGCCCGGACTGCCCCCAACCCGGTGCAGGGGTTCTTTGCCCGGCTCAGGGCACCGGACCGCGGTCAGGACACCGGGACCGGGAAAGAGGAAGACACACTCCCCCTGCCCGGGGACCTCATGGTCAGGCTCATCAACGGGGACAAGGAGGCGTTCCGGGCCGTGCTCGGCGAGGACATGGAAAGGAACCTTGCCTCCGACGAGCCGGGCAGCAGCGGAAAGGACCCCCTGCGCAAAGGAATGGAAAATGATATCGCGGGCGGAGACGAGACTGGTCCGGGAAAAAAGGTGCGCCCGAAGTTAACATTCGAAATGTGGACACTGGAGGGCGACGAGGTGAAGATCACGCCGCTCCATTCCGGGGAGGATGAAGAGGAATGACCTTTCTCACGGTCCTTGACGGTGCACAGGGTATCGGGGGAAACAAGATCCATGTCGAGGAGAAGGGGAAGGGACTCTTCCTCGATTTCGGGAAGAACTTCGGGAAATACGGGATGTACTTCGAGGAGTTCCTGAAGAACCGGGACCTCCGCGGTATCCATGACCTCATGTACCTCGGGCTCATCCCGAAGTTGAACATCTACCGCAAGGACCTCGTCCCCTCCGACCTGCGGGTGGACTCCTTCCCGGCCCCGGATGTCGCCGCGGTCCTCGTCAGCCACGCCCACGTCGACCACACCGGCAACATCGGGCTCCTCGACCTCGGCATCCCGGTCGTGGCATCGCCCCTCTCGCTTGCCATCATGAAGGGGATGCAGGACTCGGGCGTCTCCTCGGTCGATACCGAAACCTCCTACGCATCGCCAAGACTCCCCCTCGACGAGTCGGGGCTCATGCTCCGGGCGGACAAGAAAATCCCCCATACGTGCCGGGAGAGCATCTGCACCACCCGCCCCCGGGACGAACTCGTTGCATTCCTCTCCTCCCGGCCCGGGCAGGAGGGTCCGGGTGCAAAGAAGTTCGAGCCGGCCCCCTGCCGCTCCCTCGACAACGTCGCCCTCCCGTTCGCGGTCACGCCGTACGAGGTGGACCACTCGATCGTCGGGGCGACCGCGTACATCCTCAGGGGCGACACGACGATCGCCTACACGGGCGACATCCGGCTCCACGGCAGGCTCGGGGAGAAGACCCGGGACTTCGTCCACCATGCAAAAGACGCATCCGTCCTCATCATTGAGGGGACCCGTGCAGGGCCGCGCGAACGCTCCGCGGCAGTAACGAGCGAACAGACGGTGTACGAGACCTGCCTTGCGGATGCCGAAGACCAGAAGGGTCTCATCATCGCGGACTTTTCGCCGCGGAACTTCGAGCGGATGGACACTTTTTCCCGGATAGCGCAGGAGACCGGGCGCACCCTCGTCGTGACCGCAAAGGACCTCTACCTCCTCCATGCACTCGGGTGCGCGGACGGCACCTGCAGGTACCAGGGACTCGGCGTCTACGCGGAGCTGGCCGATATCCGGAAGCGGAAATGGGAGACCGAGGTCGTGATGGGAAAGGCGTCGCACCAGTACATATCGCACAAGGAACTGCGCAATTACCCGGAGGAGTATATCGCCTGCTTCTCCTTCTTCGACATCAGGCACCTCCTCGACATCAGGCCGGAGAGCGGACTCTACATCTACTCGGCCTGCGAGGCATTCTCCGAGGAGATGGAGATCGACTTCCGGAGGCTCTGGCAGTGGATCCGCCGGTTCGGCCTCGAGGCACGGGGGTTTGCGATCAGGGACGACGGGTCGCCTGAGTTCGATTCCCGGTACCATGCATCGGGCCATGCTTCTGCAGACGACCTCGCGTGGATCATCGACCAGGCTGACCCCGACGTGCTCGTCCCGGTCCACACCGAAAACCACCGGTGGTTTGCCGAAAACTTCGGGGGCGTCCGGATCGTGCAGGACGGGGAACGGCTGACGATCTGACCATGATGCCACCGGCGGCGGGTGCCCCGCAGGACTGGTTCCGGACACCTCCGCCCCGCGGGCCTGAATCCCTCTTTTTTTGCCCGGTCGAGCCGGGTCCCGTGTCCGGTGAGTCAAGGTACATAACGGATCACGGGTAACCATAGAGTTGATGCCTGTCACCGTGCAGGACGCAAGCGACACGACTGCTCCCTCCTCCCTCAAAGCGAGGGTCTACTCCATGCTCGAAGGGGACCCTGAATCAGGGGGACGGGCCGCATGGGCAATCGACCTCTTCCTGATGCTCCTTATCATCGCAAACGTTGCAGCAACCGTGCTCGAGTCGGTTCAAAGCATTGCGGATGCATACCCTGCCTTTTTTCCGGCTTCGAGGTCTTCTCGGTAGCCGTCTTTTCCATCGAATACGTCCTTCGGCTCTGGGTCTGCACGGAGAACCCTGCCTTGCAGCGGCAGTCGGGGGGAGGCTGAAGTATGCTGCAACACCGCTTGCCATCGTGGATCTCTTCGCCGTCCTGCCGTTCTACGTCCCGTTCCTCATCCCGGTGGACCTCCGGTTCATGCGTGTCCTGCGCCTGATGCGGATCTTCCGGCTGCTCAAGCTGGGCCGCCATTCCTTGGCCCTGAAGTTCGTCAGGAACGCCTTTCTCAAGGAGAAGGAGGCCCTGACAATCGCGGGATTCGTGCTCGTCATCCTCGTCGTTTTCTCTTCGTGCCTGATGTTCTACCTCGAGCACGATGCCCAGCCCGGAGCCTTTACGAGTATCCCGCAAACGATGTGGTGGGCGGTCGAGACCCTGACAACGGTCGGGTACGGCGACATTATCCCGGTCACGCCGGCAGGAAAGGTCCTCGGGTCGTTCATCGCCGTCCTCGGGATCGCGATGTTCGCTGTCCCGACCGGGATCCTTGCAGCTGCGTTCCTCGAGGAAGTCCGGTCCCAGAAGGGGGACAGGGAGGACGACACGGACACGGCGCCGGAAACGACGATAGCGCTCCTCGAACGCCTCGAAGGTCTCCGCGACAGGGGGGTGCTTTCCGAGGAGGAGTTCTCCGACCAGAAGGATCGTATCCTCGGAAAGAGGGGCGGGAAGAAGGAGTGAAGGCCTGTCCCGGCAGCGGTGTCACTCATTCTCCTTCGTCACAGCCTGCCCGGATACGGGGACTGCAGCCGGTTATCGCACCCGGCCGGAGTAGCAAAGGGAGAAAACCTGTTGAGAGATTCTCACGCTGACCCGGCCATCTCCCGGGCAAACGTCTTCGCATCTGCGAGGTCCTGTGCGCCGGAATGCCCCCGGTTGGTAAAGAGGAACTTCCCGCGGCACGTAAAGCCGCCGATGACCGTTGCACCCTTCGCAAGGAGGGCATCCCCCATGACCGCGATCATGTGCTGTGCTCCTTCTGCGCCTCCGGACGTGCCGGACAGCGCGGCCTTCCGCCCGGAAAAAATTTCCCTGACCCGATGAACTGCATGAGGGGTTCACCCGGTTTTCCCCCGTAACCCCCGCTGCCGGGGAAGACGAGGCGTGCACTCTCCGGGAGGGGTGCATTCGTGTCCTGCACGGGAACGCCCGGCTCCGCCGCGATCGCGTCCGCAACCTTCCTCGTGTTCCCGGCCCGGGAAAAGACGATGACTGCTGTATCCGTCGTACCCGGGGATGAGGGGACGGTCCTGGTACATGATGCGATGGGAAGGGCGGAAAAAAATCCAGGCACGTGAAACATTGGACTAAAGAGCCGGGGTTGGAGTCCCCCGGCGGGACACGTTTTCCAAATCCTGCAGGATAATCGGAAGACACGGATGACATAGACCGGCAAGAGAATCCAAAAACCGGTACATGACTCTGTCGAATGACACTGTACAAGGAAAATAAAATGACAGGAATTGAACCGGATGGCTGGTCCATTCAACCCCTTCCGGAATACCGGGGAAAAAAAGANTTATTCAAAGAGGATTCTCAATTTCCTCTCGATGAGCGGAGAGATCCGGTAAANGCCGGGGTTCGTATGTGCCACATGTCCAGTAATGGACTGCACATTCCAGGTCGTCATCTGAAATTGCATACTGGCCCGGTGAAATTACTTCGGTCAAGGCAGGTTGCCCTTTCCTCACACTTGTCCGGCACAGATCGATCCGNCCGTCATGAACGTATAAAAAGTAGTACCACTGGCCAATCAATACCCATTGCTCTTCGGCTGCCTGTCCTGTTATTTCGTCAAAAAAACCCCAGACCCGGTCCTGATCATAGGGTCCGATTCTCAGCCACCGCATNCTTCTTTCCACGTTCGTGTACATTTTCTCTCGCCTCTCTTCCCCATTCCACTCTTGATCCTGCTCCTGNTTCCACTCTGCCCTGCAGGAAGAGGTACAGGAGATGACAGATTCCAGTCTCTTCTCCTGGATAGAAGGAAATATCCTTCCTATAATAATAAATTTTTCTAAAAACCAGAATTNCATAAAAAAGCTGTGACGGGAATGGTGCCCCTTTCNGCTGAAATAACACCATGCTTTTGGGGACTCGCCGGTCGCTTCAGATCAGGTTTCCGTACCGGGACGCACAGGCGTCCTTGTAGGCACCCTCGATGTCGGAGTCCGGTGGGCTGACCTGTCCCGGCTGGAACGCAAGAATCTTCCTGATCCTGAGCGAGACCTCGCGGTCCCGTGCCCCGGCGAGGAGTTCCTGGCCGGAAACGGCATCAGGGGAGGCGTGCAGGTCCGCGTGGCAGCGGGCACAGAGGACGAGCAGGGATCGCTCCATCTCTTCGGGGGATTGCGGGCACTCCTCCCCTTCCCCGGAGAAGCAGTGGATCTCGAGCTCGTCCTCTGTCCCGGTACTCCCGCAGATCTCGCAGCGGCACCCGGCCGCCCGCTTGATGCTGTTGGCCTTGGCCGGGTGGGAGAGCAGGAAGGGCGATGACGACATGAAAAGCTCCTCGTATTCCCGATGAGTGGATCACAGGGTCAGAACAGATAAATGTTGGTCCCGTGGCAGGTCATTCCGGGACGACCCCGGGGCATCCTCCTTCCGGGCCGTGTGCCCGGAATGTCCTATGGAAGGATTGACCCCCGTTGTGCATGGCAGGAATATGGTCCACTCTGGGAAAAGTTCCCCCGGGAAAAGGAAAGCGTCCTGTCCCGCCTCTCCTCATTTTGCCTGACAGGGAAAAAATCCTCCGGCAGCACAAAGGCCCCCGGCGTCGCCGTGCATCCAACCGGGAACCGGGCCCTGACCCCCTCACCGCCCGTGCAGTGTCACCTGCCGTCTTCCCCGGTGGAAAGCGCCCGGATGTACTTCCTGCCGTCTTTGAGGATCTGCTTCCCGGACGGGGTTATCCGGTAGATGATGTAGTTGCCCTGCTGGTCTCCTTCGATGAGACCGGCCTTTTTGAGGACCTGGAGGTGGTACGAGAGCCGCGAGTCCGCGATTCCCGTGGCAGCCTTGATCACGCAGACGCAGAGCGGTTGTTTTTCGAGGAGAAAGAGGATCTTCAGGCGTATGGCATCGGAACAGGCCAGGTATAGTCCCTTTATGGCATCGAGCCCGGAGGCAGACGGGATGGCGGAGACAAGCCCCTCTATCCCGCCCCACCGTGCGAGGGACGCAGCCATATCGGCGGGGATGGCGGACCGGCCCCCCTCTCCTCCCCCCCTTCTCTCCCGTGCCTTGCGGGGCATTTCAAATTTAGATGAACCTTCCCTCTCAATAAAGTAACCTGATCGTCACGGGGCAGGGGGAGGCATCTGCGTCACATCCCGGGTGAAAGGAAATTACCCCCATGCCCATGAAGGGAAGAGGATAAAAAGAAGGATGCGGCATTTCGGGGGCTCCCTGCCGGCATGGAAAAGAGGGGGGGCAGGTGCCCCGGTTCTGGCCCGGAGGGGGATCAGATGATGATCGCTGCCGTCTTCTTGTCCTTCTCCTCGTCGAAGTCGGTGATCGCGACTTCTGTCGAGAGGATCATCCCGGCGATCGAGGCTGCGTTCTGGAGGCCGACCCTGACGACCTTGGCCGGGTCAATAACGCCCCGCTCCATCAGGTTCTCGTAGGTCCCTGTCTTCGCGTTGTACCCGAACTTCCGGTCGTTGCTGTTCCGGATGCGGGCGATGACCTCTGCGCCCTCGACACCGGCATTCCGGGCAATCTGGCGGAGCGGTTCCTCGAGCGCCCTCCGCACGATAGACACACCGATCTTCCTGTCGTCGTCGAAGTGCAGGGAATCGAGCGCAGATATCGCCCAGAAGAGCGTGATCCCGCCGCCGGGGACGACGCCTTCCTCGACGGCCGCCTTCGTGGCGTTCAGGGCATCGTCGATCCGCATCTTCTTCTCCTTGAGCTCGGTCTCGGTGGCCGCTCCCACCCTGATGACCGCCACGCCGCCGGTCAGGTTCCCAAGCCTCTTCTTGAGCTCCTCCTTCCGGAACTCGGAGTCGGAGATGTTGATCTGGGACTCGATGAGCTTGATCCGCTCGTCAAGGGCTCTCTTCTCCCCCTTGCCGCCGACGATCAGGGTCTTTTCGCCATCGACCCTCACGGTATGGGCAGAGCCCAGCGACTGGCGGGAGACATTCTCTATCTTCATCCCGCGGTCCTCTGAGATCACCGTCGCACCCGTCAGGATGGCGATGTCCTCGAGGAGCGCNTTCCTCTCGTCGCCGAACCCGGGGGCCTTGACGGCGCAGACCTTGACGGCACCGCGGATGATGTTCAGGATCAGGGCAGCGAGGGCCTCGCCCTCCACGTCCTCGGCGATGATGAGGAGCGGTTTTCCATCCTGCGCCGCCATCTCGAGGATCGGGATCATCTGCTTGAGGGTCGAGATGCGCCGGTCGGTGACCAGGATGGAGGGATCCTCGTACTCGGCCGTCATCTTCTCGTGGTCGGTCACCATGTAGGGCGAGATGAACCCGCGGTCAAACTGCATCCCCTTGACGACTTCGAGGCTCGTCTCGAGGCTCTTTGCGTCCTCGACCGTGATCAGGCCGCCGTACCCGACCTTCTCCATCGCATCAGAGATCAGCCTGCCTATCTCCTCGTCGTTGTTTGCAGAGATCGTCGCGACCTGGACGATCCGCTCGCGGTCGTTGACGGGCACGCTCACCGATTTGATGTAATCCACCTCTGCCGACACGGCCGCATCGATCCCGCGCTTGATCTCGATGGGGTTGCCTCCCGAGGTGATGTTCTTCAGTCCCTCGGTCAGGATGGCCTGGACGAGGAGCGTTGCAGTCGTGGTCCCGTCGCCGGTCTTGTCCTGCGTCTTCTGGGCGACCTCCTTGACGAGCTTGGCACCGATATTCTCGAACTTGTCGTGGAGGGAGATCTCCTTTGCTATCGTCACGCCGTCGTTGGTCACGACCGGGTTGGTCGGCTTGTCGATGACGACGTACCGTCCCTTGGGGCCAAGGGTGATCTTGACGGTATCCGCGACCTTGTTCACACCCGAAAGCAGGAGCTTGCGGGCTTCCTCGTTGAAGATGAGCTGCTTGGACTGGGCCATGGATCAGTCACCCCCTGACAATCCGTGCCACGATATCCTTGAAGGGGACAAAGACGTACGTCTCCCTGTCTATCTCGAAGGTCTCGGCACTGTATCCCCCGTAGAGGATGTGGTCCCCGGGCTTGAGCGGCAGGGGAGTCCCGTCATCGCGGGAGCCGACGGAAACAACGGTCCCCTGCTTCTTCTGTTCCCGGGCGGTCTCCGGGATGTAAATACCACTCTTTGTCCTTTCTTCTCCCTGTATCGGCTTGACAAGAACCCTTTCACCGATAGGAACGATCTCCATTGTGCTTGTGCACCTCCGGAAAACATACAGGTATTGGANTCAAAAATATTTAAAAATTATCAATATTGTATAAATCATNTCAACAAAAATCAATAGATTTATATTTTATGTAATCAGAATCGATAATAAGTGAGGGGGCAGACGTGGTGCGCGGGATCATCCTCCGGCAGGCAGAGCGTCCCGTCCCGGGCGGCGGGGAGGACGAGGTGATCTGGTTCTGCCGGTGCCTCGGCATCGGTGCAGGAAGGGACCTCGACAGGGTAGCCTCCCGGATCATCATCGCGCTCCTCTCGTCCCGGGCCCACGACGAGGGCATCCCGGTCGAGGAGATCGCGCACGAACTGGCCGTCACTCCCGCACGGGTCAACCACCACATCCGGAGGCTCGCGGAAGCGGGCATCGTCTACCGGCAGAAGAAGAGGATCTTCATCCGGGGCAGGAGCCTGCGGGCCCTCGTGCAGGAGATCCGCAAGGACGCCCTCCGGATCCTCGATGACCTTGAAGCCGCTGCCAGCGAGATCGACAGGGAATACGGAATCCCGCACCGGTGAACCGGGAAAATCCCGGCCGTCCGCCAATGGGATCCACCGGGAAAAGGGCATGGAAAGGGATGGAAAAGGCTGCATTTTCGGACAATGGTTCTCACCGGGATGAAGGTCCGCAGAAAACGAAAAGGGGAGAATCGCTTTCAGGATACATGTCCATGACCGCCGGTGCGGTCGAACGGGGAGGATTCCAATCACGAATGCAACGCGGAAACGGAGGTGACAGGAGTCATGGCAGAGAGGTCCTACCACCGCATCCACGACATCTTCAGGAGGCTGCTTGAAAATATCCAGGATATCATCATTATCGTCATCTGCATGCTCCTCTTCGCACTGATGATCCGGATCATCCTTGGCCTCGCCGGGAGCCTGGCCGGGCAGCTGAACTTCCAGTACATCGCCTCGGAACTGATCTACATCCTCGTGCTCGTGGAGATCTACCGGCTCCTCATCATCTACCTGCGCGAGCACAGGATTGCCGTCGACATCATGATCGAGGTCGGTATCGTCTCCATCCTCCGCGAGATCATCCTGCACGGCGTGCTCGGGATTAACGCCCTCTCGATCATGGCACTCTCGTTCTTCCTCGTTGCACTGATGCTCCTCCTGCGGTACGGTGCAATCAGGAAGGAAGAGATCGAAGGGGTTCCCCGCGATGGTTTCCTCACCGAGCTGAAGCGGACCCTGAAGCGGGAGACCCGTGACTAAACCCCCTTTTTCTGCCCGTGGCGGGCCTGCACCGGGTCGGTTCTGCCGCGGCAGTCTGAATCATCCGCCTCACCTGACCCGTCCCCGGCGACAAAGGAACGGAAGAATGGGTACCTCCCCCATCGTGCGCAGGGCGCCACCGGTGCAGGGCTTTTCCCAGCGCTTCCCGTGCACGGTTTTCCTTCCCGCTCCCCCTCCACGGGGGATACGGGCACCCGCCGCGGTGTCGTGCTTCCCGCTTTAGCTTAATGAGGGCCGGGCCTCCACACTACTCTCATGCACATCGAAGTCGAGGGCGTTGCCGGCCTCCCGATGATCCGGAAGGGAGACGACCTTGCGGCCCTGATTGCCGGGCGGGTATCGTTCTCCGACGGGGGACATCCTCTGCATCGCATCCTCGGTCTATTCCAAGGCGAAGGGGTACACGCGGTGCCTCCGGGACATCGTCCCCTCGGAGAGGGCTGAAAGGATCGCGGGAAAAACGGGGGAAGACCCCCGGTTCATCCAGGCGGTCCTCGATGCATCGACCGACGTCCTCCTCGAGTACCCCTTCGTCCTCTCGGAGGTCGCCTGCGGCCATGTCGGCGTCCGGGCCGGTGTCGACCAGAGCAATATCGAGGACGACATGGTCATCCTCCTGCCACCCGACCCGATGGCGGCGGCCCGGGAGATCAGGGAGGCGCTGCGGGAACTGACCGGGAAATCGGTCGGAGTCATCATCACCGATACCTGCGGCAGGTCATTCCGCCGCGGCCAGACGGGGCACGCCATCGGGTGGAGCGGGATGACGGCGATCCGCGACTTCCGCGGCGATACCGACCTCTTCGGCCACGTCCTCAAGATCACCGAGGAGGCGGTCGTGGACGAGATCGCGGGGTTTGCCAACTTCGTGATGGGAGAGAGCAACAACGGGGTTCCCGCCGTGGTCTTCCGCAACTGCGGGACATGGCAGGGGCACGACAACCTCTACTTCAACGCAGACGAGGACATCACCCGGGCCCTCCTGAAGGGAGCACACCGCGGCAGCACACCCCCGCGTAAAGAAAGATAATTCCCCCCTTTTCCTGCCCCCTGCACCTCTCCCGCTCAGGCTGTTTTTCCCCGTACCAGGCCGAAAATTCCGACGGCAAAGAAGAACGTCCCGAAAACGAGGGCAAAATAGTCGATGAAACCGGGGTTGCCAACCAGTTCCATCGCACCGAGGAAGATGAGGCCCGCCCCGCCTGCAGCCTGCAGGCCGTTGATGAGCACGACAGTGGAGACCATGGGAACCTGTCCATTTCCTGTTTCTTCCCCGATCCCTCACATCACTTGCGGTCCCCGGGGGAGGAACGGATGAATGCCGCAAGCTTCCGGAAGTCCGACTCGAGGTCCTGCCGGGCCGGGGGGTTGTGGGTGATGACCGCGGGGTGGTAGACGGGGATGATGGTCATCCCGCGCCCGGAGCGGTCATCCCGCACCGCGTGTGCGTGTCCCCGGA